>Ga0172373_10007591_pt1 | contig 14025 bp, 7 predicted proteins | sample Lak10m_2_FD_114546 | JGI IMG/M metagenome (GOLD analysis project Ga0172373, IMG submission 114546) | Freshwater microbial communities from Kabuno Bay, South-Kivu, Congo - kab_092012_10m | ecosystem: Environmental > Aquatic > Freshwater > Lake | place: Democratic Republic of the Congo: South-Kivu... | reverse complement strand
CTTTAACTGATCCATTTTATTTAATCCCAAATTAATGATAAGGGCAGCATTCTCAGAAAGCCTTGCAGATATTCCTATGTCAAAAAGCATACTTGGTGTTTGCCATTCAAAATTTTTACCGTTTATAGTTCCCTGTGGATTTGTTGAAGTTCCTTCCAATGTAATTTTTCCATCAAGCTCCGAGACCGCAACATACGAAAGCCTTGCAAACAAAGCATTTGTGTTTTTACCTGTTATAAGCGGTGCTTGATAAACAGCTCCCTTATTTTTGGCTTTGAAGAGTGGTGGTGCTGGCGGCGGTCCCCCACTAGAAAAAGAAATTGAAGTAAAGAATGTTAAGGCAGTAATTATATATTTTAATGTTTTCATTGTCGTATCTCCTATAAATTTCCTGCTTTAACATAGACTGTTTATGATGGAAAGTTGTCATAGAATTGTAAATAACACTTCATGATTTAAACAGAGCCTATGGGCATAAATATGACTAATTAAGATTTTATTACTTTACTAATCAATAGAGAGATTATGCCGACGATTAAATTCATTTGAAATCTAATTGCAATTCTCAAATAAAGTTTACTATTTTCAATCGTGGGCTAATTCAAAACTATTCATAATTATTAAAGGAGGCGATATGGATCCAATATTTCAATTGTGGCTTCCAATCATTGTTTCTTCTGTTGTGGTTTTCTTTGCAAGTTTTTTAATGCACATGGTAATTAAACATCACAATAGTGATTTTAAACAAATACCTGATGAAGCACGAATTATGGATGAGCTAAGAAAATCCAACATACCTGCCGGAGATTATGTTTTTCCATTTGCAAAAGATGAAAAGGAAAGGAGTTCACAGGAGTATAAGGACAAGTATAATAAAGGTCCCGTAGCAATAATAACTGTTTATCCGTCAGGACCAATGAGTATGAGTTCAAATTTAATCGGTTGGTTTATATATTCATTAGTTGTTGGGGTTTTTGCTGCTTACATTGCCGGACATGCACTTGCACCTGGCGCTCATTATCTATCTGTATTTAGATTTGCCGGAGCTACTGCGTTTGTAGGTTACTCGCTTGCGCTGGCTCACGATAGTATCTGGTATGCCAGAAAATGGTCAACTACATTTAAATATGTTTTTGATGGGTTGATATATGCTTTGCTTACCGGTGGTGTGTTTGGATGGCTTTGGCCTGCAGTTTAGTAAAATGATTTTTTAATTTAACCTTCGGGATTTTTATAACCCCGAAGGTTAAAAAATAATTCTTACTATTTATTCAATATCTCTTCTATCTGGTCCATAACATTATTCATCTTCTTCATAGTCAACTCAAATGGAGCTGATGAAAGCGGATCAATTCCGGCATCCTGAATCAAATCAACAGCATACTTTGAACTGCCGCCTTTTAATATTTTATAATAATTATCCACAGCAGCAGTTCCTTCATTCATTATCTTTTCTGCAAAGGCAGTTGCGTAAATCAAAGAAGTGGAATATTGAAACACATAATAATTATATCCCATAAAGTGAGGAATGTAAGCCCATTCATATTGAATGTATGGGTCAACAATACAATATCCAGCATCATGTCCATAATATTTTTTAACTATATCATAATAAATGTTACAAAGATCATCCCCGGTTAATGGCTGCCCTTGTTCGATGCGGTTGTGTATCTCAAGCTCAAATTCCGCAAAAGATGTTTGGCGAAAAATAGTTGTTCTTAATAAATCCAGATAGCTGCCAAGCAGGAAAAGTTTTTCTTCATCACTCTTTACATTTGCAACCATATAATTATTCAGCAAAGTTTCATTTGTTGTAGAAGCAATCTCAGCAACAAAGGTTGAGTAATCTGCTTTGGCAAAAGGCTGGTTAGTGTTTGAATAAAAACTGTGCATCGTGTGTCCAAGTTCATGTGCAAGAGTTGAAACTGATTCATAGTCGTCGTTCCAATTCATAAGTATGTATGGATGAATATCATAAGCAGAACCGCTTGAATATGCGCCGCTTCGTTTTCCTTCGGTTGGAATAAAGTCAATCCACCGGTTATCAAACGATTTTTTTACTGTTGAAACATAATCTGTATTCATAGGTTCCAGCGCTTTAAGAATTAATTGCTGTCCTTCTTCCACCGTGAATTTCAAATCAACTTTTTTAACAAGTGAGGTGTATAGATCATAATAATGAAGTGTATCAACCCCGAGCATTCGTTTCTTTAAATCTAAAAAACGGTGAAGTGTAGGAAGACTTTTGTTTATCTGTTCAATTAAGGTTATGTAAACATCCGGCGAAAGATTATCTCCATTAAGCGCATACTCTAATGAAGATTTATAATTTCTATTCTTAGCGTATACCCAATCTTTTTTTACTTTACCAACAAGGTTGGCTCCCAAAGTATTTTTAAAGTCACCGTAGCTGTTAAAGAAAGTTTCAAAAACTTTGCTTCGGTCATTCCTGTTTTCAACAGATCTAACTCCCGTATAATTAGCCGGACTTAGCTCAACTTCTTTGCCATCAGAAAGAGTAATTTTGGGATTAGGTTTTTCACCATCAGCAAAAATTGAATAAACCGTGTTTTGATTTTCTGCAATCAAACCAAAGCTTGCTAATATTCTTTCTTCTGCTTCTGATAATTTATGGGGACGCAATCTCTGAATGTTATCGATATACATTGAGTAAGTTTTTAGTTCGGGTTTTTCATTAAAGAATTTTTCAATCTTTTCTTTGGGGATTGTAAGAATCTCCGGCTCAAAGTAGGATGCCGTTTCGCCAAATTTTGTTCCTACTGCTGATAACTTTTGGAGCAGTGCCTGGTTTTCAGAAATCCGGACATTTTCGTTACTTAAATTTCCCGCATACGTTCCGGCTTTATAAAACGTTTTTAACAATCCAAAGTAAGAATTTAATGCATTCAGTAAGTTTTGAGAGTTCTCGATAAGTTTGCCCTTGTAGGAAGCAAAATCATTTATGCTGTTCTCAACTTTTTCAATATCACTCTGCCAATCAGCAAGAGTTGGATACATATCTGCGAGATTCCATTTGTATTTATCGGGAACGTCTGATCGTTTTGGTGATTGAGGATATATTGTTGTTGCAATTATAATTGCGGCAAGTATGTAAAAAAGAATTGTTTTATGTTTGGTCATTGCTCCACCTGTAAATGTGATTTAATTTTTACATTATAAACATATGCAGAATTATCCTCTGTGAGAAAAAATATTTGATGAGTGGTGATTGGGTAATACTAAGAAACCGGAAAAATATTATGTCAATTTCTCCGGTTTCGATAAGAGGTAAAACTGAGTTACTTCCCTTCTCCACTATTTGTTGTTCCTGCAACCGGTGTAAACCATTGATCTTTGGGAACCACCTTGGGTTCAGTAGGATCGCCTTCATAAGCCGGAGTCATAATCTGTACATTATTTTCATTAAATACATCAAGAACGTTCTGATGCAAAGCAGTATAATGTTTCATAAGGTTCATTGGGTCATTACAATAAACATTTAATTCATAGTTAACTGCAAAATCACCGAGTTGTTTTTGGAGCACAAATGCGGGGGGATCTTTTAAAATTCCTTCTGTTCGTTCAGCCGCAAGTTTTAACATCCCTTCAACCTGTCTCCACGGAGTTTCATATCCAATACCAACCGTTGTGTGAAGAATTAATCCTCTGTTGCTTGCAAGTGTTGAATAATTTATAACATGAGTATTTAATACAATTGAATTTGGAACTATAACTTCCTCATTTTTAGGAGTGCGTAATCTTGTTGCAAAAAGTTTTGATTCCATTACTTGTCCAATATGATCATCAATTTTAACAAGGTCCCCGATTTTAAAAGTTCTTCGATAGGTCATTGAATATCCTGCAATAAGATTGCCAACTATGGATGTTGATCCCAGGGAAAATAAAATGCCAAGAAATAAAGACACGCCTTTAAATGCATCTGATTCGGAGCCGGGTATATATGGATAAGCAACAATTACAGCAAAAGCCACAAAAAGAATTCTTACAATTTTATATGTCGGCAATGCCCATTCTGCATCAAAGCCCGAAATTGTTATTATCCCTTTTCCAAGACCATCAAAAAATATCTTTACAAGTTTTAATAAATACTTTGCAACAAAAAATATTACGATCAAAAAAGCCAGATTGGGGATAAAATTAAGTAGGGCTAGTCCAACAGCACTAACCGGGGTTAAGAAAAATGCTATTAGTGAAACGGAAACAAATCTTGTCCAGGGATACAACCCTAAAACATATTCTGCGCAAATAAAAATAATTATAAGAATAATTGCAAAGTTTAATCCCTTTATTATACTAGAAAGCGTAAGCCAAAGCTGGTTAGATTTAATTAGCTGGAACGACTTGGTTTCAATGTTATCAAACTTTGCCTTTATTTTGTTCTGCAATACTAAGTTAATTTTTTTTGCAATCCATTGGATTAAAAACAAAAGTAAAATCGTTAGAAGTGTTGCGCCAATAGCATAAAACGTTCTGTTTAATAATGTTTCTGATTTTCTTTCATATCGATAAGAATAAATGGCTTTAGTAATTCTGTTTTTTACCCCCATTGCAAGGTTTTCTCGCCCCACGCCTTCAAGCCTGGAATCAGCATCAAAAAGACTTAGTATAAATTTCCCTTTTGCGTATAAGTCGTGGCTGGATTTGCCGGGAATTATTTCTACTGAATTGGCAGGTATAGAAAGATCTGCTGCTATCTCTTCTATTCTTTTTTTGATTACACTTGCTCGTTCTTCGGCGGGAAATGAAGAAATTCCACGCACTGAAAACAGGGTGTACCCATCAATTATTACGGGCGACTTTTGATAAATCGAAATGGAATCAAGGTCATTTATATCAGCAAAGGATGGCACTTGCAGAAAAATAATGAATGCTAATAGTGTTGATAAAAATAATTGGTTGGCAATACGCATAAAGAATTTTCTTAAAAATAAAGAGTGGCGCATATTCTCTCCGGATAAATTATTTTATTTACATGAATAGAATCAAAAGCACAGTGCAAATAAACAAAGCGGGTAATCAAAAACAAATGCTATGGGTTATAATAGAATACTTTTCTTTAATCTTCATTAAATTTATGTTATAAATTCTCAGAAACATAAAAGCAAAGGTGTGATATGAAAAACATAGCAATATTGTTCATTCTTGCCCTAACAATTATTAGCTGTTCAGAAAAACAAAATCCGCAAAAAGAATCAGAGGAAGTAACAATGCTAAAGGAAAAGATCGCCAAATTTGTTCCCGTTGAAATACAATATGATGAAACACTTTTAAGCGACAGAGAAAGGGTTGTGCTGGAAAAACTTTATCGTGCATCCAAAATAATTGATGAACTGTTTCTTGAACAGGTTTATATAGAGAACACTCAAATAAAATCTGATTTGATTTCAAGCCTATCTAACAAGTCTCTGTTAACCCAAAAGCCTGAACTTAAGCTTGAACTTGATCATAAACTTGAACTCTTTAATATTATGTTTGGTCCATTTGACAGACTTGAAGACAACGAACCCTTTATAGGGAAAAACACAAAACCGCTTGGAGCAAATTTCTATCCGGTGGATATGTCCAAAGAAGAATTTGAAAAATGGATAAAAGATAATCCTGCTGATGAAAAAGCTTTTACAAGTGAGTTCACAATTATCAGAAGAGATAATGGAAAGTTAGTTGCCATTCCTTACAGCGAATACTTTAAAGACAAATTAACTGCGGCATCAAATCTTCTTAAAGAAGCGGCTGAGTTTGCAGATAATCCATCATTAAAAAAATATTTACTTTCCAGAGCAAGTGCTTTTTTAAGTAATGATTATTATCAGAGCGATATGGATTGGATGGATCTGAAGGATAACAACATAGAGGTTGTAATCGGTCCATATGAAGTTTATGAAGATGCTATGTTTAATTACAAAGCAGCATTTGAAAGTTTTGTAACAATTAAAGATCCGGTTGAAAGTAAAAAACTTGAGGTGTTTGCAAAATATTTAACTGACATCGAAAAAAATCTTCCGCTTGATGATAAGCATAAAAACTATACCCGTGGATCAGAATCACCAATTGTTGTTGCAAATGAGGTGTTTACAGCCGGTGATACAAAAGCGGGCGTTCAAACACTTGCCTTTAATCTTCCTAATGATGAAAGAGTAAGACAGGCAAAGGGTTCAAAGAAAGTAATGTTAAAAAATGTTCACGAGGCAAAATTCGAAAAACTTTTAATGCCAATTTCTGAACTTGTACTTGAACCTGAACAGTTAAAGTATGTAACATTTAGTGCTTTCTTTAATCATACGTTGATGCACGAAATGTCTCACGGTGTTGGTCCGGGATTTATAAAAGTTAATGGTAAGGACACTGAGGTTAAAAAGGAACTGAAAGAAACATACTCAACTATAGAAGAATGCAAAGCCGATATTCTTGGTATGTACAACAACATCTTTATGATCGAGAAAGGTGTTTATTCTAAAGAATCTGAAAAACAGGTTTGGGTGACTTTTCTTGCAGGAGCTTTTCGAAGTATGAGATTTGGAATTGGCGAAGCACACGGTGGCGGCAATGCAATTATCTATAATTATCTGTTAGAAAAAGGTGGATATGTTTATGAAGAAGAAACTCAAAAAGTTCGTGTAGGTTTTGAAAAAATTTATCCGGCGTTAAAAGAACTTTGTGGTTTGTTACTTACAATTCAAGCAGAAGGAAATTATCAAGGCGCAAAAGATTTGATAGCAAAGTATGCTATAAACTCACCAACAATAGAAACGTTGAGAAAAAAACTTGAAAAACTTCCAGTAGATATTAAACCTGTTTTTGAGATAGAGGAAAAATTAAAGTAAAACAAATGTAGAATTAAGTCTTTCTGTCATTCCCACGGAAGTGGGAATCAATTTAATTCCAAGATTCCCGTTTTCACGGGAATGACATCACCATTAAGCTTATGAAAGAAAAAGCTAGATACGTTTCTGCAGATTTATTACGTGGACTTGTAATTATCTTAATGATTGAAGTCCACGTATTTAATGCATTCCTTCTTCCTGAATTAAGGCAAACGGGTTGGTTTAGTGTGCTTAATTTTATAAATGGATTGGTTGCGCCTTCGTTTTTGTTTGTGTCGGGATTTGCATTTCAAGTTTCCTCAGGCAGCAAACTTGATGAAATGAGAAAACTTGGCAAAGCATTCTGGAAAAAGATTGCAAGAATTTTTCAGATAATTATTATTGGTTATGCACTACATCTCCCTTTTTATTCATTATCAAAAACAATTAATGAATCGACTCCACAATTGTTAGAAAGCTTTTTAGCCGTTGATGTTTTACAATGCATTGGTTTTGGGCTGTTGTTTTTGTTTATAACAAGATTGATGATCAAATCTGATATGGCATATCATTACTTTTTAATAACTGCATTAATTGTTGTTACAATAATTTCTCCACTGTTGTGGAAAATTGATTTCAATCAATATGTTCATCCGTTAGTTGGAAATTATTTTAACAGATTAAACGGATCATTATTCCCGATCTTTCCGTGGCTTAACTTTTTATTAGCAGGAGGAATATTTGCTAAATACTTTGTTGAAGCACGAGAAAGAAATGAGGAAAACAAATTCACCCGTCTATCCGCAATTATAGGTCTTGTGGTTTTACTATCCGGACATCTTTTTTATTCTGGATTATTCTCAAAAACACTTACTTCGATTTTACCAAATCCAATTTTTTATTTAGAAAGATTGGGATACGTTTTATTTTTGTTTTATTTGTGCTGGTCGGCAGATAAAAAATTTAATATTAAAAAATCTTTTGTGCTTGATGCAAGCCGTGAGTCACTGTTGGTTTATTGGCTGCACTTGATAATTATTTTTGGTGCATTCTGGAAAGACAAAAGTCTTGCAAGCGCAGTTGGAATGACGATGAATGTTGCTGAAGCAATAGGAGCAACAATACTTTTAATATCGCTAATGATCCTTGCCGCAAAATTCTGGGGCTGGGTAAAGAAAAAATATCCAAAGTATGCTTCAATCGGAGTAAGAGTTTTTGTTGCTGTTTTGATCATGGTCTTTATTATTGCTTGATTGTATCCTGTCAATTATTGACCGCAATATTATTTGTGGTAAAGACTCCCCCAAGTTTTATACAAACTTCATCTTGTAAATACGTTATTTTTTAATTAAAATAATTTTAATCAATTCCCACTTTTTTTCAAGCATTATTTTTTTTTGATCGGAATATATTTTAAAGTAAATGATAAATAAAACAATACTGCATTATAATATCATTTCTAAAATCGGCGAAGGCGGAATGGGCATCGTCTATAAAGCCGATGACACCAAACTTAAGCGTGAAGTTGCAATCAAGTTCCTTCCTAAAAGTTTTAATGTAAGTGAGAAGGATAAACAAAAACTAAAAACCGAAGCTCAAATAGCTGCCGGATTGAATCATCCAAATATTGCCACAGTTTATGCAATTGAAGAATCTGCTGATGATACTTTTATTGCGATGGAATATGTACAGGGTCGTGAACTTAAAGATGTAATAAGAAACCCTCCTCAAAGGAATATTAATCTAAATGATTTTTTGAATTATGCTATCCAAATAACTGAAGGAATTAATGCCGCACATAAAAAGGGGATTATCCATCGAGATATAAAGAGCAGTAACATAATGTTATCGGACGATGGAAGAATTCGGGTGATGGATTTTGGATTGGCTCACATTCACGGCGATCCACTTGTTACAAAAAAAGTTTCTACTCCGGGCACAACTGCTTATATGTCACCCGAGCAACTTCGTGGTGAAGAAGTTGATTTTCGTTCAGACATTTGGTCACTGGGAATTGTACTTTCTGAAATGCTTACCGGACTGCAGCCATTCCAGGGAAATTTTGATCTGGCAATTATTTACTCAATCCTTCACGAGAAACCGAAGTCCTTAAAAAATATAAATCCTGAAATACCTGATGAACTAGAACAGATAGTTCTTTCTTGTCTTGAGAAGGACCCAAAGAAGAGAATTCAATCTGCCGAAGAACTTCTCTCAAAATTAAAAGCAATTAAAAGTCAGGATGTAACTTCAAGTTCATACAAGTTCAGTCCGTCAAGATTAAGAATAAGTAAAGCAGGTTTAGTTGTAGCAACGATTATTGCGGCTGTACTCATTATCCTTGCTGCATTTCTCCCAATTAAAAAACTATTCAATCCCATTAACGTGGCTGAATTAACAAAGCAGCTTGATAAACTTGTCCAGGACAAAAATTATTTTGCAGCTTTTGATCTAGCAGAGGAGTATCAAAACGAATTGAGGAACAATGAAGTATTCAAATCGTTGAGCTTATTTATTTATGATACCCTTTCTGTTATCACTGAACCTGAAGGAGTGCAAATATTTCTAAAAAGATTCGATGTTGCAAATCAAAATCAGCTGAGCAAAGGAGAATATTTCGGTGCTACTCCGATACAAAATTCAATGATTGCAAGAGGTGACTATCTTGTTACTTTTGGAAAAGATGGCTATTCAACTATTCAAAGGATTGCTTCAAGCTATCCGATAATCAAAGAGTATCCGGTTCCCAGAAGGGGCGTAAATCTTTCAGCCGTAATGGTCAAAGCAAGTGAGATTGACTCAAACATGGTTTTTGTTCCGGGAGGAGATTACAAAATAGTTAGCTGGAGTTTGTTTGGCTTACCCGAAGTAAAATTGAATGACTTTCAAATTGATAAATATGAAGTGAGCAATAAAGATTACAAGGAATTTATTATAGCTGGTGGTTATCTAAAAAAAGAATTCTGGAAGCATCCTTTCATTAAAGATGGCAAAGAAATTTCGTGGAATGACGCAATGAAAATTTTTGTTGATCGATCACAACTTTCCGGTCCAAGAAGCTGGATTAATCAGGATTATCAAGAAGGAAAAGAAAATTATCCTGTAACTGATATTACCTGGTATGAAGCTGCTGCTTATGCTGAATATCGAGGGAAAAACTTGCCAACGGTTTACCAATGGGAAAAAGCTGCAAGGAATGGAGTTATAAATTATCAGGGAATGTCGCTGCCGTGGGGATTAGTAAATTCATTGGACAATGTTAGTGGAAGAGCAAACTTTAATGGAAAAGGAACTGAACCAGTTAATTTATATGAATTTGGAATAAGCGCATTTGGTTGTTACAACATGGCTGGGAATGTTAAAGAATGGTGCCTGAATAAAAGTTCAGAAGGATTTTCAGTTACAGGTGGTTCCTGGGAAGATATTTATTACATTTATGGAGATTTTGGTTCTTTCCCGGGATTTAATAGTTCTGGCTCGTTAGGATTTCGCTGCATTAAAAACTTAGTTAAAATTGAAAATGATCCTGCTGCAGTTTTCATTAATAAAGATCAAAAGGTAGAAACCTATAAACCAATAGGCGAATCGGAATACAAAAAATTATTGACATATTACAATTATGATAAACAGCCGTTGAACGCAAAAGTTGTTTCCAGAGAAGAAAAAGAATTCTGGTTTGAAGAAAAAATTGAGTTTGATTGTTCACTCGGAGATAGAATAACAGGATTTTTATTTCTACCAAAAAATGTACTTGAACCTTTTCAATGTATTGTATGGGATCCGCATGGTGCCGTTTATGATTTAGGTGCACCAGCTAACTGGACCGCTGAAATACTTTTCTCAGGAAACATAAAATCAGGTCGTGCAGTATTTGTAATTGTTCCAAAAGGTTCGCCTTCACGAAAATGGGACTATGGCGAGCAGTGGCCGGATGTTTCAACGGTGCTATTTCGCGATAGAGTTCTTCATTGGGTAATAGAGTCTCGTATTAGTTTAGATTACCTTGCAACGAGAAAAGAAATAGATATGACTAAACTTGCCTGGGTACCAACAAGCCATATGATTAATGGAATAATTGTTCCTGCAGTTGACAAGCGTATAAATTCCATTATTCTTATTGCCTGTGGAATTTATCCTGAAAGCAAAACATCTTTACCCGAAGCAAACCCTATCAACTTTGTTGGTCACTATAAACAGCCAACTTATTTTTTATATGGAAAATATGATGAAGCAATGCCATATAATTTGCTTGTCCTTCCATTTTATAAACTGCTAAAAAATATTAAAGGCGTTGAACTGGTTAACTCAGGTCACATCCCTCCGATAGAAATCAGAGTTCCGTTAATTAATAAATGGCTTGATGAATCCCTTAGTCCAGTAAAATTTAAAGAGTAGAATACTTCAAGATGTTAAGCAAAGCAGATCAAAAACTAATTCAGGAGAATGAAGAGCTTAAACAGAAGCTTGAGCAATACAAGTCAGCGGTAAATGAGCTACAGATTTTAAATGAAATTGCAATTGCTGCAGGCAGCTCGCAAAGCACTGAGAACACATTAAATTCAATCGTGCAAAAAATACTACGAGCAGTTAACGGCGAACAAGGCTCCATTATGATTTTAACAGATGATAAACAGGATCCTTTCCAAACATTTATAAGAAAGGAAGCATACAGCACACTTAAGCCACATTATCACATCAACACTAGCATTTCCGGCTGGGTTTTAAAGAATGAAGAATCTCTTTTAATTAAAAATCTCTCGAGGGATAACAGATTTAATTCTACTGAAGAGGATAGAAATGACATAAAGTCCCTTCTCTGCACGCCAATCTGGTTTGAAGGTAAGATCATTGGTGTGATGACGATGGTGAACAAAAAAGATAAAACAGAATTTACTGAAAGTGATCAGACACTTCTTTCAATTATCTCTATCCAGGCAGGACAGTTGATAAAAAATTCCCAGCTTCAGCAAGAATATTTTCAGAAGACGAAAGAAGCTGAGTTATCGAGATGGGAATCGGAGCGACTAAAGGAACTTGACACCGTCAAAACAAATTTTTTCACAAATCTTTCTCACGAATTCAGAACTCCACTTACTCTAATATTGGGTCCACTTGAAAAACTGCTTGAAGGAAAAAGTAAAAGTGATCCATCCTCTCAATATCAAGTGATGTATAATCATGCATCGAGATTACTTCAGCTTATTAATCAGCTTCTTGATTTATCAAGCATTGAAGCCGGTAAAATGAAACTAGAAATTTCATGTTCAGATGTTGTTGGTTTTATTAAGGGAGTTGTAAGTTCATTTGAGGGTTTTGCCGAAGAAAAAAAAATCTCTTTGAACTTCAACTCAAAAGAAGAAAATCTTATTGCTTGTTTTGATAAAGATAAGCTGCAAAAGATTATAAGCAACCTTTTATCCAATGCTATTAAGTTCAATAATAATGACGGACTCGTAAACGTTCTACTTTCCGAAAAAAGGAATCGCGGTATCTCATACTTTCAGTTAGAAGTTGAAGACAACGGTCCAGGAATAAGCCCTGAAGTTCAGAAAAATATTTTTGATCGATTTTACAAATCGCAGGGGTTATCTACCGTTGAAGGAACCGGAATTGGTTTGGCTTTAGTTAAAGAATTGGTTGAATTGCATTTCGGTGAAATTGAAGTTAAAAGCGATGTTGGCAAAGGGACAATTTTCAGAGTAACAATTCCTGTTGATGAAGAATTTTATGCGAAGAAGAATATATTTTTAAGCAAGTCTCCTCAGTCAGAGAACAAATTAAAAACATTTGTTGAAAGAAAAGGCACTGAATCCGCAATTGATGAATTATCAGACGAAGCTCCATTAATACTCATCGTTGAAGACAACAATGATATGAGACAATTCATTAAAGAAAACATCCAGGAAAATTTCGTTGTTTTGGAAACTGCTGACGGTGAGGAAGGATTGAGCAAAGCAAATGAAAATATTCCCGACCTGATAGTGAGTGATGTATTAATGCCAAAGTTAAACGGATATGAGCTTTGTGAAAAAATAAAAACTGATGAAAAGACAAGTCACATCCCTGTTATTCTTTTAACATCAAAAGCAGAAACCAACAGCAGACTAAAAGGACTTGAAACCGGTGCCGATGATTATTTAACCAAACCATTTAACAGTGCAGAACTATTACTCAGAGTAAAAAATTTAATTGATCAGCGTAAAAAGCTTCGAGATAAATTCAGCAAAGAAATTACGCTTGAGCCAAAGGATATCGCTGTTACGTCCATTGATGAAAAATTTCTCACTAGAGTTCTTGAAATAGTTGAAAAGAATGTAAGCAATGAAAAATTTTCTGCTGAAGATTTTGCCAAAAGCGTTGGAATGAGCAAGACTCATCTTAACAGAAAACTTAACGCACTTACTGAAACATCAGCAAATGAATTTATCAGAACTTACAGATTGAAAAAAGCTGCACGACTTCTTTCTGGTAAAAGCGGTAACATTTCTGAAATTGCCTATGAGGTTGGTTTCAGTAATCCCTCCTATTTCGCAGAGTCTTTCAAAAAGCTTTTTGGTTATTCTCCTACAGAATTTCTTCAATCAAAAAAATCCTAATGTGGTCGCAGACTTTATGTCTGCGAAATAAAATGAAAATGCAGGCTAAAGCCTGCGCCTACCAAACCATCTATTCTGTAGTTTTATTTGTTATAGTTTTTGTTTCATTTCTGGTAGAAAAGTTGCTTTACTTGTTGCAGATTTAACCTCAGATAACTCACTCGATTTTTAAAAATAGTTTTTAACAGTAAACTCACTAACAAACAAAAAGGAGCACACAAATGAAAACCATGCTACTAAAACTTGCTGTAATTAGTATAGTACTATTTGCAAATAGTATAGCCTTTACCCAGCCCTCTGTTCAGATTTATGCAACCGGATTTGTAAATCCAATAGGACTAGAAATTGATGGTGCGGGTAATCTTTGGGTTGGAGAACAAGGAACCGGAAGCGGAAATACTGCCAGGGTTTCTATGGTTACACCAAACGGTCAAGTCTATCCATTTCTGGTTGATCTTCCATCCACGGCCCCGGCTTTTGAACCTGTAGGTGCTCAGGATGTTTACTTTGATATTGATGGGAAGCTACTTGTTATGATTTCGAATGATGCAGGAAGTGATTCTTTATGCGGAAGAGTTTTGTTTGTTGATACAACTGAGTTTATTCCG
>Ga0172373_10007587_pt1 | contig 14030 bp, 18 predicted proteins | sample Lak10m_2_FD_114546 | JGI IMG/M metagenome (GOLD analysis project Ga0172373, IMG submission 114546) | Freshwater microbial communities from Kabuno Bay, South-Kivu, Congo - kab_092012_10m | ecosystem: Environmental > Aquatic > Freshwater > Lake | place: Democratic Republic of the Congo... | reverse complement strand
AGTTACAATCGGACTGAAGTCAACGGGGTTTTATACCCATAGGAAATCCATCTATTTAAAACCCAAAGCCTTCGGCTTTCTGTCTAAAGACAGGGGTTTTAAACCCATAGATGGAAATAAAAAGCCCCACTTCCTGTGGGGTTTTGCTTTCAATGTTCAGAGTGTTTTTCCTCTGAAATATTTTCGATACTTTGGTGTTCAGTATGGACTTCATGGTGTTCACTATGACCAATCATATGCTCAATCAGTTCATATACCATATATGTTGCGAGAAATCCTTCATTAACCACCAAACATAATATTATTACAACAATGTTGCACAAAGGAGTATTTATAGCTTTTTTTACTCCAATCATAGTTATCAAAACCCCCAACAACAAAGGAGTTGTATAAAAAACCAATTCTATGACCCATTCTTGGTGAAACCAAATAACTGCTATTTCACCAAAAACTAAGCAAAAAAACCAATAAAACAGAGTATTTCTATGATTAACCCACAGAAATTTTAGGTTATTTAACAACATCATTTTTTCTCCTTTTTTATTTTAGAAATTTCATTTTTATTTTAATTATAAAAATGAAATTTTACATTGTAGTATTTTTTTAAAAAAGTCAAATTAAAAAATTTTTAACTTGAAAAAAGTAAATATTTATATAATATATAAATCAAAATTAATTAAAAGTTAACAAATAATATGAAAAAGATATTAATAATAGAAGACGATATTTGAATATTACATTCTTTAAAATTGTATTTAGAAAGTTCTGATTTCGAAGTTCATATTCATAAAGAATGAAATTTGGCATTAAATAAAGTAAGACAAATAAATCCTGATTTAGTAATTTTAGATATAAATCTTCCAAACAAAAGTGGAATTGAAATTTGTTCGGAAATAAGGACTTTCTCTGATTTGCCAATAATTATTTTAACAGCAAGAACAGGTGAAGTTGATAAAATAAAATTACTTGAAATATGAGCTGATGATTATATTGCAAAGCCTTTTTCTCCAAGAGAATTATTGGCTAGAATTAAGAACTTAGTAAAAAGATGACTAAAAAAGGATATAGAGTTAGAAGATAAAGATGTTATATCATTTAAAAATATAAAAATAGATTTATCTAAAAATAAGATTTTTATAGGTAAGAACGAAATACAAATTACCAAAAATGAGTTTGATATAGCAAAAAAGATATTTGAGGAAAATTGAAAATTAGTTACAAGGGAAGTTCTTATGACAGAAGTTATAGGTTATGATAAATATGTTTATGATAGAACCTTAGATACACATATAAAGAATTTAAGAAAAAAATTAGGTTGAAAAGAGATTATATTAACAGTAAGATGAGAATGATATAGATTAAATAAATAATTTTTAAAAATAAAAACAGTGTCACTTGTAAGAAAATTTCTATTACTGCTTTTGTTTAGTATATTTACTATAGTTGCTATAAATATACTTGCTTTTTATGTGTTTTATTCTTCATATTTAAAGGTATATTTGGCTGAAAAAATACAGTTAAGAGATAAAATTACTATAGATTATGTAAATAAAATTATACAAAAACAAACAGCAGATGATATAGATAATATTTTTACTGATACTGAATTAGAATTTTTTGAATTACTTGAAGATAATAAATGAAAAATACCTTTGAATAAACAAGAAAATATAGATATAGTAATAAATTATTTAATAAAAAGTTGAGTTGCTTCAAAATACATAGAAGAGATAATTCCTACAGATAACTTTTGAAAAGTTTTGAGTTCTCTAAAAAATAAGAATTCTCCAGAATATAGATTTATGACAAGTTTAACAATTTCTATATTAATCACTAATATTATAGCTATTTTATTAATATCTATAATTATATTTATTTTCACGAGAAAAATAGTTTTGCCAATAAAAGATGTAACAGATAAAATAAAAATTCTTGAAATATGAAAAGATTTTTGAGAAATAAAATATCATAATAGCAAAGATGAAGTTTGACTTCTAATAACAGCAATAAATTGACTTAATAAAAAAATAAAACTTCAAGATGATATAAAAAATAGATTAATGGCTGATATTAGCCATGAATTAAAAACACCAATAACTTCTATTCAATGTTATTTAGAATGAATTTTAGATTGAGTTATAAAATTAAATTCTAAAAATCTTACTTCAATAACTGAAGAAATGAATAGACTTATTAGTCTTGTTAATAAAATAATGGATTATGAGAAATTTGAAAATAAAGATTTAGAATTGTCTTTTAGTAAAGAAAATGTAAGTGAAATAATAAAAAAAATAGTAGAAACTCATAAGAAGAAACTAAAAGAAAATAAGCAAATGATAAGGGTAGTTTGAGATGATAACTTAGAAATTAATTTAGATAAAAATCTTTTTAAGCAAGTTGTTCATAATCTTATATGAAATTTTATGAAGTATTCTTGAAAAAGATCTATTCTTACAATAAATATAACTAAAAAATTTATAGATTTTTCTGATAACTGAGCTTGAATTAAATCATCTGAAATTCCATTTATAACAGAAAAGTTTTATCAATGAAATATAGAAAAAACATGAAATATAGATAATAGATGAATTTGAATTTGACTTAGTATAATAAAAAAAATAATAGAAGCTCATAACTGGAGAGTTGAAATTAAGTCTGACATTTGAAAATGATTTAGTTTTAAAATTAAAATTTAAAAATCTTCACTTAATCTTCACAATAAATATTTTGAAATTTGAGTTTTTGATTATAATATAATTTAGATTAGAGATTTTTAGGGTTAAAGCCAAAAACATCTTAATTCTATCTCTAATTTATGAGAATTTTAGATTCTCATGTTAGATATTTATATAAATTATGACTTATATAAATATCTAACAATATTTAATTAAAATTATATGAAAAAAAAGTTAATTACATTTATTTTTTTGCTATTTTTAACACAAATGGCTTTTTGAAGTTCAGATGATACAATAAATGACATTAAATGACAAAAAACACTAAAAGAACTAAAAAATAATATTGAAGACTTAAAAGAAGAAAAAATAAATCTTAATGAAAAAATACAATTACTCATAGAAGAAAATTGAGAATTAAAAAGCTTTTTTAAACAAAATTTAACATTAGAAGATTTAAATAATATAAAAAATATTATATATTCATACAATACTTATGGTAAAACAATAGAAGAAGATTTAAAAACAAATGCTAAAAATCTAGAAAGTAGTCCTGAAGAAAAAAAAATACTTTTAAATGAAAAAAGCGATGCATATAAAAAATTGATACCTTTTATTGATGAATCTAAAAAAGATAATTATTTAGAATTTGTAAAATGAGATTTAATTATTTTTAAAGAAAAATGAGATATTAATGAAAAAATATATTTGAACGAAGAGGTGTTAACTAAAAAAGTAGAAGATTTGAAAGAAAAAATAGTAAAAAATAAAGAAATTATAGATGATAAAATAGAAAAAGTTATAACTGATAAAACTTTAGAAAAAATAAATTTTCTAAAGAATAGTGAAAGTTTTAATAAATTAAAAAATTCCCAAAAAAAAGAAATTATTCTAAAAATAATTGATAAAATAAAATCAAAAGTATCTATTTTAGAAAAAGATTGACAAAAATATAACTTATCTTATAAAAAAATAGAAATGTATAATTTAACTTTACTTCTACTTAATTCTTTTTATAAGGAGTTTAATTAATAATTAATATAATAATATAAAAATAATTTTTGTCTACATAAAAAACTTGTAAATTTTAAATAATTCATATTATATGTCCTGCATTCGTTGCTTTATATTATTATATTAACTATTATTGTTATGAAGAAATTATTAGCTTTATCTTTGTTAACTGTTTTATTAGCTAGTTGTGGTGCTAAAACTGAAACTGCTCCAGTTTCTGAAACTCCAGCTACACCAGTTTCTGAAACTCCATCTACTACAGATGCTACAGTTACTCCAACTACTGAAACTCTAGCTACACCAGTTTCTGAAACTCCATCTACTACAGATGCTACAGTTACTCCAACTACTGAAACTCTAGCTACACCAGTTTCTGAAACTCCATCTACTACAGATGCTACAGTTGCTCCAACTACTGATGCTACAGCTCAATAATATTGAGTTTTATCAAAAAAGTATTTTCTTTAAGAAAATACTTTTTTTGACTTTATAAATATTATAAATAAACTATTTCTAAATATATTTAACATTGCATTTATGGAAATTTTAGAAAATTTTAGAAATCAAATAGATACTATTGATGAAGAAATTATATATTTATTATCAAGAAGATTTGAAATAGTTAAACAAATTTGAATAATAAAAAAAGAAAATAATATTTCTACTTTGCAAAAGTGAAGATGGGAAGAATTATTAAATAATATTATACAAGAAGCAAAAGATAAATGAATAAATCCTGAATTAGTAATAAAGATTTGGGAGGAAATACATAAGGAGTCTTTGAGATTGGAAAATAATATTTAACAAAACACTATGAATTTACACATTCACATTTGAACTAACTTGGAATATTTTAAGATGTTAAATGAATGATTTTTACTTTCTGCTTGAAAGAAAGATAGAGATTTGGCTAATTTTTTTATGTCCAATTTTCCTTGAGAAATAGCTGAAACTATTTCTCCACAATATGAAGTAAACTTTATGGCAATTAGAGAAATAAAAAGTAAATTTTGACAAGATGCTTTTAATAAAATAGACTGAATTTATTACGGGTCAGATAATTGTGAATACTTGGCTCCATATAAAAGAGAAATTGAGGAAGCAATTAATTTATTCAGAGAATTTAATAAGAATTTTCCACCTCATAAAGTGAGAACTTTCACATTAGTTACCCCTTATATTTGAGATAAAATGCTTGAAAACTTAGAAATTAGTCTTGAATATCTAAATAGTTTAAATATAAAAAATCCAATAGAGATTGTTGTAAATGATTTGTGAGTTCTTAGATTACTCAAAACTAAATATACTAATTTAAGGATAATATTTTGAAGATTAATACACAAAATACTAAAAACCCCATTAATTGATACTTATGGTTATAATGTTCATCCTGCTTGAGATTTGATAGTAAATAAAAGCATAAAAGAAATAGAAGAATTAAAAGATAGAATAAGATTTTGGCAGATAAAATTTTATAATAGTAGCGAAATTAATTTAGAAATATTCAGAAATTTCTTAAAAAACTATGATGTAAATAGAATTGCTATTGATTATATGGAAAAAAGAGAAAATTTATTTGATAATTCTAGAAGCAAAGAAATTTGAATAGACTTATATTACCCTTGGTGCCTTGTTTTCACTTGAAGACTTTGTGATACTTCATCAATTGAAAATCCTATTAGATGATATTATGCTACTGATGATATTTGTCCTCGTACATGTAACAGGTTTGATATTTTTTACAAAGTAAAAACTACTTGATATAATTTAATACAAAGATGAAATGCTTGATTTAGAAGTGAAATAAATTTAGATTATTTAAAAGATGATTTTGTAAAGAATGATAATAATAGATTGGTTTTCGCTCCATTTATAACGGTTTAACCTATTTAAAATAATAATTTATTTACTTTTTGTTAAATCAAATTATAATATTTTCACTAAAATTTAATTTTTTTTGATGTCTATATACCTATTTCTTTTTATTCAAATAATATATATTTTTTTATATTATATATTCAGAAAATCTAATTTTATTAAGAATTTAATATATTTTATATTATCTTTAAATATTTTAATTATTTTTCTATATAAAAATATAGATTTTTCATTTTACTTAAAAAATACATATTTTTCAATAAATATCAGTGTAATATTTTACATATTTTCAAATTTTATATCACAAAATAAAAAAGAAAAATTAATAAAAAAATCATTTTTTTATATAGAAAATTACTTAATTTATATATTATTAATTTGATTTTTTATTTTTATAAATTCTATAACTTTTTTAAGACATATTAATTTTTCAACTAATGCTTTTGATTTGTGAATTTTTAGTCAAGTAATTTGGAAACTTTCATCTTTTGAATTTCCCTCTTCTTCTGTTAGATTAATTGGTAATATTTTTTGAGATCATTTTCAGCCAACTTTGTTTATATATGCAATTTTTTATAAAATTTTTCAAAGTCCTTTAATATTAATATTTTTACAAAATTTAGCTTTTATTTTTTGAGCATTATGAATATATAAAATATCTAATTTAAAGCTACAAAACCCTATTATAGGTTTTATATTTACATTAATGTATCTATTTTTTATAGGAAACACCAATGTTTTACTATATGATTTTCATCCTGATGTAGTAGCTTTTAGTCTATTTCCTTGGCTTTTTTATCTTTCTTTTATTAAAAAATGGTTTTATTTTTATTTGCTTGTTTTTTTTATACTTTTCTCTAAAGAAAATTTAAGTATTTATATATTATTTTTCTGAACTTATCAACTAATCTTCACAAAAAATAGACTAGTTTGAATCTCATTATTTATGATTTGATCCTTATATTTTTATTTGGTTATGAATTATTTTATTCCATATATGTGATGAAGTAATAGCTCTTATTGGTCTTATGATTTAATATGAAAAACACCAAAAGAATTAATTATAAATTCTATAGAAAATCCATTGAAAGTTGTTAATGTATTGTTTATAAATGAGCAAAAAATAAATATATATATACAATATCTATCTTCTTGATTATTGTTTGCATTATCTCCAATTTCTATATTATTAATACCTTCTTTTGCTCAAAAGTTTTTGTCCACAAGAGAGGAATTTTGGTGATTTAATTTTCACTATTCAATCGATATTTATTGAACTTTAATTATTTCTATAATATTTTTTTTATTTTTTCTGAAAAATAAATACAAAAGTAAATACAAAGATTTATTTACTATAATAATTATTTTTATATTTATAAATTTTATATTTGTTAATTTTAATCCAAAAATAAATAAATTATGAGATAAAATATACTTAGAAAATAAGAATAATGTGATAGAAGCTATGAAAATGATATGAAAAAATGACTCAGTATCAGCTCAAAATACAATAGTTCCACATTTATCTAATAGATTTAGTATTTATATTTATCCTATAATAAATGACTCCAAATATATAATTTTGAATAAAAAAGCTTTTGATAGTCAATTTTGGCCTTTTGATAATAAAATTATATACTATGATTTTTTAAAAAAAATATATAATCAAGAAAAATGAGATTTATTTATAGATAAGCCATTTTTTAGAAATAAAGTTACTCTAAAATCAAAATATGATTTAATTTATGATAAAAATTGAGTTTTACTATTTAAGAAAATAAATGATGCAATTAACTAATTTTATACAAAAAAAATCGAAATTAATAAAGTTTTTAATAGTTTGAGTAAGTTCCACTATTATAGATATTGTTTCTTTATATATTTTAGTAGATTTTTTAAATGTCGCAATATTCACCTGAGTTATAATATCTTTTTTATTGGCTGTAATAAATGGTTTTTTACTAAATAAAAACTGGACTTTTAGAAATAAATCCATCAAATACAAAAGGCAATTTGCAAAATTTTTAATCGTATCTTTTATATGATTATTAATTACATTATTTCTTATGTATATTTTTGTAGAATTACTTTGAATTTATTATATAATATCAAAAGTGTTAACATCACTTTTTGTTGTGATTTGGAATTTTTTATGAAATAAATATTGGACTTTTAATATAGGTAACCTAAATAGCTTAGATAACAATGATTATAAATTTGAATATAGTATAATAATTCCAGCTTATAACGAAGAATTTAGGATTATAGATACTTTAATGAAAATAAATGATTTTTTTTCTAAAAAAGAACAAAGTTATGAAATAATAGTAGTTGACGATTGAAGTAAAGATAACACAATAAAAAAAGTAAATGATTTAAACTTAAATATAAAAATATTTAAAAATGATAAAAATAGATGAAAATGATATTCAGTAAAAAATGGAATTTTATCATCAAATTGAAAATATATATTGTTTACTGATGCTGATAACTCAACTCCTATAGAAGAATTTGATAACTTATTTAGATATTTAGATGAATATGATATAGTTATATGATCTAGATATTTAGATAATTCAAAACTAATAATAAAACAACCTTTATATAGAATAATTATTTGAAGATTATGAAATAAAATAATAAATTTTTTTCTAATAAATTGAATAAAAGATACTCAATGCTGATTTAAACTATTTAAATCAGATGTAGCAAAAAAAATATTTAGACTACAAAAAATTAATTGATTTGGTTTTGATATGGAAATACTTTTGGCTTGAAAATCAATGTGATATAAAATAAAAGAAGTACAAGTTTTATGGATAAATTCATCTAATTCTAGGATTAGACCTATAAAAGATACTCTAAAAACATTTATGGAACTTATTTTTATAAAAGTAAATTATTGGTTTGACTGATATAAATAGAGTTTATGATCTTATTTTATTTGGAATTCTATTTGTAATAGTTTATAACTAGGATTATAAGGATTTTTATTGAAAATAGAAATAGCAATTTTTAAAGAATAAAAAAATGACTCCTGTTCAACAAGGAATCATATTCAAAAATTTATAACTCTTTTTTTGACTCTACTAAATTGAGAGCTAGTTCATATTTAATTTTTTAGTGTCTTTTTATAATAATCAAATTATTTTTGAAAATTTGGATCAAAACTTTTAACAAAAGGAATCAAAGCCATTATTCTAGCTCTTTTAATTGCATTAGATAATTTTTTTTGATTTTTTAAACAAACTCAAGAATAGTATCTAGGAACTATTTTACCAAATTTTGTTATATATTTTTTTAATAATTCAATATTTTTATAATCAATATTTTGCCCTTCTAATGGACAAGTAGTTTTTTTAGACATAGTATAATTTTTTAATAATAAATTTTGGATATAAAATCATTCTTTATAAAAGGATGATAATTTATTTTTAGATGAATAAATAAGTTAAGACTAAAATTTATCATCTGTATCAAAATCAGATCAATCAAGTCATGCATCATCAAAATCTGACCTTTTATTTAAAAATATCAAATTTGAAATTACAACTTCTGTTTTATAAACTTTTGTTCAATCCTCTTTTTCTATAACTCTAGTTTTTAATCTACCTTCTGCATAAACTAATTTTCATTTTAATAAAAATTGTTCTATTCTATCAGCCAAGTTTCCCCAAGCAACACAATTATGAAACTCTGATTCAGATTTATTTTCTCATTCATTAGTTTTATAATATCTATTAGTAGCTATTGTAAATAGAGCTACTTTTTTACCACCTTCTATTTCTTTTATAGATGGGTCCCTTGTAACATTACCAATCAAAATAACTTTATTAACTGTTCTCATCTTTTGTGTAGAGATTAAAAATAAATTATAATTAAGAACCTTGTTTAACAAACATATATCTCCAAATATTTCTATCTAGATTTACAGTTTTGCTTATTTCTTTAATTTTTCAACCATCTAAATTAAGTTCTATTAAAACATAAAATCAATTTTCAGATTTATTTATTTTGTATGCTAATTTTTTTTCTCACCAAACATTTTCATTTAAGATTTCTCAAGAGTTAGCAACTAAAAGCTCTTTAAAACCTTCTAAAGACTTATTTATTTCATCTTGTCCAATACTTGGATCAATAATCATCATAAGTTCGTATTTTGAAACCATATTTTCCTTTGGGTTATATCTTTTTATTTCTAAAAAGAAGGATATAAAACTGCTTTTTTTCAAAGCAGAAGTGATTTTATATAAAAATCTCTGAAAGTCAAAAATAATATTTGATTTTAGAGTTTTTTTTTGTATATTTTTATAAATTTATAATTAATTATTTTAAATGAAACAAAAAATAGTAATAACTTGATGAGCTTGATTTATATGATCAAACTTTTTGAATAAATATGTTCCATTATTTACAGATATTGATTTTATTAATATTGATGCTCTAACTTATGCTTGAAAATTAGAAAATATAAGTGATGAAGTTAAAAATTCACATAATTATTTTTTTGAAAAAATAGATATTAGGAATGTAGAAGATCTAAAAAAGGCTTATGAAAAATATAAACCAACTGATATAATTCACTTTGCTGCTGAATCTCATGTAGATAATAGCATTAAAAATCCTATAATTTTTACTGAAACTAATGTTATCTGAACACAAAATTTGCTTGATTGTCATAGAGAATTTTGATTAAATAGATTTCATCATATTTCAACTGATGAAGTTTATTGAGATTTACCGAATGGATGATTTTTTACTGAAACAACTCCTATAAATCCTTCTAGTCCTTACAGTTCAAGTAAAGCTTGAAGTGATTTAGTTGTAAAAGCTTACTCTAGAACTTTTTGAATAAATTATGTAATAACAAGATGTAGTAACAATTATTGACCAAATCAGGATAATGAGAAATTAATTCCGCATTTTATAGATTTACTTAGAAATGAAAAGAAAGTTACAGTTTACTGAGATTGAAGCAATATTCGTGATTGGCTTTATGTAGAAGACCATTGTAATGCTATTTGGGAAGTTTTCACAAAGGCTCAAAATAAGTCTATTTATAACATTTGAGGAAATAATGAATACACTAACTTAGAAATTACAAAATTAATTTTAAAAGAAATGGGAAAAGATGAAAGTTTTATTTCTTTTGTAGAAGATAGAAAAGGTCATGATGTTAGGTATGCTATTGATGCTACAAAGTTAAAAACCGAACTTGGTTGGGAGCCTAAGGTTAGGTTTGAAGAAGGGATTATTAAGACAATAAAATATTATCTAAAAAAATAGTTATGAAATGAATAATCCTAGCTTGATGAAGCTGAACAAGGCTTTATCCTATAACAATGTGAATATCAAAACAATTAATGCCAATATATGATAAACCAATGATATATTATCCCCTTTCTGTTTTGATGCTTTCTTGAATAAAAGATATTTTGATTATCACTACTCCTGAAGATCAAAGCTGATTTATAAGGCTTCTTTGAGATGGTAAAAAATGGTGAATAAATCTGACTTATGAAATTCAACCAAGCCCAGATTGACTTGCTCAAGCCTTTATTATCGGAGAAAAATTTATTTGAAATGATGAAGTTTGTCTTGTACTTTGAGATAATTTATTCTTTTGACAATGATTAAGTGAATTACTTAAAAATGCAGTAAATACAGTAAAAAACGAAAAAAAATCTGTAGTTTTTGGTTATGAAGTTCAGGATCCAGAAAGATATTGAGTAGTTGAATTTGATAAAAATAAAAATGCTATTTCAATAGAAGAAAAACCTGAGTTACCAAAATCAAACTTTGCAGTTGTTGGTTTGTATTTCTACACAAATGATGCGGTAAAAATAGCCAAAAATATAAAACCAAGCCTAAGATGAGAATTAGAAATAACAAGTGTAAATGAAGAATATTTGAATAAAAATAAATTAAAAGTTGAAATAATGAACAGATGATTTGCATGGCTAGATACTTGAACACATGAAAGTATGCTTGATGCAAGTAATTTTATACAAATTATTGAAGCAAGACAATGATTAAAAATAGGTTGTGTTGAAGAAATTGCTTTTTTGAATTGATGGATTAGTAAAGAAGAAATTGAAGAATTAGCAAAACATCTTGTAAAAAGTAACTATTGAAAATATTTGTTAAAATTGGTAAGATAACCCCTCCTAACCTCCCCTTATATAATGGGAGGAATAATAATATAAATAATAAAATATGTTTAAATTTACAAAAACTAATATAGATTGACTATTAATAATTGAACCTCAAATTTTTTGAGATGAAAGAGGTTTTTTTATGGAAACATATTCTAAAAAAGAATTCAGTAATAATTGAATAAATGTAGATTTTGTTCAAGATAATCATAGTAAATCTTGAGCATGAGTTTTAAGATGACTTCATTTTCAAACAATAAATACTCAATCAAAACTTGTAAGAGTGATTGCATGAAGTGTTTATGATGTTGCCGTTGATTTAAGAAAAAACTCTCCAACTTACTCTAAATGGTTTTGAATAATTTTATCAGCTGAAAATAAAAAACAATTTTTTATACCAAAATGATTTGCTCACTGATTTTTGACATTGAAAGATAATACAGAATTTGTTTATAAATGTGATGATTTTTATAATCCAAATTGAGATTGATGAATTGCCTATAATTCACCAGAATTAAATATTAATTGGTGAGACTATTTTGATATAAATAAATTAATAATTTCAGAAAAAGATAAAAAGCATCCTAATTTCCATGAATTTGATAAAATTAACACTTTTTAATTTACCCATCCTAACTTTCCCTAAATATAGAGAAGGAATAGAAAACAAAAAATACATATGAAAAAATTAAAAATACTCCTAACTTGAGCTAATTGAATGCTTGCTTATGACTTCAAAAAATTTTGTTCACAAGACTTTGAAATTATTTGATTAGATAAATCAGAATTAGGTATAACAAATATAATAAATATTGAAAAAACAATATCAGAAATAAAACCTGATATTGTTCTTAATTGTGCAGCTTATACTGCTGTTGACAATGCAGAAGATGAATGAAAATTATTAAATTTTGAAATTAACACTATCTGAGTTTATAATTTAGCAAAAATTACAAATAAATATAATGTAGAATTTATTACAATTTCAACAGATTATGTTTTTGATTGAAAAAAAGAAAATTGATATGGAGAAAATGATATTTGTAATCCAATAAACGAATATTGAATGAGTAAATATTTAGGAGAAAAATTAGCTTTTGAGGAAAACGAAAATAGCATAATAATCAGAACAAGTTGGCTTTATTGATGATGAAAAGAGTTTAAGAATTTTGTAAATACAATGTTAAAATTAGCTAAAACTAGAAATGAATTAAAAATTGTTAATGACCAAATTTGAATTCCTACATATACAAAAGATTTAAGCTTAGCAATTTCTAAAGTTATAGAAAATATAGATAATTTTAGATGAAAAATATTACATTTTTCAAATTCAAGTGAAAATTGAATAAGTTGGTTTGATTTCGCAAAAAAGATTTTTGAATTGCAAAGAAAAAATATTAATTTAATTCACTGCTCTAGCAACGAATTTATAACAAAAGCAAAAAGGCCAAAGTTTAGTATCATGTTAAACAATAGTAATGTGAAATTAAGAGATTGGAAAGATGGACTGAAAGATTATTTAGGAAATTTGAATTAAACTTGAAATATTTAAAATAAATATTATTCTTGAGATCTAGGGCTTAGAAATAGCATAGTTTGATATGATATCAAAAAAGATATTGGAAAATTAATTGAAAATTATGCCTTTTTGGAATTTAAGAGGAACTGATATGAAGTTAAAATTTGAAGATTATCATCATGAAAAGAAATAGATTTTATTGTAGAAAAAAATTGAATTATTAAATACTTTCAAGTTTGTTACTTGCTTTGATCAGAAGAAACTATGAAAAGAGAATATGACTCTCTTGAAGAAGTTAATGATAATTGGGAAAAATATGTAGTAAGTTTTGATGATATAGATTTTTGAATGATATAGATTTTTGAATAAGCAATTGAATAAAGCATATAAATATTATGAAATTAAGTGAAGTTTTATAGTAAACTGGTAGTTTATAATATAGGTTTTTAAAAAATTATTTGCTAATATTTGCTAATGATTAGTTAGTTCAAATTTTTATTTTGAATTTTTGAGAGAATTGATAGAATGAGAAGGAAAAATTTAGTTTTTAAAGAAAAATATTATGACAACAATTACAATAGAAGAAAATGTAGTTTTACCACAAACTACATTTAAAACTATAGATGATATGCAAAAGTTTATGGTATTTTTTTCGGAAAATAACAATAAAGGTTTAGTTGTTTCAACCACCCCGGTCTAAAGACACGGGGCTTTTATTTTGAATTTAAATTACTATATAGATATTTCTTCACCAACACAATCTTCTTTTCACTGATTTTCTACATATCT
>Ga0172373_10007584_pt1 | contig 14035 bp, 13 predicted proteins | sample Lak10m_2_FD_114546 | JGI IMG/M metagenome (GOLD analysis project Ga0172373, IMG submission 114546) | Freshwater microbial communities from Kabuno Bay, South-Kivu, Congo - kab_092012_10m | ecosystem: Environmental > Aquatic > Freshwater > Lake | place: Democratic Republic of the Congo... | reverse complement strand
CAAGCGATGTGTGCGAAAGTCTAAGGGCACCTGCACCATCATCAGTGCAGTTACCACCGCAACCAGTGCGACGACAGTTAAGCGATTCACACTTGCGGTCTCCATACTGCCGTCAAGCCCAATAACACGCATTCACGACGGCATTAGAGTCAGCACCGTGAGCTCGTCCGCCACGCATGCCACCATTGCAGCGGTTATCGGCTTGGCGGTCATGGTAGTGGTGGTGGCACTGTCCCGCCGTGGTCAACTTTCATTTCGCTATACCATCGGCTGGATTGCGATAGCCAGCATCGGAATCCTCGGAGTTTTCTTGCTTCCGCTTGCTGCCCCGATTGCCGGAAAGCTGACCATATCGCCTGCCGCTCTGCTAGCTCTTGTGGCCTTCGTCTTTTTCCTCGCAATCACCATTCAACTCTCAATCTCCATCTCGGGCCTGCAGAAGCAGAACCGCACGCTCACCGAAGAGATTGCTCGCCTGCGCCACGAGATTCGCACCTCGTCGCAACGCAACGGCTGAGCCCGCGTCGTTTCGCATGATCATCACCCGACCGCTGCTCGTCATCGTGCCGGCACTCAACGAACAAGATACTATTCCGCAAGTGGTACGTGCGATTCGTGCCGAACAGTTTGATGTGCTCGTCGTCGACGATGGCTCTACAGACGACACTGCTGATCGGGCCGAGTCAGCAGGTGCGACAGTTCTGCGTTTACCGCTTAACCTCGGAGTGGGCGGGGCATTACGAGCGGGGTTTCGATTCGCCGTCGACCACCAATACGTCGCTGTCGTGCAAGTTGATGCCGATGGGCAGCACCCCGCCAGTCAGATTCGCGATCTCATCTCCGCTGCCGAACAACACCACGCTCACTTCGTGATCGGTAGTCGCTACCTGTCGCCACACGCCACGCTTGTACCAACCGCGCCTCGTCAGTTTGCCATGCGATTACTCAGCAAAGTGGTGTCGCGTGCAGTGGGCCATACCATCACCGACTCAACCAGTGGCTTTCGCATCATCTGTGAGCCACTGCTCAGTGAGTTTGCCCATGAGTTTCCTGTTTATTACCTTGGCGACACCTTCGAGGCGATGATTTTCGCCGCTCGAACAAACTACGCTGTGAAGGAGATTCCTGCGCACCTCTCACCGCGATTGATCGGCAAATCAAGTTCGAGAGATTTTCATTCGGTTCTGTTAATTGCGAAGGTGTTGCTGAACACTTACTTGCGATTACACCCTCAGCTTAGGAGTTCTGCCTCGCGAGGATCGGCTGCATCTTTGCTCAGGTATTTGCGACACAGACATGACTAACAAGTACTTACAAGCCTGTCTCTGTTAAAGATGCGATGGAGTTAATATGGCTTCGTCAGTAGTCGTTTGCGCATGTTACCGATACAACAAGAGGCCAGAAACTACCCCGTTATTCTCTTTGGTCAAAGTGGTGTCTTAAAGTGTCGGGAGTACAAGGGAGAACTATTGATTTGCTCGTTCGCTGGTTGGCGAATCATATAGCACACATAAACTATTGATAGCGAACAGCCGAACATGAGAGTCAAAAGAAAAATGGATACACCAGGCCACGAATAGGAATCACTCCACCAGTACTTCTTTTCTGTATCAAAGTTCGAAGCTAACGCCACGAGATTTAGAGATGCCGAAGTCAAGAACCCAGCAGTGAAAAGACGTCGAATTCGCCACGAAATCTGCTGACTCCAATCACCTGAGAATAACAAAACAAGTACGACACCCAAGAACAAATTCCAAAGATATCGAAGTTCAGCGCGTGGACCCCAGATAATGCCGTAAGAGACGACGTAAAAGTACCCTGCAACGCCGACTAGCAGGACGAGTCGATTATTGCGAGTGCGGAGGACATGGCGAAGCATCGCTACGACAATTAGCAGACTAAAAAGTCCAGCTGCAGCTTGTGGGACTCTACTTCTGAACATGTCTGACCAGGATGGCGCAAAGTCAAGCATGAAGTACCCTGGCGAATACACGAATTCCTCAACATAACTTTTCACAGACAGTCGGGTTTCACCCACCAACTCGACATCACCGAGAGGCACTACTTGTCCACTTGAAGGCACTACTTGCCAAGATCCACTTCCTCGTACGAAAAGCAAACCAGGGACTACGGCGCAAACCAACAAGAACCGTAGAATAAGTTGCGATATCTGCTTCGTTTCGTTGCCCAAATTCTTCAGAAGCGAAAAACTGTGAGGTAACGCAATTGCGAAAATGAGCACACTCAGCAGCGTCATCTGATCATTTCGAGTCACTGCGACTAGTGATACATACAGAAATAGAAGAAAAAGACGTGATGCAACCAGCAGCGTTTTACGCTGTCTACCAGGTTCAGAGTGGACCACGGATATCGCAAGCGCAGCCGAGCAAAAAAAGATATCGAAGAGATACCTAACGGCGCAATCGAACCTGCGTTTGGCAGAAAATCACCACCAACAATTGAAAAGCCAAGAAGTCCAAGGAACCATCTCTTATGTGAAATAGAAATCACGCCATAAGTTATCCAGGTAATCGCGACAACAAACACGGAATTTAGGAACAAAATGCGATGTTGGAGCGAAGTCACATCTTGACCTAGGTGATTTGCGTGAAACTCAAAGTACTTTGCATATGGCGAGTTTGCTCTCAAAGTATTCGCACTATTTATGCTGCCGATCTCAACTAAATTGTCGTACATTGAGTCGTTAATCGCGTCGAATCTGTAGACAACACTTTCGTGTGTCTCAACAATTCGAATAATGGTTCCCCCGTTCGACTCGTTACACCAATCAGTGTCCGAACGTGCGCAGATAACTCCAGTCAAAAACTGTGTGTAATTTTGAGATGAGTCTGGCAAGCCGAGCGAAGGAAAGAAGTGGAGGAAAAAAATTGCTAGCAGCGCAATAACAGAATTTTTCAAAGCTTTGCGATAGGACATAGCAAAGACTATCGTCACACAGTTGTCCCATAAGAGGTTGCAACTTTTGGTCAAGAGAGAAGTGGTCGCCAATGCCCCCCACTAGGTGGTGCTCCGTGGTAGCAAGTACTCGACACCAATCACTGACTTAGGACGAACTCCAGACTGTCCGAAACATCCGATTCTTGCCCGACAAAGTTCAGGGACTCAAAGATACGAATCGAAGCGTTATTACGCCTCCTGACAATCGCCCTAATCGGGCACGACCGCACCTTAAGTGCTGCCGCTACTCCGAGGTCAACGATCCTGTACCCGTAACCGCGACCGCGAAAGTCATGGTCGATCGAGTAGCCGAGTCAGCAGGCGCGATAGTTCTGCGTTTACCGCTTAACCTCGGAGTGGGCGGGGCATTACAAGCGGGGTTTCGCTTCGCAGTCGACCACCACTACGTCGCTGTCGTGCCAGTTGATGCCGATGGGCAGCATCCTGCCAGTCAAATTCGCGATCTCATCGCCGCTGCCGAACAACACCACGCCCACCTCGTGATTGGTAGCCGCTACCTGTCGCCAGACACTAAACTGAGATCAACTGCGTCTCGTCGATTCGCTATGCGACTGCTCAGTAAAATGGTGTCGCGTGCAGTGGGTCATACCATCACCGACTCAACCAGTGGCTTTCGCATCATCTGCGAGCCATTACTCAGTGAGTTTGCCCACGAGTTTCCTGTTTATTACCTTGGCGACACTTTTGAAGCCGCAGTCATCGCCGCCCGAGCGAACTACACTTTAAGAGAGATTCCTGCCGGACTCTCACCTCGATTGACCGGAAAACCAAGTGCTGGTCTTCTTCAATCTTTGTTGTCTGTCGCAAAAGTATCGCTAATTGCCGTCATGCGAATACACTTAAAAGTGAAAAAATGAGTCATTATCGTTGACTACTCACATCAATTCTGCCCATCAAGACCCGCTAAGGCTCCGAAGTTGTAGTTTTGAACTGACCAACATGCTTTTTGACGGCTTCGAACTTCTTGAACTCATGACTCGGGATTCTCAGAAGGTTTGACCCTTCAGGTTCAAGTACTTCTGTCAGCTAGTAATCAGAGAAGTGGCCAGCTATCCCCGCAACCAAGTCAATAGACACTGCTTTGCGGTAAAGGCTAACTTAGAAACCGAAAATTATCTCGTCACCATTAGTTCAATTCACTAACTCCATCAAGTGAGGTTCTCATTGATTTTTGGAGGATTGGGTTCGACAATCTGGATCTCTGCGTCTGTTACTAATCGCCCATCCTTCCATCTTGCCTCACGTAGCAAGATTCTGTAACCACCCGATGTGATTTGCGCAGGCGGATACCCTGGCGCATCCAACATTCGGATGAAGTCGTACAGTGCTTGCAGCGACTGATTCGGTGGTATCTCGCTATCTTCTGGTCTGCGACGTTTGAAGATAGTTACTGGACCAATTTGAGGTTTAGGTATCGGATTGTCAATGATGATTTGAAGAATCATGTCATGAATCACCTCATTGGCGCGAGCAAAAATCTCACGAGCATTGCCAGAGAGCGAGAGGGGCTTCTTTAGATAAACATCCCCGGCGTCCATCTCTTCAACGCAGCGGATTGCCGAAATCTGAGTTACTTCATGACCACGGAGAATCAGGTTCTGAAGTGGACTACCGCCCCTGCCATAAGGCAGATCTGTCATGTGGAATATAATGCACTCAAATGCCGAGAAAATTTCTGATGAAATTTTTTTTGACCAATGGACGACGAAAATCTGTTTTGGCTCTAACTCCCGTAGCCGCTCAATGGAGAATTCCGGTACAGACTGAATCAAGAGAAATCTTAACCCAGTGGCTCTCTCAAGCGAATCTGCTAATTCTTCATTCCAACTTCGATCAGACACTACTGCGTATGTGCTCAATGCCGAATCCGTAACTGATAAGTAATGAATTCGCCCTCTTCCACGCTACGAGTAAAACCGCACTGTTCAAAGACGCGCCACGACACCTCGTTTGTCGATTTCACTTTTGCCAACAGTTGTTTGAGGCCGAGGCGACCAGACATCGATTTTGCCTGCATGATCATGAATTTACCGTAGCCGCGCCCGCGGAAGTCACGGTCCACCGAGTAGGTCAGGGTGCCAACATCGTTTGCTATTTGAAATCTCAATTGTCCAACTGGCAGGACGCCGGTCTCGAGAATATATGCGGGACTAATTTTGTTTCGAACGACACCATAAAACCATCGCTCGTGGTCCTCCCACGACACTTCCTGTGCCCTAAGGGAGTTCGTTCGAACCTCCAAGTCATTTCTCCACAAGAACAGTAAATCAAGATCACTTTCCTTCACTTCTCTTAAGTTCAGATCATCGTCGGACTGCACTAAGTGTCTTAGAATTCGTTGACTACCAAACCCATCCACTAACAACTTTGAACGATGTTCCATAGCAGCGAGTTGTGTGGGGTTTTCAAGAAGTCTGGCAAGAATCGTACATCCGGCATCAATGTCCAGTGCTAAGGAATCTCCGAGATCAACTGCCGCACCAACCAAACTCAACGCTTCGCAATTCTGGCGCTGGTTCGGGGCGACAGAAGAGATAAGTGAAGGTACCCCAAGACATGCACGCTCCCAAGATGATGTTCCACCTGCACCAAGTGCAAGCGTTGCTCGTGAAAATAGGTCGGCGAGGCACTCTGGGCTCCGCCAGATTCTGGAAGCCTTCATACCTTCGATCTCTGAGAACAATTCGTTGCTAATCGATTGGTTGGGGCCAATCACAACATCAATCGGTGCGTCCGACCCCAAAGTCGCTTTGACAATTCTCACGTACTTGTGAGTCAAATTAGTAACGTCGGAGCCGCCAACTGAGATAACTATGCGCTCACGAACTGGTCGCGAGCTGAAGAACTTCTCTCTATTCATTCGGTATCGATAGTCGAGAATTGCGTATCGAGGTCCTAACTTCGAATTATGCGATGATGATATATTTTGCTGAAGTTCTGCGCTTAAATTCTGATCAATTAACAGGTCGACATCGGTGAGCGGTCGACGTAAGTCATCAATTACGAGTATGCGCGAACTAATCCTTGAACGAACTCGATTAATCCAGCCTTGCCCAAGTTGGTAACTGTCAAGAATCATAAGGTCTGGAGGAGCCGAATTTACATATCCAAGAACTCGCTCAGCATCGGCTAGCTCTCTTCCTATTTGGGTGGTCATATGTGAATCTGGATCTACATTTTTCACAATGACACTCTCTGGGTCGGGCGCAATCTCAAGAACTTCGTTACCGTCGGACTTGAGCCTCGCCAATTGCTGTGATTCAAGCTTGTTTGTAATGAAGACTGATGACACATTTAGACTCTTTGCCTCGCGAGCCAGCACTGAGCATCGGCTTAGATGACCGGTTCCGATTTCACGCGATGCGTCAACTCGAAATACAAACTTCACTTGGCCTACTCCGTTGAGCGAATTTGTATAAACGCTTCGGCGAACTTAACACCCACTGTCTCGCCCAGCAAGCTTGCTCTGGCCTCTAAGGCCCGAATACTCCTCGGGTGAGGGGATGGACGAAGTTCTTCAGAGTAGAAGGCCAGCGCCTGGCTCATTATCTCAAACTCATCGTCAATCACGACAAATGTGTTGGGCACGAAAGGTGAATGGGTCGAGAAACTCCACTCAGTGCTGGACGGGATGGAGAAAGCGAGGAGTCGCTTTACTGGTGTCACAATTTGTGGTCTAGTTGCTGTCAACACGGCTCTGGCTGTGATCTGATGGTCAATATTGAGGTCGCCGCACCAGTGAGTCAAAACCAAACTCGGAGCACACTCGTGAATGATTGCCTCAACTGATCGAACGACTTCCAGAAATGGAACCGAGTCCATTGCGTTGTCCGGAAAGTCACCAAAGTACGCAATTCTTGCCCCGAGTGTGGCCGCTGCCTGTTGCGCCGCCGAACTTCGCTTAACAATTCGATCTCTAAGCGAGTCACTCCCCCTAGATGACTCACCATCTCCAAGAAACATTATGAGAACTTCGTGCCCGCTCTTTACGAAGCGCGCGATGGTTCCACCACAACCCAAAACTTCATCGTCCGGATGAGCAGCTACAACAAGAGCAACGGGACGCGACATCGGATTCAAACCCGAGGTTAGCACTCAACCTTAAGAGATAGTCTCAGGTCATTATGTTGACAAACCGCGTAACCATTAATGGTCGAGAAGTGGGCAATGGGCGCGAGCCGTACATCGTCGCAGAGATGTCAGCTAATCATCGTGGTCGCCTCGATATCGCGCATCAAATTGTCGAAGCCGCCGCTTTTGCGGGCGCAGATGCCATAAAGCTGCAACATTACAAGCCGGAATCTATGACCATTGAATGTGACTTGCCTGAGTACCAAATTCGAGGTGGCACGATCTGGGATGGTAGAACACTGTTCGATCTCTACGGAGAAGCCATGACTCCTTGGGAGTGGACTGACGAACTCATGAGACACGCCTCAGAACTCGGGCTTCACTGTTTTTCAACACCTTTTGATAAAGCTGCGGTCGATTTTCTACAAGATCGCAATGTCCCGGCGTTCAAGATTGCATCATTTGAACTCGTAGATTTGCCACTAATCCGCTTTGCGGCATTGCAAATGCGACCAATAATTCTTTCAACTGGAATGGCAACTACTGATGAAATTGAGGCAGCGGTTCAGGTGGTGCGGAGCACAGGTAACAAACAACTGGTCGTTCTAAAGTGCAACTCTTCGTATCCCGCAAGCAGCGACGAACTCAATCTTGCGTCAATCTCGGAAATCACGCGTCGTTGGAAGGTGGTGTCTGGGTTATCTGACCACACCAGAGACTCAGTCTCCGCGTTAGTCGCTCTTGGTTTTGGGGGGGCTGTCTTTGAGAAACATCTGATGGTTCCAGACAGCGGCGGTTCACCTGATGCTGCCTTTTCACTAGATCCACATGAGTTTAAGAGATACGTTACCGACATCCGATGCGGTCATCGGGCAGTAGGTAACGTGAGATTCGGACCGACGCCACGTGAGGTACCAAGTCTGGCATTTAAGCGTTCTGTTCGCGCAATTGTTGATATTCCTGCTGGGGAGTATCTAACAGAACAAAGTGTCGCCGCACTTCGACCTGCGGGTGGAATGAACCCTGCAATCTTGTTTGAGATCGGGAGCTATAGAACAGTCTGTGAAGTGCGAAGAGGGGAAGCCATTACAGAACTCAACGTCGAACACCTTCCGACCAAACACTGATTCTGGTGCGGGGAAAGCTACGACAGCAGCTCGGTGTTTAGACTGCAAGAGTGTTCGACAATAAGACTCTCTTAATCACTGGTGGTACTGGATCCTTCGGTAACGCTGTGATCAGGCGAGTTCTCAAATCCAATGTGAAAGAAATCCGAGTCTTCAGTCGTGACGAAAAGAAGCAGGATACTCAGCGGCTGCAGTACGGCGACTCACGACTCAGTTATTATCTGGGCGACACGAGAGATCATGAGAGCGTCGCTCGGGCTATGCGAGGAGTTAACTATGTGTTTCATGCGGCTGCACTCAAGCAAGTTCCATCATGTGAATTTTTCCCGCTAGAAGCCGTGAAGACCAACGTTCTCGGCACTGAGAACGTTCTTGAAGCCGCTATCGCAGCAGACGTGAAACGGGTAGTTTGTCTGAGTACTGATAAGGCCGTGTATCCCATTAATGCAATGGGGCTTTCCAAGGCGCTGATGGAAAAGGTAGCGATTGCAAAAGCACGAAGTCTGCAGGACGAACAAACAACGATCTGTATTACTCGTTATGGAAATGTCATGGCTTCCAGGGGATCGGTCATTCCACTCTTTCTCAAGCAGTTTCATGAAGGTTCTCCGCTCACTGTCACAAACCCCGATATGACACGATTCATGATGACACTTGACGATGCCATCGATCTTGTGCTGTTTGCGTTTACCAATGGCAGAAGTGGTGAAACCTTTGTTCAGAAGGCCCCAGCCGCGACTATTGACACGCTTGTATCTTCACTTAAGCTCACACTTAATCGGCAAAGACATCCAGTCGAGGTGATAGGAACTCGCCATGGAGAGAAGCTGTACGAAGTACTGCTCAGCAAAGAAGAAATGGCTACGACTGAGGATCTGGGTCGCTACTTCAGGATCACACCGGATGCTCGAAGCTTGAACTACTCGCAATACACAAGTGAAGGTAACTTCAAAATAGATCAAGCAACGGAGTACACGTCCAACAATACAAAGAGGCTGTCCGTTGAAGAGATGTCCAACTTGCTAAGTGGGCTTACGAGCGTTCGGGAGTTCCTCGCAACTGGATTTCTCCGCGACCAAGACACATGAGGAAGAGTGTCGTCGTAACTGGGGCCGAGGGTTTTCTTGGCCGCAACCTTGTTGAACATCTCCGATTCAAACAGGAGATTGAAGTCAAAAAAATCAAGCGCAATACAACAATTCGAGAAATTAATGAGAGCGTTCATAACTGTGATGCTGTGATTCACTTAGCTGGAGTTAACCGCCCCATTAATGATTCAGAATTCGAAGCAGTTAATGTTCGATTTACTGAAAACCTCCTGGAGACGCTGGAGAATTGCGGCGCTCCCCCAGTTTTCTTCGCGTCTTCTTCGCAGATATCACTTGACAACCCCTACGGACGCTCAAAGAGGCAAGCCGAACAACTTATCGCCTCATACGGCGATCGTAACGGCGTCGCCGTACGGATTGCGCGTCTACCAAACATTTTCGGGAAATGGTCTCGACCCAACTACAACTCGGTAGTCGCTACATTCGCTTACAACATCGCTCGTGGACTTCCGATTCAAATAGATAGTCCAGACCACGTACTCGAACTCGTATATGTTGATGATTTGGTTGAGGCAATCATCAAGGACGTTTCGAGCCGGTTCGTGGATCCATCACTTAATCTTCGCCCCATTTATCGAATCACTATCGCGGAGATAGCAAAAATCCTTTACGAGTTTCATCAATCTCGTACAACTGGTCACGTCTCGGAGGTTGGTGCAGGATTCCAACGAGCTTTGTACGCCACATACATAAGTTTCCTTGAACCCAACAGTTTTTCTTATCCAATCAGTACTCATGCGGATGAGCGTGGCATGTTCGTTGAGTTCATAAAGACTCCGCAATCCGGGCAGATTTCGTATTTGACCGCAAAGCCTGGAGTTACGAGGGGTTCGCACTACCACCACACCAAGGTCGAGAAATTCGTAGTAACGCACGGAAGGGCACGGTTTCGCTACCAGAGTCTTCAGGATGGAAACATCCATCATGTTGATGTGAGCGCGGATCGTCCTACTGTCGTCGAGTCAGTACCCGGCTGGATTCACGACGTTACGAATACTGGGAATGATGACCTATCTGTTCTTATCTGGTCAAATGAGGTATTTGATTCTTCGCGAAGCGACACTTTTGGGGATGTGATTGACCATTAAGAAATTAACTATTGCGACGATTGTCGGTACGCGTCCAGAAATTATTCGATTGGCGCGAGTAGTTTCAGTTCTTCGTGAGGATACCAATCATGTTCTCATTCACACCGGCCAGAATTACGATTATGAACTGAACGAGATCTTTTACAAGGACTTGAAGCTTGCTCAACCAGATGTATTCCTTAATGCGGCTCGGGATACACCTGTTAAAACTATTGCTGCGGTTCTTGAGGGTGCTGAAACTGCACTTACCCATGTCAAGCCTGATGCGGTGTTAGTTCTTGGCGATACGAACAGTGGTCTCAGCCTGATTGCAGCTCGGCGTATGGGTATCCCTTCATTTCACATGGAAGCTGGAAATCGTTGCTTTGACCCCAGAGTGCCCGAGGAAATCAACAGACGGATCATTGATCACGTCGCCGACATCAATTTGCCCTATAGCGCGATCGCACGGGAGCACCTACTTCGCGAGGGCTTGCCCCCCGATCGCATCATTGTCACGGGAAGTCCGATGACCGAAGTTCTTCACTACTACAAACAATCAATTGAATCGAGTGAAATTCTACGGACCTTGGGATTGCAACAGGGGTCATTCTTTGTTGCCAGCCTGCACAGGGAAGAGAACGTGGATGATCCAAGTCGACTGAAAGAATTCGTCGCGATGTTCAACGCTCTCGTAATCGAGGAAGGCTTGCCGCTGGTAATCTCCACTCACCCGCGTACGCGAAAGCGGCTTAAAGAACTCAACCTAAACCTGCACCATCTGGTCCAGCTCATAGAACCATTATCGTTCTCTGATTACGTGTGTTTGCAGACAAAGGCAACAGCAGTATTGAGCGACAGTGGAACTATCAGCGAAGAATCATCAATTCTTAAGTTTCGAGCCATGAATCTAAGAGATACTCACGAACGACCAGAAGCCATGGAGCAAGCCTGTGTGATTATGGTTGGCTCCAGTTATGACAGACTCCAACAAGCGCTTGCAATCCTCAGACGTCGGGGGACTGACGAATTCTCTCGAACAAAGCAACCAGTTGACTATCAAGACACCAACGTTGCGGAAAAAGTATCGCGGATTATTCATTCGTATGTTGACGTTATTCGTAGAAACAACAGACTCAATAGTTAACTTCTTGTTGGAATTGTTAAAAAATCTTGTAGTGAGGATTTAGAGCCAGAATTTCACGATCTTCACGAGAAAGCAGCTCGGAGCTTGTCTGATTACAAAGGTCGCGGCCAGTTAGTGATTTGTAATCAATTGATGGGAATTCTGTATCTTGGGGAGTAGGTGTTACAGTCACAATTTCGATGTACTTCATCATGGTTTCAAAGAACTCTCGATGATAAATTCCTGGAATCTGTGGGGAAACTTTGGGGTCTACGTTTTCGTACCAGTGGTGTGATGTTCCGGGGTTATGGGTGTTGTCAATCCCGACCAAATACGCTCGCTTAAACCCCAAGTATTGAGCAAGGGTTATTGCTGCACAGATTGAACCCACAAACATTGAATCTGTTCTAGGAGTTCTGAGATCTGACTTCCTGCGTGGAAGTTGATCCAAAAAATAATACGTCCGATTTCTCCATAGCCCCGGCAAGTTACTGATGCTGGTTACTTGTGTCAGATTTGCAGAGTCACTCGGTCGACGTCGGTAAAACGACTGTAAGCGCAAACGATTACGGAAGCCTTTGGCCGAATTCTTCGGGGTTTGGAACAGCGGCGGGAGGAAGAATCCTGCTTCAGCAACAAGCCAATAGTGGAGGTTAAGGGATTGTGCATCCCTGTGTCGGGGAAGGGCGTTGACTGCGATTCCAACTTTGTCGGCGAAAGCTGATAGCTCAAACTTCCGGATTGACGAACCGTCTCCGAAGATGTAGCAATCCTGGTCAGAATACAGGTTATTGAGCTGCGAAATCCGACAAAGAATCGGATATGACGCCAACCATATCAGCTTTCGAATGAAGCGATTCATACGAAATCATCTCACCATCAAGTCGCTTACTAGCTCTCTAATTACGGCATCCGTCGGGGCATGTGGGTCATAGGCGATCAATCTCTTACTGGCAACTCCCACGTGGCTCTCCCATGCGGACGGTGACATCTCGAGAATCATTCTTAGTCGCTCCGCAAAAGCTTCGTACCGACCGTCGCTTAATGACCAGATGCCGTCGATAGGAAAATTGAGGTCTTCATTTCCTGAAGGATTGAAAGCGAGAATCTTTCTACCTCTTCCGAATACTTCAACCAAGAGTGACGATTGTACTCCCACAACAACATGACAAGAGGCGACGCCATCATACGAAGCAAGGGTGTTCGTCAGATCGTGGTGTATCTTTCTTGCGCTCGGATATAGATCCGCTAGCAGGTCCAGCTGCGGAGCCAACTCATGTGTCGAGTTCAGTACGAATAGTGGCTCAATTGCTTCAGTCTTGCAGTACCGCTCAAGATACGAATAGAGAATGCGAATGTTGTTTGCATAAGCAGACATTATTTGGGGGTTGCGTGGAGGAAACGGAAGTAAATCAAAGAACAGACCGCGCGGTTCTCTTATCTCAAGGGCACCTATCAGATGGTTCTGTAGAGCAGAATTGGATTTCGCTCGATGTAACGCGTCCGGCAACGACCCTACAGAGACGATTTGTCTAGCCGAGCCACCGAGCTTGAGATACCTTTCAACGTCCCACTCACCCCAAGCAAGATAGATGTCGTGCTGAAACTCATTACGATTTTTTATTGAGCGAAATCTGTCAATCGAGTATCGCCACTCAGTGTCTGGAAGTCGCAGTCCGTTCTGAATCGCTATCGTGCGAATACCGTAGTTCGGGTCGGAGCAGTAACCCAGATACTCAACATTGTCAATGAGCGTAAGGATGATCTTGCCACCAGAACGTTTAATTTGGCGTCTCACAAAGTCGGCCTGCCATTCAGCGCGAGGGCGACTTAGCGCAGCAAGAAGATCTACCGGGTGGTTCTTTATTCCCCACCTGGGCGGACTGACTTGCCGCAATTCACGACCGCGCAAAACGCGACCTATTAAGCCTCTATCGTCACCTAGAACGGCGACCTTAGACACGCCAAGACGCTAGTCGTGACGTGAAAAAGCAGCGTGATTATTCGCAGGCTTCAGGAGAGCGCCAATGAACTGAGGCGCTTTACTAACTACGCTTCTGGTGTGCGTATTTTGTTTGTGCACGAAGTGAACTGGGCGGCAAAAGTCACCTTCGAGATGCACGAATTACCCGAATTACTATCCTTACGGAGTCACGACGTAGATTTTTTAGACTTCCCAGAGGGTGTAATTCGAACTAGGTTTCGACGTTTGTTGGACCTTCGAACCGAGATCGTGACACACGCTTCCCGAACGTTCAGTGGTTCGCGAGTTCGTGTAATAACGCCTGGGCGGGTTTTTCTAGCCCCACTCGACCGATTTGTTGCTTCGCTGACGTTTATGCCTCAGTTAACTCTGCTCCTAGTTAAGGGGGGATACGACGCGATAGTTCTTTACTCAGTTCCCACGAACGGATGGCAAACGCTCTTACTGTCAAAACTCTTTCGCATTCCCGTCATTTATCGTGGACTTGATGTCTCTCATCAGATTCGCAAGAGTTCGTTTCGCAGATTGATCAGGGTGGCAGAACGATTTGTCTATCGACATAGCACTTGGCT
>Ga0172373_10007580_pt1 | contig 14044 bp, 14 predicted proteins | sample Lak10m_2_FD_114546 | JGI IMG/M metagenome (GOLD analysis project Ga0172373, IMG submission 114546) | Freshwater microbial communities from Kabuno Bay, South-Kivu, Congo - kab_092012_10m | ecosystem: Environmental > Aquatic > Freshwater > Lake | place: Democratic Republic of the Congo... | reverse complement strand
AATATTATTGGATTTCTTTTATATCAAAAGATATTTTATAATATTATTCTTTATAATATTGATATTCAAATTTCCATAAGAAATAATTATATTAATAATAATACAAATTTAAGTAGTGGAGCAAACCCAGCAATAACATTATCATCAGCAGATAATATTTTTTCTACTGATATTTCAAGTTTTTCAAATGTTAAAACTCTTATTGAAACACATATCAATAATTTAAATACTCTTGGAGGAATTTTTACGGAAAATGATTATTTACTTGAAAAATCTCAATATAAGAATAAGATAGATGCTTTTAATGTATTGAGAGAAGAATATGCGAAAACCCAAGATAAATTAAATATATCTATTAAATTATATAATCACGAATTAACGAATTATAATAAAATCAAGAATTATGCGACATATGTTATAATAGCATTAATTATTATCATATTAATAACAATTATTTTAAGTATCTTTCCAATTTTTAAAAATGATACTAAAAATGCTATTTATATAATTACATTTATAGTTCTTTTAATAATTACTTATCTTTATTATACGAATTTTAAATATGTTGTTTTATATGAAAAATATGAAAATTTAACTGCCATTTGTTCTACAATAATAACTTTACCAACTACGAATAGAGGTCGTAGTAATCACGCTGCTTATTTCAATCGTCTTCTTCCTTATATTAATAGATATACAAATACAATTGAAGATTTATTTAATAAATTGCGAATGAATGTGTATACAATTGGAAGTAAAAGTTTTTCGCAAGATGCGAATACGATTGTTTATAATGTATATTTGGAGAAGAAACGACAATTGGAAATGAATAATATAAAATTAACAAATTTATTTAATATGATTGAAATCATTAAGAAACAAATATCATATTTATTTAATTTCGTTTTTGTAATTGCTTGTTTATGTTTAATTCTATTATTAGGATTGGTTCTCTATTCATCTGTTCCTCAATTATTCATTTTCATTATAATCCTTTGTGTAATTCTCATAATAATCCTAATGATATATTTCGCATTTGCTATTATTCAACCAACACGAATGATTGCTAATAAAAATTATTGGGCGATTGTAAATCCAACGAAAAAAACATATGGAAAATTATAAATCGTTTATAATAGAATAATGAGTATAACTAATGAATTATATGATACTTATGCCACAAAATCATTTATTACTGATAATAATTTTAGTGGTAGATTTGCTCCATCTAATATAAGTTCAAATATGGTTCCTTATGATAAATTACAAGAATTTCATTATCAAACCTCATTTTTCTTAAATTTTTATTCCTCATTATACATAGAATTAAAAAAATATGAATCAACAATTAATTATAATATAACAACATTTGCAAGTAATATTGAAAATATGGGAATTAAATTTAATACAACTGATTATTCATCTAGTGCATCAGTAAATTATAATTTATCAACATTTAGTTTAAATACTACTAGTGGTGATCCAAGAAGTAATGTTTATTATGATTTTACTTTCTTTATAAAAAGATTTGAAGAAAAAACAAATAATCAATCGCATTTATACGAATATGGAACACTTGGTGCTAATGTATCATATGATTCAAGATATTCAAATATTATAGATAAATCAAAACCAAATTTTGGTTCTTATCCAAATATATTAACAGCAGCATCATATTCAAATAATTTAATTTTAAAATCTGCTACAATATCTATAACTGGTGGTATTTCATCCATAACATCACCATCATATTTAGTAACAGGAAATATATTAACAAGAGCAAATTCATTATCATCAGTTCCAGAAACTACAAAAATAATAAAAGAAGTAAATAGATCAAAATTTAAAAAAATTATAGAAGAGATTTTTTCACAAACACCAGAAAATATTTTAGGATATTTATTAAATAAAAAAATATATTATAATGTTATTCTTTATAATATTTCTATTCAAAATGCTATTAGATTAAATTATTTAAATCAGGAAACAGGTACGGGATCAACAAATAATATTATATTAATAGGAAGTAATGCTAATTTAATAATAACTAGTAGTTGTTCTTCTGGTAATTGTGATAATTTAAATGCTGTAAATTCATTTATTACTGATAATACAACAAATATATTTCAATTAAATAATATACATTTTAATACTCAAAATGATTTTTTATTAGAGAAGAATGAATATAGAAATAAGATAAATGTTTTAAATACATTAAAAGATGATTATATGAAAGTTCAAGATAAATTAAATATATCAACTAAATTATATAATCAACAATTTAAAAATTATCAATCAATTAAAAAATATGCTACATATATAATAATAGCATTAATCATCATCCTTATTTCAATTATTTCAATAAGTATATTTCCAATATTTTCAAATGATATTAAAAATGGTTTATATATAATAATATTAGTAATTCTAATAGTTATTACATATCTTTATTATACAAATTTTAAATATGTTAATTTATATGAAAAATTTGCAGCTACACAAGCATTATCAAGTATAGTAATTTCTAATGGTTCATCAAATTCAATAATTTTCTCACAAACAACACCAACTCATAGAAATAATCACGCAAATTTTTATAATCAATTACTTCCAGCTGCCAATCAATATCAAAATGCGATTAATGATTTGATGAATAATCTTCGTATGAATGTTTATACAATTGGGAGTAAAACATTCTCGCAAGATGCGAATATTTATTTATATAATCTTTATTTGGAGAAGAAGAGACAATTAGAGAATAATAAAATCAAATTGACAAATCTTTTTAATATGATTGAAGTAATTAAAAAACAAATTAATTATTTATTTAATATTATATTTATTATTGCTTGTTTTGCTATTATCTTATTACTCGCATTAGTTATTTATTCAAATGCTCCACAATTATATATATTCGTCATTATCTTATGTGTAGTTCTCATATCAATCCTAATGACTTATTTCGCATTTGCTATTATTCAACCGACACGAATGATTGCGAATAAAAATTATTGGGCGATTGTAAATCCATCCAAAATAGCATTAAGTAGATTATAAGAGATTAATATCAGGAATATTACTAACCAGAATAAACTCATTCTACCAAGCAAACACATTACTTCGTAATCTTCTTCATCATCATAATAGTTATATTTAATTTTTTTAAAACCTTCTAATAAATCTTCTTTTGACAAATTCGTAATTTTTGAAATATGTTTAAGAGATGTTGAAGGTTCTTCTTCAATTAATTCAACCGCATATTTAATCAATTTAAATTTGATTGCTTCAATTGTTCTTTTATGATTTTCAGCAATTTTCTTAATAGCAATCTTCTTCGTCGTTTCTTTTAATAAATCATTCAATTCCTTCTTCGTCCATCTTTTACGATGATTAAGAGGCATTTGTTCCATTCTATAAATGATTTTTCATAAATCAAAATCATTTTTTATTTTGTAATAATTTGAAAAGAAGAAAAATAAAAAATGATTTTGATTGATAAATAAAATTATCACAGAAACGATGACGATGAATACCGATGAGAAGTTCTTTGAGAATGACGAGGGTGTGTTTTTCAAATCTAATTGGCCTTCCCAGTGGTTTATCTGCGATTTCGTTCTTGACGGAATTTCTTATAACTGCTGTGAAAAGCGAATGATGCACCAGAAGGCAATTCTCTTCGGTGATTTGGAAACCGCTGAATTAATTCTCAAAGAAGATGATCCAAAGGAACACAAGAAGTTCGGTCGTCTCGTCAAAAATTTCTGTCCGGAAGAATGGAATGCGGTCGCTGATGATGTGGTTTTCAACGCCAATCTCGCCAAGTTTTCGCAAAACGAAGATTTGAAGAAGTTGTTGTTGGATACAGGAGACAAAATCATCGTGGAATGTGCTCCATATGACGCAATTTGGGGGAATGGTTTGAATATCACCGAAACTCTTCAAACAAAAGAGATTGATTGGAAGGGGACAAATCGTCTTGGGAAGGCGATTATGAGAGTTCGTGAGGCGTTGAAATAAATCTTTTTTGTGTTTTCATAAAGACAAAAAATTAATTCATCTTTTCATCCAAAAACTTCACAATTTTCTTCTTATTTTTCTTTGAAATTTTTGAATCAACGAACGCCTCTTTATTCAAATGAATTTTGACAATATTATCGCAAGTCCTGACATAGAACAATTGAATTTTCTTATCAAGTAATTCATTTAATTTCTCACGCTGATTGAAAGGAATAAGATGTTTCAATCTACAATCCTTATCAACACACGAACAAGCGAATTTACATTCAGGCATCGTTAATAATTTAAATTATTAACTAAAATCATTTTTAAAAAAAGATAGAATAAAAATAAAACAATTTAATAGAAAAATGGATGTCTTTTTAAATTTGATGATAATGCTTACAATCTTTTTAGTTCTCTTGGTGATATTATTTTTTGTGAATGGGAATAAACCATCTCAAAAGAAGAATATTGGTGGTTGTGATTTAAAATCTTGTGGAGCATTAGACCCTGTAAGTAATCCTGTTTATAATTTCCAACAGATAGTAAAACAATCAATATTATTGGAGGAACATATTACGAATAAAAATAAGAGATGTCGTGATTGTATAACGAAACATTTCCTTCATATTATAGGATTAGCGGAAGAGGCACAAATGCTTGCGACGAATAAGATGAATAAATATCCATTAATAATGGAAAGTGTTGAATTATATAATAAATTATTTAATGATTGGATTAAACATAAAGAAGATGATATGCGTTTATTAGATATATGTGATAAATTGAGAAATCATCGTAAGAAATTGATTGCCATACATTTCTTTAATGATAAATATGATGTGAATAATTTTGATAAATCTTCATTAGGATAGAATATCAATAATAAGAGGATTTAATTTATAATTTTTTTGAATTTCTTCTATCATCTCATAAGCTTCATTATGAGCTTGAAAATGAAAATCGTGGATTTGTGATTTGAAATTGATATTAAAGGAACATAAGGGGAATGTAGAAACACAAGTATTCGCTGATTGATAAATGAGAACATCCGCAACTTTAAGACCTGTAAATTCCCTTAAATCCCATTTATTCGTATTTTTATTGATGAATTTTTCAAGAATAGTTTCAGCTCCTTTATGGGAGATTAGATAAAAAGCTGCCGAAGGTGTAATAGGAACATATTTAATAAAGAAACTTTGATGTAAGAAACAAGAATTATAGAAATGTTCTAGATGACTTTTGCTAATAATCATCATTTGCATTATTTCAAAATCTTTGGGAAAATTGGAAATGATTTTATTAAAATCTATATTGAATTTTAATATAACATCATCTTCACAAACGACGAAATATTCACTACCGGACATAAAACCTTTTTTAATAGCTTCTAAATGGGAACAGATTGTGGCAAATTCAATAGGACAATTTTTACATTTATTATCAAGACATTCTTTATAACCACAAAAGAAGGGTGGTTCATCTTCAAGAATTTCTTTCAAATCATCAGGAGTTTTCGCAGATATTCTTTCATTTAAGATTTTATAAGAATTGAATTGATTTTCCATAAATTCCCTTCTTTCCTTTGCTTTATCTAAATTAATCCAATAATATTTAATATCAATTTTCTTATTTATTTTATGAATAAAAGGATATTTATCATTATTATTCATAATATCTAACATTTTAAGAATTGCTTTTTTATGTAATATGAAATGTTGTGGATGTATTTCACTAATGAGATTTATATTTGGAATACATAAAGGAAATGTGGTTGTATATGTAATAACATTCAAATATAAAAGGAAATCTGCTTGTTTTAAAGTTGGGATATTTCTAAAATCAAATTTGAGAGATGTATTCACCATTTTTTCAATCATTTTTAACGCACCATTACGACTAATTAAATACATTCCAGTTGAATAAAAATGAAGAAATGGATTAAATTTCATATAAATTTCATTTGTATTTAGGAAATGATTATAAAGGAATTCATTAGAAGCTTCATCTAAAACCATCATTTGAAATATATCAAAATCTTCCGGAAGTTTTTTAATTAATTCTTCATAATTAATATCAAAAGGAATAAAAATATCATCTTCACAAATGACGAAATATTCATCACCATTTTTAATACCTTCTTGGATTGCTTTCAAATGCGAACAACTACACGCATATTCAAATTTACAATCATTACAATTATTTAAGAGACAGCAATTATTACCACAAAAATAAGGTGGTTCATCTTCAAGAACTTCTTGAAAATTATCAGGTGTAATTGCTTCAATCCTTTCATTATCAAAACCAAGATTTTTAAATTGATTTTCCATAAATTCCTTTCTTTTTACCGAACTTTCAATATTTATCCAATAATATTTAAGCTTCATTTATTATTCAAATAAATCTTAAATAAAAATAATCACATTTTCTTAAATTAATTATCAATAGCAAGAATTAGTGGTGGTACAACCACCTCCCCAGAAGAAATTATCCGCTTTCTTGCCTTTACCCTTCGCACCCTTCGCACCTTTGGCAGCTTTCGTCTTCTTCTCACCTTTGGGTTTGAGTGCCTTCTTGGCGGATTTTTTGGAATAAGAGGAAAGGAGTTCATCTGCCTTTTTGAGAAGTTTCTTCTCTTCCTTTTCAGCTTTTTTTAGAGCTTTAAGAACTTGTTTATCAGTTTTCGCTTTTTTCTCCGCTTTGGGTTTCTTTGCCTTCTTCTCTGCTTTGGGTTTCTTTGCCTTCTTCTCCGCTTTGGGTTTCTTCTCCTTCTTTACCTTCGCCTTTTCCTTATCACGAAGCGCCTTGCGTTCAGCTTTAAGGGCGTCTTTTTGTTCTTGTTTAATCTTGGGATCTACTTCAATTTTCTTGATAGAAACCTTACGAGTGATGGGAATTCGTATTTCTTTTCCATTCTTATCGTGTTTAACGACAACTTCCGGATTGCTGAATTTTTCAAGAGTAGCTTCATAAGCATAAACTCGTTTATTTGAACGAGGGGTCACTTTTTGCATAGTGAAGGTAAGTTTAGAAGCGGAAGGACGAGATTTAAAAAGGGCACCGGCAGCCTTTAAAGCTGCGCTACGAGGAGTGCGAGATTTATAAGTTCCACCGGCGACACCTACACTTGATTCAACAACGGAAAAAAGATCTACTTCAACAACTTTAACGCCATCAACGATTTTAGGCGCACGAGTTTTCTTGGGTTTAGGGGAGGCAGCTTTCTTCGCTTTGGGTGCTTTCTTTGCTTTGGGAGAACCCTTCTTCTTACGACCACCGCCAAAATCTTCATTATCATTAGGATAATCATTAAAATCATCTTGGTTTAGACCACCACCCTTTACAAAACCATCAAATAGAGCTTGATATGCGTCATTTGCCTTATTCATATTATAATTATTTCTATTATATACATAGATTTTTTTATAAATTCTTATAAAAGTTTTTAATTTTTTTATTTTTCATTAAAGAACTTTGTGAGAAATTAAGTAGTCTTAAATTCTTACTATTCGTTGAACGAGAAAGGGCAGTATATAATTGACCTGAAATAAATATATCCTCTCCTAAATCTATTTCAAGATAATCAATAGACGCACCTTGTGATTTATGAATAGAAATAGCATATGCTAATTTAATTGGCATTAATGTAATCTTCTTTTTTCCATTCAAATTCATATCCGTATGATAATTAATTTCGTGTAATTTATCATCAATATCTTTAATAATAACACTTCTATCTCTTAATTCCACTACTATTCCACGAGTTCCATTAATCAATTTATTTTCAAAATTAATATTCCTAATTACCATAATTTGTGCGTTTAATGTTAAAGAAACATCAAATTTATCAATATCTTTCATACCTTCTTTTGTATGTGCTTCTGCTTTATATAAAACTTCTTTATTATCATTTTTCTTTAATAATCGGGAGTATTCATAAGAATTAATTTTATCAACATTCGTATTAATAGGATATAATCTCGTTGGTTTAATTTCATTATCTTTATAATTCTTTTCCGTAATAACGAGATTTTTAAGGATTTCTATGGAATTCTCCGTTAATTTTTCATTCCTAATTTCTTCTAAAATCATCTTCAAATCATCATCGTCTTTTTGACGAATAATCTCTTTTAAAACCACGGAAGATAAATTCAAATCATTCCAAACCGGAGAAACGAAACAATAATCATTTTCAATTGGAGGAAGTTGATAGAAATCACCGACTAAAATGACTTGAATTCCTCCAAACGATTTATCATTCTTCTTGATATATTTAAGAAGTTTATCAATTAATTCAAATAATTCATTATCCATCATAGAAATCTCATCTATGATGAGAGTTTCAAGAATTCTAATAATTGCCAATTGTTTCTTATATTTTTCCAGATTTTTAATAATCGTCTTTAAATCACGAGAAATTCCTAATCCAAGGAACGAATGAATGGTTTGTCCGTCAATTAAAACGGCGGCACAACCTGTTAAAGCGGTTAAACCATAATTGATATTATTTCTTTCTAAATATCTAACAATTTCTTTAATGGTGAAAGATTTGCCGGTTCCTGCTGAACCTGTTAAAAATAAATTCATTTTATTCTTAACGATTTCTAATGCCTCTACTTGTTTTTCATTCATTTTTAATGGAATTATTTAGAAATCAAAATCATTTTTTAAATAAAAATAAAAAATGATTTAGAAATATGAAGTTTATAATAAGATTATGTCAATCTTTATTAATAACGCAAAACCTGTTATTCTTATAGACCAGAGTTATTATATATTCAATCGTTATTTCGCCTCTTTAAGTTGGTTTAGGAGACAAATAGACGAAGAATTGGATTATGATAATTTAACGAAGAATGATGATTTCATATTAGCATTCTTTCGTCATTTTGAGAGTGATATAAAGAAATTGATGAAGAAATATAAAACGATTAAATCAAATATTATCTTATGTAATGATTGTTTTAGGAGTGAAATATGGAGAAATGATATATATAAGGGATATAAAGAAACGAGATTGAAGAAATCTAACTTTGATAGTCAAATCTTCATATTATTCAAGAATTATATATCTAATAATTCTTATAATTATTGTGAATTGGATAAATTGGAGGCGGATGATATTGTATATCTTCTTCAAGAGAAAATAAGAGAAGAGATTAGAGATAGTCAAATAATTATAATAACGAATGATAATGATTATTTACAGATGTATAAACCGAATGTTTCAATTATTAATATGCAATTTAAGGATTTATCATTACGGATTAAACATAATCCTATTTATGAATTGGAATATAAGATAATATATGGAGATAAGAGTGATAATATTCCTAAAATTCTAATGGGAATGAGGAGCGAACAGGCATTAAAACTTGCGATGATGAATGAGGAGAATAGGAATAAATATTTGATGGAGAATGGTTTAATGGATAATTATTTATTAAATAAGCGATTAATAGATTTGCGACAAATTCCGTCAAATTTCGTAATAGAATTTAATAATAAATATAATATAATAATTAAAAAATGATTTTATTTCTAATTTATTTTTTAATCATATATATAATAATTGCCGTTTTTTTTAAAACCAATTATTTTAATACATTAGATACGATAGATAAGATTTTATTTATATTCACCTTTTTATTTATCATTTGGGTAATCTTAACGATTTATTATCTCTTCACATTATTTTATAGATTTATTTATATGACAGATGAATTACATCCATTTTATACGAATATTTTTATTGAAGATAAATTACACGATAATATAACACCAGTTCTTTATTTCCTCATTTCCTTATTTCTTTTAGTTTGTTTAATAGTCTTTTTTCATATATTTACATTATGGATGATTATCTTAATATTCGTTCCATTTCTAATCATCGTTCCAATTCCTATAATACCATTCATATTACCAATACCCTTAAAAATCTTATTATTAATACCATTTCAAAAATTAACTGACCGAGGTTTATTACCATTAATGAGAAGAATTGTTTTTGGATTTTTTAGTGAAGATACATATAAACATTTAATTCAATCTAATTATGATGTTTATGGATTTTTTTATGATAGTTTGAAAGTAATTGCGAATGATGTATTTATATTAAATGAACCTCATAATGAAAAGATTTCAAAAGGTCTTCAAGATGATAAATATAAGACCTCTACGATTGATGATGAGAATGAAGAAAAATCAAATGAGATTGTGAAGAGTGAGAGTGGAAATTTTAAATTAACGAAGAAGATAAAGGAGGAGTATTTATTATGTGTGAAATCCCAGAAAGGTATGAATAAATATGGAGAGGATAATGGATTTAATAATTCTATGATGGATAATAAGAATAGTTTTGAATGTAATTTAGATAATATGAAAACTTATTTGAAAATAAAAATATAGATATAATAATGGATATTATTTATTTCACGATTTTATTTTCAATAGGAATAATAATTCTTGATTTTGTATATATAAGTGTTCTTTTATTTGATTTATTTATTAGAATTCCATTTATATCTATCAAACCTATATATATATCACCTGAATTGAGACAAAGTATAGAAACCTTTAAATCATTTATGTTAAGAATAGGAAATCCATTTTTATTATTATTTACAATTTTATATATAATTTGTTATATATTTTATATATTAATAAAAACACTTGTGCCAGAAACTGGATTACCGACATTTTTCATTCCCTTAAAAGAATTATTATTGAAAATTCCGCCATTACCTAGTTTGGAACAATTTGGAGTATTTAGATTATTTGAATGTTTATTGGAAGCTTTTAAGATAAAAGATAGTCTTGAAGGTTATATAAAAGTCAATTTATGTTTTTTTGATTTTTCACGAGATAATATAAAAACGATATTTAGATTTTTATTTGGAAATCTTGATATTAATGATAATGAGGAACCACCGAAAAAGATTGAGAAGAAAGAGGAGATAGTGAATATAGTTCATAAGAATATTAATGAAGAAATTAATATATGTTATAAAAATAATAGAATTCCTTTGAAAGTTGGAATAACTGCGACGGAAAAGAGTAAAATTGATTATCTTAATAATCAAGAATATATCAAATGTAGAGCAAATTCTATTGGTAAATATATTCGCACAAATAATTAAATTATATAATATAGAAATATGATTAATATTAAATATTTATTTAATGATATTTATAATGTTATGATGAAGAAACAAACGATTTTTGAAATAATCCTTCATTTATCATTTATTCTAATTATCTTTATCTTAATCATCATCTTTTATTGGGATACAATTAATAGAAAAATAATAAAAACGAGTAGATGTAAAATATCATTAGATAATAGTGATAATCTTTATAATCTTCGTATATTTGATAAAACAACAAATTCATCTATAATAAATATCAATTATGATAATACGAAACAACATAATTATAAAATAGATTGTGTGTGTCCTACTGGAAATGAATTGAATATCATCAAAAATATTCCTGTTTATAATAATCAAGAAAAGAAGGTTGAGATGATTGAGAAGAATTGTTATTGTGACCAAAATTATTATAATAATATTTATGATGATAGTATTGGAGGATTAGATAATGATAATATAATCTTGGATGGTGATAGTTTCTTGGTTAATTTCTATGGAGGATTATTGGATGATATTAAAAATGTGAAAGGAACAAAGGATAAACAATTAAGTTTTCCTATTTAATATTTAAAAGCTTTTATTAGAACTTGTGTTAGATTTTGGATTTCATCTTTTTCAAGTTTAGGGAAGGTGATTTTAAATTCAAGGAACATATTTCCTTTTTTATCCGTATTTATAATAGGAAGACCTCTATTTTTAATAATATATTGTTTTTCTGGATTAATAATTCCAAATTGATTAATATTAATCTTAATAACTTCATCAAAATAAGGAATAGTAATATCTTTTCCTAATATGCTTTCGGTTAAAGTGATATTTAATTTATAAGTTAAATCATTTCCTTTTCTCGTGAAATGAGAATGTTCTTGAACTCTTATTTCTAAAACCAAATCTCCTGCCTCCTGATTAGATTTCTTCGGTTGTTCGCCGAGTTTATTAAAAATAGTTCTTAAACCATCTTCAAAACCTTTTGGAACAGATAAATTACAAGGATTATCTGTTTCATATTTACCTTCTCCTTTACATTCACTACATTTCTTATTTATTTCATTAGAATCTCCTGAACCTTGACAGGAATTACAAGGTTGCGAAATAACTTGTGTGAAAGGTCCCATTTGGATCATTTGTTGCACTATTCCATTCCCATTACAACTTTTACAATTTTTCATACATTTCTTACAAAAATATTGAACTTTGAAGGAAAGATTTTTATTAATTCCATTATAAACATCATCAAGAGATACATAAATAACTTTATGAGTATTATTACATTTATTAGATGGTTGTTTATTTCTAAAACCAAAAAAAGCATCGCTGAATGGGTCTCCATTATTCCTATTTCCAAAAATATTCGCAAATATATCATTTATATCAACATCTTCGCCACCACCACCATCATTATTAAAATTATCATCGCCGAGATGGTCGTATCTTCTTTTTTTTTCTTCATCACTTAAAATAGAATAAGCATTTGATATTTCTTTAAATTTAGCATCTGCCGATGGATTATTTGGATTTTTATCTGGATGATATTGAATTGCTAATTTCTTATATGCCTTTTTAATTTCATCTTGCGATGCGTTTTTAGAAATTCCAAGATTTTCATATAATTTATATGTCATTTTTATATTTAAAGAATATTAATATTAGTTTTAAATAAAAAAATTATTGTGTATGAATACTATATTTATATTTTTTTATATAAATTAAAGAAATATGGGAAATTCTTCATCTCGTCAATATACATATCATCAATATTACGAAGTAATTAAAAATGATGTTAATTTTGATTTTAAGAAGATTAATTATGATTTATTAGACCCTTATGAAGTTCTTGAAGTTAGAAAAAATTTCACTTGGGATGAATTAAAAGATGCTTATAAATTCACCGCATTTTTAACTCATCCTGATAAAAAAGGTGGAAATGAAATCGTCTTTAATTTCGTTACGGAATGTTTCAAAAAACTTGCCTATGAATTTAAAGCAAAACAACAAGATAAAACATTTTTGGATTTAAAGAAACAAGTAGAGGAATATTATTCAAATGAAGGAGATGAGAAGAAACCACCGCCTATTGATGAGAATTTCCACGATAGATTTAATAGAACTTTTAATATGTGTAGAATGGAAAATGAGGAATTAGATTTTGGTTATGGTGATATTATGGAGAAGAGTAGTAAAAATCGGGAGGATTATAAACAAGAGAAATTGATGGATGGGAAGAAATTTGATAATGGAAATTTTAATAAGATATTTGAAAAACATACTGAAAAACCTTTGAATGAGATTATTAAATACCGAGACCCTGAACCGATGGTTCTTGCTAAAAAGATGAATTATACGGAAATAGGTGGTAAAAGACCTGATGATTATAGTAGTCCAGTTGAAAGAGATGGACGAAATCTTATATATACGGATTATAAAAAAGCATATTCAACGACGAGATTAGTTAGTGAAGCTGAATTAAAATCAAAGAAAGATTTTAATAGTCTAGAAGAATATCAAAAATATAGAGAAAAGAAGCTTAAAAAAGGATTAAGTGATAAGGAATTGAAATATATGGAAAATAAGAAGATTAGAGAAGAAGAAGAAGAAAGAGCACGATTAGAAAGAATTGAAAATGAAAATCGCCGAATAAAAATCATTAATGAAAAGGCATCTCGTATGTTATTAAAATAGAATTTTAAATGAAAATGTGAATGAAGTCTTAATGAAATATGAATGTTGAAAAGGAGTTCAATTTAAAAAGATAGAACTATCTCTAAACCTTATTGAAATATATTGTTTGTCTATCATAGAATATTCACATTATAAATTCATAATAAATACAATTGATATTCTTTTTATTTTTATAATTATTAATAGATTTCATTATAAATAAAATTTAATAATTT
>Ga0172373_10007579_pt1 | contig 14048 bp, 16 predicted proteins | sample Lak10m_2_FD_114546 | JGI IMG/M metagenome (GOLD analysis project Ga0172373, IMG submission 114546) | Freshwater microbial communities from Kabuno Bay, South-Kivu, Congo - kab_092012_10m | ecosystem: Environmental > Aquatic > Freshwater > Lake | place: Democratic Republic of the Congo... | reverse complement strand
CAAGGCAACATGCCGGTCGGGACGCAGTTGGCCCGCATTGAGCAGGGCATGGCCGTGTTCTCTGCGATTCATGCGCGATTGCATGACGCCATGGGCCGCACGCTTAAAGTGCTGCACCGTCTCAACCAGATGTACCTTGAGGACGAAGAGGTCAAGAACGAAACGGGTGAGTTGCTCGTTAAGCGTTCGGACTTTGACGGCCCGATGGATGTGGTGCCGGTTTCGGACCCCAACATTTTCTCCGAGGCCCAGCGTTACGCGCAGGTTCAGGCCGTTGCTCAGCGTGCGCTCGCGTTGCCTCAGATCTATGACCTACGCAAAGTAGAAGAGCGGATTCTTGATCAGCTTCGCGTGCCGAATGCCAAGGAGTTGCTGCTACCTGCGCCGACCCCGAAGGAGTTGAATGCCGTCAATGAAAACGTGGCTGCGACACTTGGGCGTCCGGTTAGTGCCTTCCCAGAACAAGATCATCTGGCGCATCTTCAGGTTCACCTTGATTATCTCACGAGTCCCATTTTGGGTTCTTCTATGCTCGCAGCGGGGACCTACATACCCACGATGCTTAATCACATCAAGGAGCATATTGCTCTTTGGTACGCGACCCATGTATTTGAGGTGGCCTCGGCTGCTGCGGGGCGGGATATTTCCGAGTTCCAAAAAGTGAACGATACGGATGTAAAGAAATCGTTTGATCAGATGTTGGCCGCAGCATCTCAGCGTGTCGTACCGGATGCGCAACAAGCGTTTGCAGCGATTCCGCAAATTATTCAGCAGTCTATTGGCATGCTCCAGCAGATGCAGGGAATGAATGCGCCGGTCGATCCGGCTGCTCAAGCGATGATGGCCGATGTGCAGCGCAAGGCTGCGGCAGATCAAGCCAACATTCAGGTCAAGCAGGCCGAGTTGCAATTGGCTCAAGCAAAACTTCAGAAGGAAGTTCAAGACAGCCAAGTTCGACAGCAGGCCAACATGCAGCGCGAACTTATCAAGCAGGACCGACTCGACAAACGGCAGGGTGCAGAACTCAACGTCAAACTCGTCACGAACCGCGAAGACAACCAGACGGCGAAAGAAATCGCAGCCATGGAAGCGATTACGGGCGAAAAGGTCAGTTTTTCAACAGGTACGGGTATCAATCCTTAAGGGTGATTTATGGCAAACGATTACATGAACCAACACAAAATGATGGCAATGGGAATGGCCGTTGATGGACAGAAGATGAAGAACGGCGGTCCCAAGAAAGGTATGGTCGAAGGGACCAAAGGGGTAAAGGGCGACCCCAAGGCAACGCCCGCGCTAATGTCAAAGGGTAAAAAGAACGCATGATTGAACGCATCATTGATGAATTGGAGCGGGCCAAGGCTCGTGTCGCACACGACGCGATGAAGCGGCAGCTTGAGGGTAAGGATGCTTCGTTTGAATATGGCAAGGCAGTGGGCACTTACGCCGGGTTGCAGGCCGCAGTTACTTACATTGATCGACTTCTACAAGCAGAAGAAGACGACCTAGAGGATATTTAATGGCTACGTTAGAACAGGCTTTTCCTAGTGTAGAGCCGGGTTTGATTCCATTTGGTTCGCGTGTTTTGGTGCAGATTCGTACGGCAAAGCGTACGTCCGAAGGCGGAATTATTCTGCACACCGAAACGCGAGAGACGGAGATCTGGAATACCCAGATTGCCAAGGTAGTAAGCCTTGGACCGTTGGCCTTTAAGAATCGCAACACGATGGAGTCTTGGCCGGAAGGATCTTGGTGTAAACCGGGCGAATACGTTCGCGTTCCCAAGTACGGCGGAGATCGGTGGAAGGTTCCCTTCGGTAGTGACGAAGAGGCGCTTTTCGTGATCTTCAATGACCTAGACATCGTGGGTGGCGTAGTGGGTGATCCGCTTGCCATCAAAGCGTTTATCTGAGGGCTAAATCATGGCTAAAGAAGAAGTTTTGAAAGAAGACGACGAGGATTCCAAAGAGGAATACCTTATTACCGAAACCCCGCCCGAGCAGGTAGCTGCGGAAGAAGCGCCAGAACCTGAAGCGGCTGCGGAAGATGAATCCGATGAGCGGCTGGCAGATGCGGACAGCGAAGATACCGAAGAGGACGCTCGCGGTCGCAAGGCGCTTACTCCGGAAGAAAAGCGTCAACAACGCCAGCAGCGTAAGTTCCGTCGCCGTGCTGCGATTGAACACAAAGAGCGCGAATTGGCTTTCCTGCGGGCCGAGAACGAAGAGTTCAAACGCCGCTTGTATGCCGTTGAAAAGCGTACGACCGAGTTTGATCAGCAGGCTGCGGACCAGCGTCTCAACGAGACGAGCAACGAGATCCAGACCGTAGACCGCATCATTGCCAAGGCCATTGAACAGGGTCAGGGCGAAGATGTGGCTAAGGCGCTTGCCATCCGTGACCAACTCATGGATCGCCGCAAGCAACTGGAAAGTCTCAAGGCGCAGACCAAAGTTGAGCCAAAGAAGGAAGGTCCAGACCCGCGTGTTGCGGCGTATGCCAAGGAGTGGATTGATGCCAATGACTGGTACGACCCACGAGGCGGCGACGAGGATTCTGTGATTGTGCAGGCCATTGACAAGCGCCTCGCGGCTGAAGGGTACAACCCGGCAACGGAAGACTACTGGATTGAACTCGACAACCGCGTGGCCAAGCGGCTACCGCACAAGTATGGGGAAGATGCCGTGGAAGAAGCTCCAAAAGCCAAAAAACGGGGCGGACCCCCGGTCGGCGGTAAGCGCGAATATGCAGCGCCGTCTACCCGAAAAGAGATCTATATCAGCCCAGAACGCAAACAGGCTTTGATCGACGCAGGGGTGTGGGATAACCCAGACTTGCGCCAAAAGTATATAAAGCGTTATGCTGATTATGACCGTAACAATTCTTCTCGCTAAACAAGGGAGCGAGTTATGAGCGATGAAAGGCTGAAAAAGGCATTAGGCGAAGGTCGCGGAAGTCGTGCTGCGTATGATCGCGCAGTGGTAGAGGAGCGAAATATCTCCGATGACGACCGGGTTGAAATGTTCCGTCAGCAATTTTTTCAGGCCGCGTTGCCTGATTTGCCGAAGATTCCGGGTTATCACACTTGCTGGTTGACAACCACGAATCCGAGAGACTCGATACAGGGCAGAATTCGGCTTGGATATGAGCCGATTAAACCGGAGGATGTTCCCGGCTGGGAATATGCCACCATGAAAACTGGCGAGTATGTTGGGTTTATTGGCGTCAACGAGATGTTGGCTTTTAAGATTCCCCTGTCGCTGTACAAAAAGTACATGCAGGAAGCGCACCACGATGCGCCCGCTCGGGAAGAAAGCCGACTGGCCGAGACCGCTGAGTTCTTGCGTGAGCAGGCTCAGAAGTCCGGTTCAAATGTGATCGAAGGTGACGGCATTGAGGCGATGCGGGAATCGGCTAACCGTCGTGCCCCACAAATGTGGGAATGACGTTTAGCCACACATCTTTTTTGTGAGGATTTAACGCATGTCATCGACCAGTGCACCATTTGGTCTCCGGCCTGCCTATCATCCGAGCGGCACTCTTCGACCGACCGCTTTGACGATTGAGACAGGCTACAACGCTAACATTCTGCAATTCCAGCCGGTCAAGCTTGATACGGACGGATATGTGGAAGCTGCTGGCGCTTCTGATCCCATCATCGGCACCTTCATGGGCGTCGAATTTACCGATGCCGACGGGCGTCGTCGCGTAAGCAACAAGTGGACGGCCTCAACCGCCGCCACGGACATCGTTGCCTACGTAACGCTTGACCCGGCCATCGTGTACGAAATCCAAGCTAACGGCTCGGTTTCGGTCACGAACATTGGCAATCAGGCTGATTTCGCAGCGGTAGATTCCGGCAACGTGACGACCGGCTTGTCCTTCGCTCAGCTCGACCGTTCGGGCTTTGTGACCTCGGGCAACAAGGTCATGCGCGTTATCGCTATCGCCCCGGAAGTCGGCAACGTTGCTGGCGATTCTTTCACCATCGTTCAGGTCCAGATCAGCGAGCACCAGTACGTCGCTGACAAGGCCGCATTCTAAGGAGGACTAGAACATGGCAGTCCCAATGCGCAGTACTGACTTTCGTTCCATTGTTGAGCCGATTCTTAACGAGGCTTTCGATGGCGTTTATGACCAGCGTGCTGACGAGTGGAAGCAAGTCTTCGTCCAGCAGCAGGGCATTCCCCGCAACTACCACGAAGAGCCGGTGCTCTACGGGTTCGGCGCTGCTCCGGAACTTCCGGACGGTATGCCGGTCACGTATCAGGCCGGTGGCGTGCTCTTCTTGCAGCGCTACGTTTACAAGGTTTACGGCCTTGCATTCGCGCTCACGAAGGTACTCGTGGAAGACGGTGACCACATCCGTATCGGCCAGACCTATGCCAAGCACTTGGCGCAGTCGCTGATCGAAACGAAGGAAACCCTCGGTGCCAACGTTCTGAACCGCGCTTTCACCGCTGGCTTTAACGGCGGCGACGGCGTGCCTCTCGTGGCCACCAACCACCCGATTGCTGCCGGTACGTTTAGCAACCAGCTAACGACTCCTGCGGCGCTCTCGCAGACCTCGCTTGAGCAGCTCCTCATTCAGATCCGCAACGCTGTTGACAACAACGGCAAGCGCATCCGTTTGAACCCGGAGAAGCTCGTGGTGTCGCCGTCCAACGTGTTCCAAGCGGAAGTGCTCCTCAAGAGCGTCCTCCGTACGGGCACCGCCGACAACGACATCAACCCGGTGAAGTCGATGGGCCTCCTCGCTGGCGGTCAGGCTAACCTCTCGCGTTTGACCTCGACCACCGCTTGGTGGATCAAGACGGACGCGCCGGAAGGCTTGAAGCTGATGATGCGTCGTGGCCTTGAGAAGAGCATGGAAGGCGACTTCGAGACCGACTCGACCAGATTTAAATCGACTGAGCGTTACGCTTTCGGCTGGACCGACCCCCGCACCGTGTACGGCACGGCTGGGCTTTGACGCGAATCAGTCCAAGTGACTGGAGAGAGGGGGCTTCGGCCCCCTTTCTTTTTGCTTGACTGTCTTGCAATAAGTCCTAAACTACATAATAGGACTAGGTGTATTTAGCCCATTCGACCGGCCTAGCGGACGATGCACAGACGGATGGGCGACTTGTGCATGAGGTGATTTGCAATGGCGAGAACAACTTTTTCCGGGCCGGTACGGTCCAACAATGGTTTTGAAGGCGATCTTGTTTCCGGCACCGTTTCTTCTTCGGCTGTTTCGGCCACGGTTCTTACGGCTGCGTCCGGCACGGTGACGAATCTTCTTTGCACCACGCTTACGATTGGCTCGACCAAGCTGACGAGCGGCAGTGCGCTGTCGGGTGTGGTGGCTGATCAGACCGGTTACATTCCGGTGATGATTGGTGCTACGACTGCGTACATTGCGCTGTACAAGAGCCTGACGCTGTAATCAGTAACAACGGGGGGCTGGCAACGGCCCCCTTTTACTATAGAGGGGTCGCACCATGCGTCCTATTAGTTTTACGAGATCACAGCCTGCGGCAGACGGCGATAGCGTTGCTGCGGCTCAAGTTATTAACAACTCCGGTGCCATTACGATCAATGGTTCGTTGGCGGTAGGCGGCGTTGCCACGCTGACGGTTCCGGCTTACATCACTGCGTTTAGTGAGAAGTCGGCAACGGTAAACTTTGTTGTAACGGGCACGGCTCCGAGTGGCGCATCGCAGACGGAAACGCTTGCAGTGACGGCTTCGGGTACGTTGACCGGTGCTTTGTCGTTTGCGACGGTGACTGGGGTAACTTCTTCTGCGCCGACGAGTGCGACGATTAGCATTGGCAATGCGCTGCCGGGATATACCGGTTGGATTCCGATGGACATTTACACGCCGAATCAGGTCACCACGATTTCCGCCAAGACGAGCGGAACGGTGAATTACTCGGTGGAGTACACCAACGAAGATCCGTTTGACACGAGCATTGTGCAGATGGCCGTGCCGCATCCGGTAGCAAGTTTGACGGCGGCGAGTGGCGATGAAACTCAGTTCACGACGACGTTGATGCGAGCGGTTCGCTTGAAGATTAACTCAGGCAGCGGATCGGTTCGTTTCACGGTTGTTCAGCAGTCAACGAAGTAAGCCATGGCTAACGTCAAGATCACGGATCTGTCAGCGGGTACCGCGCTCGGCGGCACCGAACTGTTTGAGTCAGTACAGAGTTCTACCTCCGTCAAGATCTCGGCAACGCAGATCAAGACGTTTGTTGGGAATTCGCTGAACATTTCTAACGGAGCGATTAGTTCGGTCACGATTACGAATGCGACCGGTACTTTCAATTCCATCACGATCAGTGCGGGTACGGTTCCATTCAATACGATTACGAACCGGGCGTATGCGTCATTTTTGTCTACCCGCGATCAAACAGCAACTTCGGCTAACGTGGCTTATGTTGTTGAGTTCGATGAATCGGCGGCGTTTAATACTGGAATCACCATCGCTTCAAGCAGCAACATCACTTTCGCCGCAGCGGGGGTATACGAATGCAGCTTCAACCCTCAAGTTTATAATGCTGATTCTAACGACCATATCGCCACTTTTTGGTTGCGCAAAAATGGTACTAACATTGCGAACTCGGCTACTCAGATCTCCGTTCCCAAAGTTGCGGACGGTGGGATCACGTTCTTTGAGTTTAATTTCATTGAACAATTTGCTGCAAATGACTATGTGCAAGTAATGTGGCAAGCATCAGATACCAACTTAAAAATTGATTATAGCGCCGCATCGGGGTCTATTTCGGCAGTTCCTTCAGTCACGTTTATTGGCAACAGGATCGGCTGATGAAGTGCGCGGGCGACTGGTCTGACTGGCAGATGTACTCCAAGGGCGGGGCGGCAAAGAGTCCTGCTTGGCAGCGTAAGGCTGGAAAAAATCCCGAAGGCGGTTTGAACGCTGCGGGGCGTGCATCTTACAAACGTGAGACGGGTGGGACATTGAAGCCGCCGGTTTCTGCTAAACAGGCTAAGAAATCTCCGAAGGCAGCGGCACGACGGCGTTCGTTTTGTGCGCGTATGTCTGGGATGCCGGGTCCGATGAAAGACGAGAAGGGCCGTCCGACTCGTAAGGCGTTGTCACTTCGCAAGTGGGATTGCTGATGAAAAAGAAAGTGGTTCGCAAGCGAGTAGCTAAAAAAGCAACGGATGTTTCTCCAGTTCAGCTTTCTTGGAAAGATCAGATTGAGATTAAATTCATAGTGTTTAAGGCGCGATTCACCGGATGGTGGGCGTCGTTCAAAGCACGCTTCTAGAGGAAACGAACATGGCCGTTAAGTACGTTAAAGAATTTGAGTTCGGTGGTTCTGTCTCGCACAAGAAGCCGCCGGGAATGAAGAAGGACTTGGCTCCGTCGAAGCCGTTTAAGGGCGCGTACGAAGGTTACGCTCGCGGCGGCAAAGTCAAGATGCTGGATAAGATGATGCGCGAACACCGCGAAGAGATGCCAGTTCGTGCGGCAATGTCTGCTCAAGGCATGCCTGCTCGTGCGAGGCCAAATGCTCCGGCGCAGGGTGCGGCGCGTATGGAATCGCGTCCGGTGATGGGGCGCGGTCAGGGCTATGCGGCAGGCGGTCAAGTTGGAGCAGGTGTAAGCAGGCAATATCCACGTAAACCTGCTACAAGAGAAGCGCCACAGGCTCTCAAGTCTACACCTAGAACGCAAGAACAAATGACTAGCGTAAAAATTATTGAAGATGCTTTATCAAAGGGCTTAAGGCCCGGAAGCAGAGAATTTAAAGATTATATTAATCAGCGCTCACCATCTCTTGAAAAGTTTAAAAAAATGTCTCCTTATGGGGCAAGCGGATTAAAAGATTATAGAGTTGAGCCAGAAGAAGATTTACCTTCTGCCATGAAAAGGGAAGCAACGGGCTACGCCAAGGGCGGCAAGGTTGCCAAGGTCATGCGCGAATACAAGAAGGGTGAGTTGCACTCGGGTTCAAAGAAAGGTCCGGTTGTCAAGAACCCGAAGCAGGCCATTGCAATTGCACTGTCTGAAGCTCGCAAAGCCGGTGCCAAGATTCCGAAGAAAGCCAAAGGCGGCGAAATTATCAAAACCGAATACATGGCATACGGCGACAAGAAGGTTCCGTATCGTGGTAGTCCAAAGAAGGCGAAAATGCTCGGTCGTCAGGACCGTCGTGCGCGAGAAGCCATGCAGCGTGCTGAGAAATCTGCACCGGGATTGAGCTTGGATATGCCGGATCGCAAAGCGCGTGGCGGCATGGCCAAGGGCGGGTTTCCTGATTTGACGGGCGACGGAAAGGTCACTCGCGCTGACGTTCTTAAGGGACGCGGCGTATTTAAGAAGGGCGGTATGGCGGCGTATCGTCGTAAGCCAATGTACGGCGGCGGTAAGTGCTAAGATAGCGACAGATAGTCATTAGGGTCTGCTCGGTGCAGTAGACCACGGCGCAAGAGGGACCCTGATGGCAACTTCCGGTACAGTTTCGACAACTCAATTCACAACTAGGCAGGTCATTGACCATGCCTACAGGCGTTGTCGGCTGGGTGCGCAGCAGATCACTTCTGAGATGATCGACATTGCGAATGACCAGTTGTATTTGGTCCTAAGCAATCTTGCGAACCGTGGTGTACAACTCTGGTGTATTGAACGCACGGTGATGCCGTTGTACGAGGGGCAAGGCGCGGTGACGCTGCCCTTGGGTACGGTGGATGTACTCAATACGAACCTGCGTACGTTGCAGCAGGCGCTGGGCACCGAGTCTTCTACGTCAACGACGTTCACTAACTTCAGTGACGAAGGCTTGACCGTTACGACGGTTGGCATCAAGTGGGGTGCAGTATCTCAGCCGTATGTGATTGAGAAGTCCAACAATGGTTCGGTGTGGACGATTGTGCCGACTGTGGAAGACACCTCGGCTCCGACGCAAATTCTTGGCGAGTGGAGCTGGGTTGATACCGTCACCCCGCAAACCGCAGATTATTTCCGTGTTCGTGTAACGAGCGGAACCCTAACGACCTCAGATGTTTATTTCGGGAACACGCCTACAGAAATCCCTATAGCGCGATTAAACCGCGATGACTATACGGCGCTGCCCAACAAGTCATTTGAAGGTCGTCCTTTGCAGTTCTGGTTTGACCGTCAGATCAACCAGCCGGTGATGCGCTTGTGGCCGATTCCGAATGAAACCGCAGAGACGCAACAGATTGTGGTGTGGCGGCATCGGTACATCATGGACGTTGGCACCATGACGCAAGAGTTGGAAATTCCGCAGCGTTGGTTTGATGCAGTCGTTGCGATGTTGGCATGTAAATTAGCGGAAGAAACTCCGGAAGTTGATGCAGGACTAATGCCAATTTTGGATGCAAAAGCAGAGAAGGCGTTGGCGCAGGCGGAAGCGGAAGAAAGAGATAATTCTCCGATCTACTGGCAACCGCAAATTTCTGTGTATACGAGATAAGCCATGCCGCTTTACCTTGATACACGCGGAAAAGTTTATGCGGCCATTGGAATTTGCGACCGGTGTTCTCGCAAGTTTCCGCTTGAAGAATTGATGTCTGATCCCAACGCGCCGGGTCTTCGCGTATGTAAAGATGATCTTGACGAACTCGACCCTTATCGTCTGCCCGCTCGTCAAACAGAGCGAATTACTTTGCCATTCGTAAGACCAGACGCTCCTCTTAGCAGCGCACCCTACGGTGTGATTTCTGAAGACGGCAACACGTTCTTGATCAACGAACAAGGCGACGATTACCTTGAGCCGGAACAGGTGCCCTGATGGCAACGGTCCCGAGTAATTTAATTCCGGCCAGAATCACGCAGCTGCCAGAAGCCCCGGTCGCTGACCCGGCGGGTTATTTTCCTATTGTTATTTCGGGTACGACCTACAAGGTTCAGTTCAGTCAGATCAATCAGAATCTGACGGTTCCGCCGAGTCGTGCAATTAACGCAGGTACGGGACTTACTGGCGGCGGTACGCTGTCGCACGACATTACGATTGCGGTAGCGAACGGGGGCATCGGTGATACGCAGTTGGACGCGACGGGTGTCGCTGCGGGCACGTATGGCACGGGTGCGCAGGTACCGGTTATTACGGTCAGTTCCAAAGGCCGCGTCACAAACATTAGCACGACCTCGCTGGTTATTACGGGATATGTACCGGATTCGCGTCAGATCAACACCGGCAGCGGAATCATTGGTGGTGGGAATCTTGCGCAGAATCTGACGCTATCCATTGACTATGCGACTTCGGTACCGCTTGCGGGTGGTACGGCAGCGATGGGTACGTCTAGTAAAATTGCTAGAGAAGATCACGTTCACCCGGCTGTGAATCTGTCGGATGGCGCGAAGACTTCTGGCGTATTGCCGATGGGTCGTGGTGGTACTGGGGCATCGTTGTCTCCGATTGCTGGCGCGATTGTTTACTCCAACGGAACCAATTTTGATCTGACGACGGTGGGTCAGCAGGATCAGGTGCTGTCGTCTAACGGTGCGGGTGCGCCGGAGTGGAAGACGCTGACGGGTCAAGGAACCGTTACGAGTGTCAATGCGAGCAGCACGCTTTCGGGTGTGGTGTTCACGGGCGGTCCCATTACGACTGCGGGCACGCTCACGATGTCGGGTACGCTTGCGATTAGCAACGGCGGTACAGGTGCAGGTACAGCATCGGGTGCGCGTACGAACTTGGGTCTTGGGACGATGGCGACTCAGGACGCGAACAATGTCTCCATTTCTGGCGGCAGCATCACGGTTACGAACGTTGGCGCGACGAGTGGAAACATCACGACGCTGACGAGCGATTCGGCTACGCTTGGGAATTTGACTTCGACGAGCAGCACGATTGCCACGCTGAATGGTACGAACTGGAACGTCACTAACTTCACGGCGACCAGCGCGACAATTGATAACTTTACGTTTACCTCTTCGACGGTCACTCGGCTCTCGGTAACAAGTGCATCAATTTCGCAGCTTGGCGCGGGTTCTGCAAGTATTACGACCGCGAGCATTGGTAGTGCGACGATTACCACGCTTGGGTCTACGAGCGGGAATATCACGACGCTGACCAGTGGATCGTTGACCGCCACCAATTTGACTTCGACCAGCGGCACCATCAGCACGCTCTTTAGCAGTTCGGCAGACATTACGAATCTGTCGGTATCAAGCCTAACTGTGAGCAGTTTGTCGCTGAGCAACGCGACATTCACAAGCGCCACCATTACGACGCTGACCAGCACGAGCGCAGCGATTACGACGCTCTCGGGTACGGCGCTGGGTTATGCCAGTGGCAACGTCACAGTTCTAACGAGCGACTCGGCTACGTTGACCAATCTCTCTGCCACGAGTGGCACGGTTGCAACACTTAAGAGCACAAGCGCAGACATCACCAATTTGTCTGTCTCTAGCCTGACGGTTAGCAGTCTTTCGCTTAGCAATGCCACCTTTACCAGCGCCACGATCACGACGCTCACAAGCACCTCGGCTGCGATTACCACGCTGTCGGGCACGGCCTTGGGGTACGCGAGTGGCAACGTCACGGTGTTGACCAGCGATTCGGCTACGCTAACCAATTTGACTTCAACGAGCGGTACCGTCTCAACGCTCAAGAGCACCAGCGCGGACATTACGAATTTGTCCGTGTCCAGCCTGACCGTCTCTAGCCTGTCTTTGAGCAACGCCACGTTCACGAGCGCGACCATTACTACGCTCACGAGTACGTCTGCGGATATTACGACCCTAAGCAGCGGCTCTCTGACGGCTACGAATCTGACGGCTACGAGCGGTACGGTCACGACCCTGACGGCGACCTCGGCGGGTATTACCAACCTGTCGGTTAGCAGCCTGACCGTAAGCAGCCTGTCGCTGAGTAATGCAACCTTTACCTCGGCAACAATTACGACGCTGACCTCAACTTCTGCTGGGATTACGACCCTCAGCACGGGGTCTTTGACGGCAACGAACTTAACCTCTACGAGCGGCACGGTAACGACCCTAGCGGGCACCAGTGCGAGTATCACTAACCTATCCTTGGGTAGCCTCGTGATCGCCTCTACGACACTTGTAACCAACCTCAACGCCGATTTGCTGGATGGGCAGCACGGAAGTTATTATCTTGACTTGGCGAACGCCACGGGAACCCTGAGCGGGGGAGCATACTAATGCCTACTATTTTGACCAAACGCAGTAACACTCCGGGTGCTATCCCGGCCACGGCTAATTTGACCAACGCGGCAGGCGGCGCGGAGCTGGCGGTTAACACCGCAGACAAACGGCTCTTTACGATTACCTCCGGCAGTCAGGTCGTGGAGTTGGGTACGAACCCTGCCAGTCTCACTTGCGCGGATGCGTCGTTCACGCTTCTTAAGGCAGCGTCGGCATCCATTACCAATCTAACCGCAACCAGCATCGTCATCAGCAATCTCAGCATTGCCTCCGCCAACATCACGACGCTGACTAGCACCAACGCCACTGCCGCAAGCCTCACCGTCTCCACCGGCAACCTCACCTTCTCGTCCACCGCCCAGCGCATCACGGGCGATATGACTAGCAGTCCGCTTTCAAGTCGTTTGATGTTTCAAACGAACACAACAAATGGCAGTACCGATGTCGGTATTATTCCGAATGGCTCCGGTGCATTCGGAACTATTCGCGTTTTTGGTAGTAGCGACCCAACAAACTCGCAATGGGGAACAATGTTCTGCAACGCAGGCGCAGAAGTTCGTTTTACTTCTTCTTACATTGGAACTCCCGCGTCAGGCACCTACCTGCCCATGACCTTCTTCACAGGCGGCAGCGAGAGGATGCGGCTGGATACGTCTGGGAATCTGGGCATTGGTACTACGTCGCCGGGTGCAAAGTTACAAGTCAACGGCAATACCGCGCAGTATTCGGCAAGTGTTGCGGTTAGAACGGCACCTAATCAATATGAATGGGGGCATCAAAATACCGCAGGATACGGATCGGTAATTGGCGCTGAAACAGGATCGGGTGCGCCATTTATTGGGTTTCATACTGGTGCTGGCACAAACTCCAATACTTATCGCACCTTTGGAATTGCCGGAAGCGTATTTAGATCAGATAACGCAGGCGGGTTAGGTCTTTATCGCGTAACTACTGCAACTGCGGATAATCAATCACTTACCGGCCCAACTGCGTTTTTTGACTCCTCCGGCAACGTCGGCATTGGCGGGACGGCGGATGCAAGTGCAAAGGTAAATGTTCTTGGAACATTGCCAACAAGCGGAACTAACACGAGTGTATTTTGGGCTGCGGGAACCATTCCAAGTGGAAGCACCGGCGATGTAGCCATATTTAGAAGCAACCCTTCTACTGCGGCGACTTCGTTTACTGCTGCAAGTTTGACTCATTTTTGGGCAAATCAGGGAACCATCGGGGCCGGGTCAGCAGTTACAAGTCAATATGGATTTCTTGCCCCAGCCGGATTAACCGGAGCCACCAACAACTACGGCTTCTACAGCAACATCGCCTCTGGCTCAAACCGCTGGAACTTCTATGCAGCGGGGACGGCGCAGAATTATTTTGCGGGGAATACTTTTGTTGGAACCACAAGTGCGTCTGCAACGGCAGACGTCGGAATAAAGTTAATATCGCAGGAAGATGCATCTAATCCATTAGTTCGCAATGTTGTTCAAGACGGTTCTGGTGCATATAACACTTACACGCTGTATTCAACAAATTCTGGCGCGTATAAATTTTACGTTACAACAGCGGGCGTTATCAATGCAACGACAACAACCATCACCGGAATTTCCGACGAACGGTTAAAAGAAAACATCCGCGATTTGGATGCAGGACTCAATGAGATTTTGTCCGTTAAGCCGCGCCGGTTTGATTGGAAAGCCGGAAAGGGTCAGGACAAAAAAAATGCCGTTGGTTTTATTGCACAAGAGTTTGAGCAGGTATTTCCTAACTCTGTTAGCAAGTCGCTCGCTGGTGCAGATGGCATTGAATACAAAACGCTTTGCCATGAAGAACTGATCCCGGCAATGGTAAAAGCCATTCAAGAACTGTCAGCCAAAGTCGCCGCATTGGAGGCAAAAT
>Ga0172373_10007578_pt1 | contig 14050 bp, 7 predicted proteins | sample Lak10m_2_FD_114546 | JGI IMG/M metagenome (GOLD analysis project Ga0172373, IMG submission 114546) | Freshwater microbial communities from Kabuno Bay, South-Kivu, Congo - kab_092012_10m | ecosystem: Environmental > Aquatic > Freshwater > Lake | place: Democratic Republic of the Congo: South-Kivu... | reverse complement strand
TTCGCCATTTTTCACCTTTTTTCAGTTACGTAGCACCGGCTATGCGCCTTCAAAAACGCAAAAACTGACAAAAAATCAGCCTGTTTTTGCCAACGGCAGAGAATCCTGAACAAGCTCTAAACAGAAGTTTATTCGCAGGAAGGATTGAAAACCCGAATTCAGGCGGATACTTAGTGTAAAATTTGACAGAGGCTGTCCCGGAAGAAAATTTCGCCGGTACAGCCTCTTTTTTTATCGTTTTTTGCCCTAAACACTATCCTGTTTTAGAAAAAAGATTGTAATAATTTTCAGAAAAAAAATTTTTGATTGGGAATATGCTTTGAATTATTGTATTTTGTTTGAAATTGTGCCCTGAAAGCCGTTGGTCACCTTTGTGGCGTCAAATTTCGTCTGACGGCAATTTTCAAGCATCTTTTATTAAATTGTTAACCAACCATTCTAAAAGTATGATGCAAAAGTCATTTACCCTGCTTGGGCGGATGTTTTGGATGATGGCATTCCTGCTGATCACCAATGCACTGCTCGCACAAGGTCGCCGCGTCACCGGTACTGTTGCCGATGCTGATGGCCCGCTTCCCGGCGCAACAGTCGTGGAAAAAGGCTCCACCAACGGCGCCACTACCGATGTGAACGGTAATTTTGCCATTACGGTGCAGGGTAGCAACCCTGTGCTGGTTATTTCCTACACAGGCTATCAGACTACCGAAGTGGGAATCGGCGCGCAGACTACCATCAGCGTGCTCCTGCAGTCCAGCTCAACGGTTCTCTCCGACGTTGTCGTAACAGGTTACACTGTCGAGACGCGTAAACAGACAACCAGCGCGGTGGCTACAGTAAAAACCCGCGACCTCGCCGCAGTACCAACCGGTAACGTGGAGCAGCAGCTTCAGGGCCGTGTGAGCGGTCTGACCGTAATTACCAACGGTCAGCCTGGCACAAGCAGCCAGGTGCGTATCCGCGGTTTTGGCTCCTTCTTCGGCAACCAGCCTCTTTATGTGGTTGACGGTGTGCCAACGCAGAACATTGATTTTCTCTCTCCGGAGGATATCGAGAACACCACTGTAATGAAAGATGCCTCCTCTGCATCTATCTACGGTGCCCGTGCTGCGTCTGGTGTAATCGTGATCACTACCAAGAAAGGTTCCAAGAAGCCTCAGCGCATGCAGGTTCACTACGATGCCATCGTGGGTTCTACCAACCCTGGTACAGGCGCCGAAGTGCTGAACCCGCAAGAGCAGGCCGACTGGACATGGGTAGCACAGAAAAACGCAGGTCTGTCTCCTTCACACCCGCAGTATGGCAGCGGTGCTACACCAAGCATCCCTGACTTCATCAACGTAGGCGGACAGGCAGGTCTTTCTTCTTCTCAGGTGAACCTGGATTCAGAACTGGCCAAGTACAATGTAAACGCAGACAACGGCCCGATTTATCAGGTTGTTCGTTCCAACAGAGATGGTACCGACTGGTACGATGCTATCACACGTACTGCTCCGATGACCCGCCACAATCTGGGTTTCAGCGGTTCTACTGAAAGCGCTCGTTACTATGTTGGTATGAGCCTGCAGAATCAGTCAGGTATCCTGCTCTACAACGACTTCAAGCGTTACACATTCCGTTCCAATACAGAGTTTGATGTATTCAAAAACTTCCGTATTGGTCAGAATATCCAGTTCACTTACCGCCAGGTACTCGGTCAGCTGGGTGGTGGCAACGGTGCCAACGTAGCCCAGGACGAAAACCCGATTCTCGGTGCTTTCCGTATGCCTTCCGTGATTCCGGTTTACGACGAACTCGGTGGTTATGCAGGTACTGCAGCCAAGGGCTTCAACAACCCGCGCAACCCGGTGGCTGAACGCGATGCCTTACGCGACAACCGCGGACAAACACTTGCCGGCTTCGGTAACATCTACGCTGAATATGACCTGCTCCCGGGCCTGACACTTCGCTCAAGCATCGGTGGCAACATGTACAACTTAGGCGGATTCGGTTACTCTCGTCGCAGCTACGAAAACTCCGAGAATAACTCCAGCTTCGGTTACAACGAGAACTACGGTAACGGTTACTCATGGGTTTTCACCAACACAGCCAACTTCAAGCGCACTTTTGGTGATCACAGCCTCGAAGCACTCGTTGGTCAGGAAGCGCTCACTGACGGCCGTGGCCGCAATATCTTTGCTTCCGGTCTGGATCCGTTCTCTACTGATCCGGCTTACATCACTATGAACACAGTGTCTAACCGCGTAGTTAACAGTAACAATAATACCTACTGGAACTACTCTTCTCTGTTCGGTCGTGTACACTATGGCCTGAAAGACAAGTACTACGTTACAGGTGTTCTGCGTCGCGATGGTTCTTCCCGCTTCGGTTCCAGCACACGCTTCGGTGTGTTCCCGGGTGTGTCTGCTGCATGGCGCGTATCCGGCGAAGAGTTCATGAAAGACATCTCATGGCTCGACGACCTGAAAATCCGCGGTGGCTGGGGTCAAATGGGTAACGATAACCCGGTTAACCCTGCCAACCAGTACAGCCTGTTCGCAGCCAGCCTCGGTCTCGCTGCCTACGATATCAGTGGTTCAAACAGCGGCGTTGCCAGCGGCTTCTATCAGAGCCAGGTGGGTAACCCGAATGCAAAATGGGAAGTGAGCACAACTGCCAACGTAGGTTTTGAAGCACTTCTCTGGAAAGGCAAACTGGATGTTATCGTTGATCTGTGGCAGAAGCGTACTTCTGACCTGCTCTTCAACCCTGCACTTGCCAACGTACTCGGCGGTTTCGCCAGCGCTCCGTTCAGAAACGTAGCTGAAATGCTGAACAAAGGTATTGACCTTCAGATTGTCAACAAGGGTAAACTCGCATCGAAAGTGGGTTACGAACTCACGCTTACCGGTTCATTCCTCCAGAATGAAATCGTTAAAATTGATGAAGGACTCGATTACTTCGATGTAAGCCCTGCTTCCAACCGTCTCGCCGGTACTATGGTGCGCAACCAGGTAGGTTACTCTATCTCTGCATTCTATGGTTACCAGGTAGAAGGACTGTTCCAGTCTCAGGCTGAAATTGACGCTGCTCCTGATCAGGACGGTGCAGGTGTGGGTCGCTTCCGTTACGCTGACCTCAATGGTCTTGATGCCAACGGTAACCTCACAGGTGCTCCTGATGGTAAAATTGATGCAGCCGACCGTACCTACATCGGCAGCCCGGTTCCGAAGTTCACAGGTGGTGCCAACCTCAAACTCATCTTTGGTCAGTTTGATGTTGAAACATACATGTACACTTCTATCGGAAACAAAATTTTCAACCTTTCCAAGTGGTTCACTGATTTCTATCCTTCATTCAAGGGTGCAGCTATCGGTGCCCGTGTGAAAGATTCCTGGTCAACTTCAAATTCTGGTTCTCAGAACCCGATCTTCGAAGACGTTTCCAACTTCAGCACAAACACACAGCCTAACTCATGGTATGTGGAAGACGGTTCTTTCTTCCGTCTCCAGAACCTGTCTGTAGGCTACACGCTGTCAGGTGATGCCATGAAGCGCCTCGGTGTTTCACGCGCCCGCGTGTTCGCATCGGCCAACAACCTGATCACTATCACTAAATACCAGGGCCTCGACCCAAGCGTAGGCGGTGCAGTTGATACCAACTTCGGTATTGACGTGGGTAACTACCCGATCACACGCAGCGTTATGCTCGGACTTGGCGTTACTTTCTAATTGAGTCGTGAACCAATTGGTTTAACAAAAAAACACAACACTAAATATGAAAAATCTGACGAACAAAATATTGGGTCTGGGGATCCTTGCTCTGTCCGCCAATTTGTTCCTTAGCTCTTGCGCAGATGATTTTCTGGAGGTGTCGCCCACGGCTTCAGCCACAGAAAGCGTATTGAGCAGCAAGAAAGGTCTCGATGGCCTGCTGATCGGATGCTACAGCGTCCTGACCGGCCGCGACCAGCTCTTCTATTCCGGTTTCGGCAACTGGGTACACGGTTCTATCCTCGGCGGCGAAGCCAACAAGGGTACCAACGGTGGTGACCAGGCTGTTGTTAACCCGGTTCAGCGCTTCGAAACACTCGCAAATAACGATTTGCCCGCTCAAAAGTGGCGTATCTGCTTCGAGGGCGTTTCCCGCTGCAACCAGGTACTTCGCGTTGTTGAGGTTTCAACTGACCCGAACGTAACGGAAGATGTTAAAACTCAACTCAAGGCAGAAGCCCGCTTCCTGCGCGGCTACTACTACTTCGAACTGCGCCGTCTTTTCGGCAGCGTTCCCTACATTGATGAAACAATGGACCCGGACGTAGCCCTGAAAGTTCGCAACGATGCGGATATCTATCCAAATATCGAAGCCGATCTCCAGTATGCTGCGGCTAATCTGCCAGCTACGCAGGCCGCTATCGGCCGCGCCAACAGCTGGGCTGCCAAGGCGTATCTTGCCAAGGCTTACCTGTACCAGAAGAAGTACGCAGACGCGAAAAACGTGTTCACTGATGTAATCAACAACGGTAAAACTTCAGGTGGTGCTTCTTACGACCTGCTGTCCAGCTACGCTGATGTTTTCAAGCCTGAGTTCGAGGCTGGCCCGGAAGCTGTTTTCGCTTCTCAGTCTGCCGTAAACACCGGCTCTACTGCCAATGCAAATGGCGAACACGTACTGAACTTCCCGTACAACACAGGCTCCGACGGCCCTGCAGGTTGCTGCGGTTTCTTCCAGCCAAGCTTCGACCTGGTAAACTCTTTCCGTACTTCAAATGGTCTGCCGCTGCTCGACAACTCGTACAACAGCGCAACCAATGAAGTCAAGAGTGACTTCGGCCTGAAATCTGCCGATCCGTTCACACCTGATGCAGGTACGGTTGACCCACGCCTCGACCACTCTGTTGGCCGCCGTGGTATCCCTTACCTCGACTGGATTGATCACCCCGGTGACAACTGGATTCGTGACCAGGCTTACGCAGGTCCGTACTCTCCGAAGAAATTCGTATTCTACAAAGGCACACAGGGCACTTTCACCGACGGTTCTTCCTGGACTCGCGGCTGGACTGCCATCAACCAGCCTCTGATGCGCTTCGCTGACGTACTGCTCATGGCCGCTGAAGCTGAAATCGAAGCAGGTAGCCTCGAAAAAGCACGCGAATATGTGAACCGCGTACGTACACGCGCAGCCAACTCCAGCGGCTGGGTCAAGCGTACCGACGGCTCCAACGCCGCCAACTACGCTATCAGCACTTACAGCGCTGCATGGACAGACAAGGGCGCCGCTACTGCTGCTGTTCGCTTCGAACGTAAACTCGAACTCTCCGGTGAAGGTCACCGTTTCTTCGACCTCGTTCGCTGGGGCGTGGCTGAGCAAACGCTCAACGCTTACCTGACTTACGAAGGTGGCAAACTGACCAACGCACTCGGTGGAGCTCGCTTCACTACCGGCCAGGATGAAGTTTACCCGATTCCGCAGGCCCAGATTGATATCCAGGGTGCCGATGTTCTGAAGCAGAACCCGGGCTATTAATCCTGATTTGATGAATTGAATGAGCGGCACTGCTGCCGCAACCGGCAGCAGTGCCCGCTTTTTGATCGTATGAAAAGTCCCGGATTTTTTCTTTCAGAAATTATCCGGGACTTTTTCGTGAATTTACCATCCTGAAATTACCTTCACGACCAGTTTAATCAATCCGTTGCCCAGTTGTGAAAAATATCCTTCTCCTCCTCCAGATTACGCTGCTCGCACTCGCGTGTACCCGCAAGGACCCCGGTATGTTTGTCTTGCTCAACAGCAGGGAAACCGGAGTCACTTTCAATAACGATATCACCGAATCGGACTCTCTGAATATCCTCGATGACGAATTCATCTATAATGGCGGTGGAGTAGGGGTAGGCGACTTCAACGGCGATGGCCTCTCCGATCTGTACTTCACCGGAAGTCAGGTGGATAATAAACTGTACCTGAATCGAGGAAATATGAAGTTCGAGGATGTTACCGGTATCTCCGGTACCTCCAAGACGAACGGTCAGTGGTCGTCGGGTGTAAATGTCCTCGATATTAACCGCGACGGTCGTGCAGATATCTATGTCTGTAACACATTTATCGCCAACCCGCAGAAAAGAAAAAATCTGCTCTTCGTCAATCAGGGAAATAATGAGCAGGGTATTCCAATTTTTACCGAACAGGCGGCACAGTACGGAATTGCAGATACAACGCACAGCAGTCACGCTCAGTTTTTCGACAGCGACAACGATGGCGATCTCGACCTGTTCATCGGGGTAAATGTCATGGATACCAAAATTCCCAACCGCTATGTCGAAAAGGTAACCGACGGATCTGCCCAAAATACCGACCGGCTCTACAGAAATGATAACGGAAAATTTACTGATGTATCCCTGAAGTCGGGTATCCGATACGCAGGGTTCAGCCACTCCACGCTCACCGCTGATTTCAATGGCGATGGATGGCAGGATATCTATGTAGCCAACGATTATGTCTCCAACGATCTGCTGTACCTGAACGACAGGAAAGGCGGATTCGAGAACCAGATCGCCGGTATCTTCAAACACCAGGCCGCCTCTGCTATGGGCAGTGATCTGGGTGATATCAATAATGACGGCCTCTCCGATATGTTTACTACGGAAATGCTGCCTTACTACAACAAAAGGAAAAAGCTGTTCCTCGGCGCCAATAACTATTCCACCTATATCAATAACAATCAGTACGGGTATGAATATCAGTACGGAAGAAATGTCATGCAGCTGAACCGCGGAACTGACCCGAAAACCGGACTTCCGGTTTTCAGCGATGTGGCATTTATGACCGGAACCCAGGAAACTGAATGGAGCTGGGCTCCACTTCTCGCCGATTATGATAATGACGGCAACTGTGACCTTTTCGTCACCAACGGATTCCCGCGCGATGTCACTGATCACGACTTCGCGCTGTACTTCAGCACCGACCGCTACCTGATTGCTCCCGTTGATCTGCAGGAGCGTATCCCGCAGGTGAAAAGTCCCAAATTCCTGTTCAAAAACCACGGCGAACTGTCTTTTGAGGATATCTCGGAGTCAGCTGGCGTAGCTGTACCTGCCTTCTCCAACGGAGCCGCCTGTGCCGATCTGGATAATGACGGCGACCTCGACCTGATTGTCAACAATATTGATCAGGAAGCCTTTATTTTCAAAAATACCCTCAACGACGGCGAAAAGAAACCGAATTACCTGCGTGTAAAACTCGAGGGGAGACCAGAAAATCCCGATGCGTTCGGCGCTGAAGTGACGGTCTGTTACAACGGCCGGAAACAAAAAAATACCGCCGTCTCCGGAAGGGGGTATCTCTCCTGCAGCGAAAGAATCTTTCACTTCGGTCTTGGTAATGCCACTACCCCGGATTCCGTCATTGTTAACTGGGGAGGCAATGAAACAAGTGTATTTAAAGATTTGAATATTAATAGTTTAAATATAATAAAATATAGTGAATCAAAGAAGTTTCCGGCCTTTGCAGTTGCGCGCAACTCACTGCTGAACGAACTGGAACCGGCCTCGCTCGGCCTCGACTTTACTCCTGCCGAATTTGACTATATTGACTTTAATGCTCAGCCAACGCTGCCCCACAAGTTTACGCAGTACGGTCCGGCACTCGCTGTCGGCGATATAAATGGCGATGGAGACGATGATTTGCTGTGCGGAGGAAGTGCCCAGCACGATGCGATGCTTTTTTTCTCCAGCGTGGCTGAGGGATTCGACCGTACCACGCTTTCGCTCAAATCGGAATCAAACAAACAGGAAGAAGACCTCGGGTTGCTGCTCTTCGATGCAGACGGCGATGCTGATCTTGATATTTACATCGCCCGGGGAAGTCCGCAGCAGGCCCCCAACTGGCCCTATTATCAGGACGTACTCTTTGTCAATGACGGGCGAGGCTCCTTCACGCCGGCAACCGGTGCTATTCCGAAAGAAACCTCTTGTAACCAGAGCGCACGGGCAGCTGATTTCGATGGCGATGGCGATCCCGATATCGTCTCGTGCGGGCGCGTGCTGCCCAAAAACTATCCGAAACCCGACCGCAGTTTCATCCTGAGAAATGACACGCAGCGAGGTGGCCCGCCTGTCTTTACCGATGTAACCAGGGAGGTTTGTCCTGAACTGGAATATATAGGTATGGTCAGCGACGTACTCTGGACCGATTTCAACAACGACTTCCGTCCTGATCTTGTCGTTGCCGGTGAATGGATGCCGCTGGTCTTTTTCGAGAACAGGAACGGCAGGCTGGTGCGAATCAGTCATCCATTCGGACAGGTTGAACCGTCGGGGTGGTGGACCAGTCTCTCTGCCGCCGATTTTGATAATGATGGTGATACCGACTATATTGCCGGCAATATGGGTACGAATACGTACTTCCAGTGCAGTGCCGAAGAACCGGTCAGGGTGTATGCCAAAGATTTCGACAACAATGGCGTCTATGACCCTTTCATCTCCTGTTACTGGAAAGATTCTCTCGGCAGGAAACACGAATACTTCTATCATACACGGGATGATATGCTCAAGCAACTCATCTCGTTGCGAAAGAAGTATAATTCTTACGGACAACTGGGTGAAGCAACGGTTCAGGATATATTCTCCCCGAAAGAACTGGAAGGCGCTCAGATACTGAAGGCCGATTTCATGGCCTCCTGCCTGGTGGAAAATCTGGGTAACTGCCAATTCAGGCTTATACCGCTGCCCCCGATCGCTCAGGTGGCACCCGTTTTCGGTGTACTGCCCCGCGATGTCAATAATGATGGTATTATTGATGTCATTCTCACTGGTAATGACTACGGAATGGAGCTCATTCAGGGTCGGGCAGATGCTTCTTACGGACTGGTACTCATCAATTCCGGGAACAGTTTTCGCGCACTCGGGCCCGGGGAAAGCGGCTTTTCTGTTCCAGGTGATGCCAGAGCGCTGGTTTCCCTGACGTTTCCCGGCCGCGAACTGGTGGTGGCATCACAAAATAACGCCCCGCTCAGGGTGTTCGAACTGCCGCGTCCGCGCGGCACAGCTCCCGTCAGGGTCGCGCAGCAGGAAACAACCGCCATAGCGCTTTTCCCGGACGGCAGGAAAACGCGGTTTGAGTTCTACACAGGAAACGGCTTCCTCTCTCAATCGTCGGGTACACTGTTCTTGCCCGCCGGTGCTCAAAGTATTGAGTTGTACGATTCCAGAGGCCAAAAAACAAGAACTTTGCAGGCATCGGAACTGATTGCCAGGTAAAAACCACGAATCTGACAAATCCGCATAAAAAATCTCTGTTCATGGATAGAAGAAAAGCATTTCAAAGAATTTCACTTTTGCTGGGTGGTATGGCGCTGGCTCCCGAACTGATGGCCAAAGCGCTCGCTGATTCATCCGCATCGGTAGCCGCTGCTCCTCCCGATCGCCTGCTCCTGCTGAATGAGATGGCTGAAACTATTATTCCGGAAACGGATACACCGGGTGCCAAAGCAGCCAACGTCGGCGAGTTCATCATTCACGCCGTGGAAACCTGTCTGCCCGCAGATCGCCGCCGCGCATTTTACGACGGACTTGACCGGGCCGAGGCCGCCTGTGTCAGCAAATTCGGACAGTCTTTTGCCGTTTGTAATGACAATCAAAAGACATCGTTTTTTTCAGAACTGGAGAAACAACCCGCTGCAGAAGCGGGAATGCCATCTTTTTTCACTGCCCTCAAGATGCTCGTACTTCACGGGTATTTTACCTCCGAAATCGGAGCCACACAGGCGCTGAACTACGACCCCGTACCGGGCGGCTGGGTCGCCGACATGGTCATCAACGACCAGACAAAAGCATGGACTCCCATGTTCTGATTTAACCATTCAAATCAACGAAATGAATCTCAATATTGATTCCGTCAAAAAAAGAACTTTCGACGCAATTGTAGTCGGTTCGGGTATTTCGGGCGGTTGGGCAGCCAAAGAGCTCTGTGAAAAAGGTCTTAAAACGCTGGTTCTCGAACGGGGAAGAAAGCTTGATCATATTTCCGGTTACAAAACGGCCTTGATGGCTCCCTGGGACCTGGAAAACAGGAATATGCACACCAGCTCGGACAAAGAGGACTATCATATCCAGTCCAAGTGTTATGCCTTTAATGATGGTACCCGCCACCTTTTTGTGAGCGACAAGGATAATCCGTACGAGCAAAAGAAGCCGTTCGACTGGATCCGTGGCTATCATGTGGGAGGTAAAAGCCTCATGTGGGCACGTCAGACTTACCGCTGGTCAGACTTCGATTTTGAATCCAATGCCAAAGACGGATACGGAGCCGACTGGCCCATCCGCTATGCTGATATTGCTCCGTGGTACAGTTATGTCGAGCGCTTCGCGGGTATCAATGGCAATAAAGATGGCCTGCCACAGATTCCTGACGGAGAGTTTCTTCCCGCGATCGAGCTCACGGTGCTCGAAAAACACCTCCAGAAGGTCATTCGCGACAACTTCAAGGGTATGAATCTGGTGCAGGGCAGAAGCGCCAATGCCACAGCGGCTGTCAATGGCCGCGGCCCCTGTCAGTTTCGCAATCTTTGTCATCGGGGTTGTCCGTTCAGTGCTGCTTTCGCCAGTCAGGCTGCAACGCTGCCCGCCGCCGCAGTAACAGGTAATATGACACTTCAGACGGACAGTATTGTTCACTCTGTTATTTATGACGAAAACAAAAAACGCGCTACGGGCGTGCGTGTCATTGATGCCTCGACAAAAGAGATGACCGAGTATTACGCAAAGGTCATATTCGTCAATGCCAGTACGGTGAATACCACCACTATTCTGCTCAATTCGGAATCAAACCGGTTCCCCGACGGACTGGGCAATGACAGCGGTGTACTGGGTCACTATCTGATGGATCACTGTTATCGCGGGCGCGCAGGTGCATCCTACGATGGTTTTGAAGACCATTATCACAAGGGACGAAGGCCCACGGGTTTCTATATTCCGCGGTTCCGCAATATTCTGGGCGATAAAAACGACAATTTCCTTCGCGGGTATGCCATTGGTGGCAGTGCAGAGCGCGGAGCCGCCTGGGAGGGTGGTGCCTGGCAACCCGGATTCGGGGCTGATTTCAAAAATGCCATGTCAAGGCCCGGAGGCTGGGGTGCCGGCTTCCACATGCAGGGTGAATGTCTGCCCCGCTATGAAAACAAACTCGCCATCAACAAATCAAAAACAGACCAGTATGGCATGCCGACGGTGGAATTTGACGCACAATGGAGCGATAACGAGACCGCCATGCTCAAAGACGGAAAGGAAGTGCTGACCGCAATTCTGGAAAAGGCAGGTTTCAAAAATATCGAATTTTACGACTCCAACGAGGCACCCGGAAAGGGAATTCACGAAATGGGTACCGCCCGGATGGGTAAAGACCCCAAAACCAGCATGCTCAACCGGAACAACCAGCTCCATGCAGTTCCCAATGTATTCGTGACCGACGGAGCCTGTATGGCATCTACCGGCACACAAAATCCGTCGCTGACCTACATGGCGCTTACAGCCCGTGCGGCTGATTTTGCGTTCAAGGCACTCAACAAAGGTGAAATTTAACTAAGACAACATGTTTGTACATCACGTTTTTTTCTACATGGCTCCCGATGCAACTGATGCCGACAGAGCCGAACTCCGACAGGGCATCGAATCGCTCACACAGATAGAAACCATTCAGCAGTGGCATATTGGCGTGCCGGCCCCCACCGACCGCGAGGTCATTGAAAGGGGTTATACCTGGTCGTGGCTTTCCATCTTCGCCGACAGTGCCGCTGAAGCTGTGTATCAGACACACCCCGTTCACCTCGATTTTGTCAAAAATTACAGCCACCTCTGGACAAGGGTCGTTGTGTACGATTCACTGTAAACATGAAGCGATTCTGGATTTCATTCCTGTTCTTGCAAGTTATGGCACTGCCTACCTCCTTTGCTCAGCTCAAACTGGCTGATATTTTTACCAGCCGGATGGTTATTCAGCAACAAGCACAACTCGATATCCGGGGCTGGGCAACACCCGGCTCGACCGTGCGTGTCGTTTGTTCATGGGCCGAAAGCAAACCGGTGTCGTCGGTGGCCGATGCTGCAGGAAAGTGGCAAACCAGTGTACAAACACCCGTGGCCAGCCTGAATCCGGTCGAAATATCCGTGGAGTCGGGTACCGAGAGCGTGCTGCTCACCGATGTACTTGTGGGCGAGGTGTGGCTGTGTTCCGGTCAGTCGAACATGGAATGGTCCGTTGCAGATTCCCGTTATGAGTCGAACCAACTCAGGGCGGGCAGTTATCCGCATATCCGACACTTCAAAGTGCAGCATGCGGTGGAGCTCACTCCGCAGGACACGCTTGTTTCGGGCGGCTGGGAAATTTGCAGTGATGAAAATGTACAGCACTTCAGTGCTGTGGCTTATTTCTTTGCCCGCGAACTGGCCGACAAGCTGCAGGTGCCGGTTGGATTGGTAAACAGTACCTGGGGCGGCTCCCAGGTGGAAAGCTGGATTAGCGGGGAGGGCATGGCGTCTTCCCCGCTCTTCAAAGCTTATATGGACAATTTTCCGCGCGACTGGGCTGAAGCAGATGCCCGTTCGATGAAAAAAATAGCCGATTATGCGCTCGGGAAGGGTAAAAAGTGGCCTGATCCAGCAGAAGAGGCGCGCTACACAGACCCGGAATATGATATTTCAGGCTGGAAAACAGCAAGGCCTGTACTCGCGTGGGACTGGCAGAATTTGTGGGCTTTCCGGGGTACCGGTTACATGGCAACTGACATAGTTCTCGGCGACCGTGCCGCCTCGGAGCAGTCGCTGTTGCACCTGGGACATGCCGATCTGGATGCAGCGCTTTATATTAACGGCGTTCTCTTCTGGACGGGTAAAAATGCCGGTGGCGCTTCAATCACACTGCCTCCGGGTGTTTTCAAGTCCGGGAACAACCGTATCGTTTACAAGCAGCAGCTGAATAATGCTGCCGGATGGGTTGAAATGGGTATGCGCGGACCTGACTCCGACTTTTATCTCCGAACGGCGGAAGGCACACAGTCTCTGGCGGGAGACTGGCGCGTCATGCCCTCTTTTAATGATCCATGGTATTTTATCCACTCCAGCAATAACCTTGGGACGGCCATCTACAATGCCATGATTCATCCGCTCGCCGGATTTGCCATGCAGGGAGTTATCTGGTATCAGGGCGAATCGAATGCTGCGCGCGCGTACGAGTACAGGGAGTCGTTCCCGTTACTTATTCGCGATTGGAGGCGTATATGGAAACGCGAAATGCCCTTTTTGTTTGTACAGCTGGCCAATTACGAGGCCGGAGGGGGCAACTCGGCTTCCGGAAGCGAGTGGGCCGAACTCCGGGAAGCACAGGAAATGGCCCTCGGTTTGCCCTTCACCGGTATGGCAGTTACCATTGATATCGGTGAAAGCAGGGATATACACCCCAAAAACAAACATGACGTGGGAACGCGCCTGGCATGGGAGGCTTTTCGGGTAGCATACAGATCGGGAACAGCACCGGGCAGTCCGACGAAACCAGAGGTGAAGTTTTGCTGGGGAAAGGCCAGAGTGACTTACCCGGACACTTATGAGCTCCGTACAGCCGACAAATACGGCTATGTAAACGGATTTGAGCTGGCCGGTTGTGACGGGGTGTTCAGATACGCCAAAGCGGAAATCAGGAAAAACAGAATAATAGTCAGTGCCGACACCGCAGGAAGACCCCGCGCCCTGAGATACGCCTGGGCCGACGATCCGAATGATGTCAACCTGTTTACTTCCGATGGCAAGCCGGTTGCTCCGTTCAGAACAGATGACTGGAAAGGCAGAACAGCAGGCGCAAAATTTGAGTAGGGAAGAGCCCGTATATGCTCTTAGAGCTTGTTCAGGATTCTCTGCCGTTGGCAAAAACAGGCTGATTTTTTGTCAGTTTTTGCGTTTTTGAAGGTGCATAGCCGGTGCTACGTAACTGAAAAAAGGTGAAAAATGGCGAAAAATGAGCCGTTTTTGACTCGGCGAGAGATTCCTGAACAAGCTCTTATTCTTCGTCTTCGTCGAACTTGCGGCGCTGA
>Ga0172373_10007576_pt1 | contig 14051 bp, 11 predicted proteins | sample Lak10m_2_FD_114546 | JGI IMG/M metagenome (GOLD analysis project Ga0172373, IMG submission 114546) | Freshwater microbial communities from Kabuno Bay, South-Kivu, Congo - kab_092012_10m | ecosystem: Environmental > Aquatic > Freshwater > Lake | place: Democratic Republic of the Congo... | reverse complement strand
TCTACGTCAGCGACGTGGAGCCGGCGCAGCTCGACGCGTTGCGCGCCAAGATCGCCGGCGACTCGGCGCCGAACATCATCCCGGTGCTGGCGAGCTTCGACGATCCGCACTTCCCGCCGGGACGCATGGACCTCGTGTTCATCGGCGACACCTACCACCACTTGCAGGACCGCGTGGCCTACATGCGTCGACTCAAGGCCTGCCTCGCGTCGGGCGGCAAGCTGGCCATCCTCGACTACAAGCCGGGCGACCTGCCGATCGGGCCGCCGCGCGCGCACAAGTTGGAGGCGGGCGTGATGGAGCGCGAGCTCGTGGAGGCCGGATGGACGCGCGTGGCCAAGCACGACACGCATCCGTGGCACGACTTCGAGGTGTGGACGCCGGGCGAGCAGCGCTGAACGGCGAAAGCCGCGCGCGGCCGCGAAATGCAGGCGCCGACGCGCCGCGCCGCGGTTAGGCTTCTGCGACGGAGGGTCCCATGCCGAGCTACGAGATCACGCGCTACACCGTGCAGAAGGTCGAAGGCGACGACCAGATCGAGGTCGTGCTGCACGCCAGCGATGGCGCGAAGTGGGAGTACGGGATCCCCTACAGCCGCTCGACCGGGCGCTACCAGTTCGAGGAGATCGACGTGATCGCCAACGACTTCGGCGACGAGTTCGCCGACGAATTGACGGCGAAGATCGAGGAGCTCGTCGACAAGCTGGTGGCGGGCGCGTAGCGCGCGGCTACGGCTGGTCCGCGTCCGGCGCACGCGGCTCGATCAACTTCATCAAGGACTTGCGCCGCGCCTCGTCATTCTCGAGCTCCAAGGCGCGCTGGACCATCTCGCGCGCCTCGACCATCGAGCCGCGGCCGGCGTGCAGGATGGCCAGATTCGTGATGGCGCCCAGGCAGCTCGGGTCGCTCGCCACGGCCGCGCGATAGTGGGCGATGGCCGCCTCGTAGGCGCCGGTGTCCTCGCTCAGCACGCCCAGTTGGAAGTGCGCGCTGGTACAGTTCGGATCGGCCTGGATGGCGCGCTCGAGCCAGACGCGGCACGACTCGGCGGCCTCGGGATGCGTGGCGCGCACGCCCTTGTCGATGCAGGTCGCGGCGGCGGCGAGCAGGTCCTCGACCCCGGGCTGGCCGAGCTCGAAGGCGCGGCGCCAAGTGAGGTACGCGGCCTCGCCCGCGCCGGCGCCGGCGTGCGCGCGCGCAAGCAGCGCCATCGACGCGTAGTCGCCGCCCGTGAGGCGCGCGTAGGCCTCGAGCGGCTCGACGGCGGCGGCCTCGAGTCCGAGCTCGATCCTGAGGCGACCGAGCAGGAGAAGCGTCTCGGGATGGTCGGGGCGCTCCTTCAAGGATCTCTCGAGGTACGACTGCGCGGCGCGACCGTAGTTGCTCGACAGCAGGATGCGCCCGTTGAGCGTCAACAGGTCGGGATCCTTGGGGAAGCGCTGCAGCATCGCCTTGGCGAGGTTGCCGGCGCTCTCGTAGTCCTGCAGTTCGTGCAAGGCGCGCGCCGCCTCGAGCGCGGGGCGCGCACGCTTGCCGCCCTCGGCGAGGTGGATCGAGTACCAGCGATCGGCGGCCTCCTGCCACTCGCCCTTGGCGGTGGCGGCGGCGGCCGACTTCTCGTCGGTCTGCACGACCCTCGGTCCCTTCTTCTGCGAGGAGCCGCAGCCGACGATCAAGGTGCAGGCGAGCAAGACGCCGAGCGCGAGACGCGAGGCGAAGGCGAAGAACGAGCGCGGGCGCGTGGTGCGGATCACGCGACGCAGGATAGCGCGCCGCCGCGCGAGGTGCAGCAGAGCCGCGCGCCCACGATCGTCCGCGGGGCGGGTTCCGCTAGGATGCTCGCCGCATGGCCCTGCGAGCGGTCTTCCTGGACGTGGGCAACACCTTGCTGCGCGAGGAGCCCAGTCGCTTCGCGCAGTACGCCTTGGCGGCCGCGGAGGAGGGCTTGCAGGTGCCGGAAGAGCGCATGCGAGCCTTGATGGTCGAAGCGCATCACGCCTTGCCGCGCGAGATCGACGGCGCGTGGCGCTACACCGACCCGTGGTTCGGGCACTACATCCGCTTCATCTTCCACGGGCGCCTCGGTCTCGCCGAGGCGCGCCTCGCGCCGCTCTCGTCGCGACTGTTCGCGCGCTTCTCCGATCCGGCCATGTTCCGCGTCCACTCCGGCGGATTCGAGCTCTTGGCGAACTTGCGGCGCGCGGGCTTGGGGATCGGCATCGTCTCGAACTGGAGTCCGCGCCTGCCGCCGCTCCTCGAACGACTCGGCCTCGCGCGGCAAGTCGACTTCGTGCTGTGCTCGGCCATCGAACGCCTCGAGAAGCCTGACCCGGCCATCTTCGAGCGCGCGCTGCGGCTGGCGGGAGTCGCCCCGGGAGAGGCCCTGCACGCCGGAGACCATCCGGAGAAGGACATCGCCGGCGCGCGGGCGGTAGGCTTGCGGACCGCGCTGGTCGACCACGCTGGCGACGCGACGGCGGTCCCGGACGCGCACTTGGTGCGCGACCTCGGCGAGCTGGCCGCGCTCGTCGAGCGGTTGCGCGCAGGTGAGCCATGACGAACCCCGAGGCCGAGATCACGAAGGTGCGCGACGACGTGAACGCGCTGCGACGCGCCATCGGCGCACGCTTCCTTGGCCAGCGCGAGGTCGTCGACGAGCTGCTGGTGGCCATCGTCGCGGGCGGACACGCGCTCGTCGAAGGCGCCCCCGGCACCGGCAAGACGACGCTGGCGCGCGCGCTCGCCGAAGGTTGCGCGCTCGACTTCCGTCGCGTGCAGTGCACGCCCGACCTGTTGCCGATCGACGTGCTCGGCGCGCGGTTGCCGGAGGGCGGCGGATGGCGCTTCGAGCCAGGTCCGATCTTCGCGCACCTCGTGCTCGCCGACGAGCTCAACCGCGCCACCCCGCGCACGCAGGCGGCATTCCTCGAGGCGATGGCCGAGGGACAAGTGACGATCCACGGCGGCACGCGCGCCTTGCCGCAGCCCTTCGTCGTCGTCGCCACGCAGAACCCGCAGGAAAGCGAGGGCACCTATCCGCTGCCCGAGGCGCAGCTGGACCGCTTCCTCCTGCGCATCGACGTGCCCTTCCCGGCCGAGGACGAGCTGGCGACGATCCTCGCCACGACCAGCGGCGCGCCGACGCCGGCGAGCGGCGTGGTGCTGCCGCGCGAACGCCTGCTCGCGGCGCGCGAGATCGTGCGCGAGATCGTGGTGCCGCCGCGGCTCGTCGAGTTGGCGGCGCGGCTCGTGCGCGCCACGCATCCGGAACTGGTCGAAGCACCCGACGAAGTGCGCCGAGCGGTCCGACATGGCGCCTCGCCGCGCGCTGGACGGGATCTCTTGCTGGCGGCGCGCGCATGGGCGCTCTTGTCGGGACGCATGCACGCGACGCAAGCCGACCTCGAACGCGTGGCCAAGCCCGTGTTGCGCCATCGCCTGGCCTTGTCGTTCGAGGGCCAAGCCGCCGGCGCGAGCGCCGACCAGCTCGTCTCGGCGGCTTGGAGGCGCGCCACGAGCGAGGCGCGCGGTTGAGGGCGGGCCTCGACGCCGACGCCACGCGCTCGAGCGTTACAATCAACGACCCATGACGCGCATCGTCCTCGCCCAGATCGAGCCCGCGCTCGGCGATCTGCGCCGCAACTTGGCGCTGCACGAGGCCGAAGTCGCCGCCGCGCGCGCGTCGGACGCGCAACTGGTCGTGTTCCCGGAACTCTCGTTGACCGGGTACTTCCTCAAGGACCTCGTGGCCGAAGTGGCGCTGGCGGCGGGCGAAGGGCCGCTGGCGCGCCTCGCCGAACTGTCGCGGGACATCACCATCGCCGCGGGCTTCGCCGAGCGCGCGCGCGACGGTCGCGTCTACAACACGCTGGGCCTGTTCGAGGACGGTCGCATGGTCGGCGCGCACCGCAAGGTGCACCTCGTGACCTACGGCATGTTCGACGAGGCGCGCGACTTCGCGCCCGGCGAACGCTTCCGCGCCATCGACAGCAAGCTCGGCCGGTTCGGCGTGCTCGTGTGCGAGGACATGTGGCACCTCGATGGCATGTGGCTGCACTTCCTCGCCGGCGTGGACGCCATCCTCGCCTGCAGCGCCAGCCCCGCGCGCGGTGCGCGCGCCGGCGAGGCGCAACCGCGTTCGCAACGCACCTGGACCACGATCCAGGACGCCGCCGCGGTGTTGACCCAGAGCCACGTCGTGTACTGCAACCGCGTGGGGTGCGAAGACGGCATCGTGTTCGGCGGCGGCTCGCGCGTCGTCGGCCCCGATGGAGTCGAAGTGGCTCGCCTCGACGGCTTGGAGCCCGGCCGGTTGGCCTGCGAGCTGGACGCGTCGCTCGTGCGCCGCGTGCGCACGATCACGCCGTTGCGGCGCGACGAGAAGCCGCAACTGGTGCTGCGCGACCTGCGCGCGCTCGAGGACGCCGAGGAAGCGTGAGCGACCACGCCCACCCGCTCGACCTGAACACCGACCTGGTCGAGGCGCTGCTGGTGCGCTTCCTGCGGGCCGAGGCCGGGAAGTTCGGCTTCGAACGCATGGTGCTGGGCCTGTCGGGCGGCATCGACTCGGCGGTGTCGGCCGCCTTGGCGGCGCGCGCCTTCGGTCCCGCCAACGTCCTGGGCGTGATGATGCCCTACACGACGAGCAGCTCGGCCTCGGAGGCCGATGCGCGCACCGTCGCCGCCACGCTCGGCATCCGCCTCGACAAGGTCGAGATCGGCGCCATGGCCGACGGCTACCTGTCCATGGCGCCGAATGCCGACCGCTTGCGGCGCGGCAATGTGATGGCGCGTTGCCGCATGATCGTGTTGTACGACCGCTCCGTCGTCGAGCGCGCGCTGGTGCTGGGCACCTCGAACAAGACCGAACTCTTGCTCGGGTACTCGACCCAGTTCGGCGACGCGGCCTGCGCCTTGAACCCGTTGGGCGACTTGTACAAGCACCAGGTCGTGCAACTGGCGCGGCACCTCGGGCTGCCACGGGTCGTCATCGACAAGCCGCCCACGGCCGACTTGTTCGAGGGCCAGACCGACGAGGGGGAACTGGGGTTCAGCTACGCGCAAGCCGATGCGATCCTGCACGCCTTGGTCGACGAGCGCCGCACGCTCGAGGAGGTCGTCGGCCTCGGCCACGCGCGCCCCTTGGTCGAGCGCATCGCCGCGCGCATGGCGGCCAACCAGTACAAGCGCCAGCCGCCGCTGGTCGCCAAGTTGGGCGAGCGCACGGTGACGCACGACTTCCGCTACCTGCGCGACTGGGGCCGCTGAGGAGCCGCGCGCGGACTTCGCGCGAAATCGCGTGGTGGCGGCGGCGCCTCGCCGCCTTGATTGGTGTTCGCGCGGTCGACTTCGGCCACGCGATCCGATCCATGAAAATCAACGGTTTTGATCTACGCGAAGCTATCCGGCATTGGAGCGCCCGGAAGACCTTGCTCGACAAGGTCTTCGTCGACGCCGGCTTCGCGTACACGGGCGAATCCAAGCCAGCTCCAGCCGAGGTGTCGGCGCAGCTGGAACAGGCTTCACGCTACCTGGCGGAGCTGGAAGTGCTGCAGGCGCAGTACAACCGCTCCCAGCGCCTTCACTTCGAAGGCGGCGAGATCAATCTCGCGGTGGGCTTGAAGCTGGCTGGTGCGATGACGCAACAGTCGAACATGTGGCGCGGCTACGCCGAGCGTGGGTTGCTGACCTTCGCAGGCTACCGCGACGACCTGACTCAAGGCCGCAAGGCCGACGAGAACTTCACTCGGCGTCAGGTGCCGTCGGCAGTGGCGATGGCCAAGGCCGAGGACTACCTGCGGCGCGCGGCGCAGCTGCGCGGCGCGATCGCGCTGGCCAACGCCAACTCCATGGAACTGGCCGACGATTTGGCCCCTTTGTTCTCGCGAGGGGACTGAGGGGTCGGACAGGCTCCGGGCACGCCCGCCATCGGCGGGACCGACTCGGGATGGAAGGCGACTTGGCCGTGGAGGGACACGCCGCAGGGCCCAGCCTCCAACTGAACGGCCTCGTGCGTCGGATCCGAAGTTGCTGCCTCCTTCTTGAATGCTCTCCGCCGGGAGTCCTGTCCACCTTGCTTGACGGTCGCCCGCGTCGGTCCACCGACGCGGGCGGCTTCCATTGCATGCCCGCGGCGCGACCGATGGCGATGCCGGTGAACGACGCCGATGGGAACGACCGCGCGCTATCATCCGCTCGTCCCACTGCCCCCCGTCTCCGGAGTCACGATGAGCCAGACAGCCAGCCTCCCCAAGAAGCGCCTCTTCGATCGGTTCCTCGACCTGATCGAGCGCGTCGGCAACAAGCTGCCCGATCCCGCCGTGTTGTTCTTGCTGGCGCTGGCCGCGACGTGGATCGCCTCCGCGCTGCTGTCGGGCCGCGAGGTGCGCGTGCCCAAGGCGGGTGGCGAGTTCGATGTCCTGTCCGTGCAGAACCAACTGTCCGGCAAGGCGCTGGTGACCTTCTTGACGCGCATGGTGACCGAGTTCGTCACCTTCCCGCCGCTCGGCGTGGTGCTGGTCGCCATGCTCGGCCTGGGCGTGGCCGACCGTTCCGGCTTCATCGGAGCGGCCTTGAAGAAGCTCCTGGGCTTCACCCCGCGCGCCTTGCTCACGCCGATGACGATCGCGGTTGGCTTGCTGTCGCTGGTGGCGGTGGACGCGGGCTACGTGCTCGTCATCCCGCTCGGCGGAGTGATCTTCTACGCCGCTGGTCGCCACCCGATCGCCGGCATCGCGGCCGCCTTCGCGGCCATCTCGGGCGGGTTCTGCGCCAACTACGTGCCGACGGCACTCGACACCATCCTCGCGGGCTTGACCGAGTCGGGCGCCAAGATCGTCGACTCGGGCTACGCGGTGAACCCGCTGTGCAACTACGCGTTCACCATCTCCTCCAGCGTGCTGGTCGTGCTGCTGGGTTGGTTCCTCACGGACAAGGTGGTCGAGCCGCGCTTGGCGCGCCTGAAGATCGACGGCGATCCGGCCGAGATGCCGAAGATGGAGCCGTTGAGCGCGCTCGAAGGCAAGGGCCTCGTGGCGGGCGTCGTGGCCATGGCGCTGGGCTTGTTGGCGCTGGCGCTGGCGAGCCTCCCCGAGGGTTCGCCGTTCCGCGGCGCGACCGGTGGATTGACCGAGCGCGGCGCTCCGTTGATGGCCTCGATCGTGCCCTTGATCCTGATCCTGTTCCTCGTGCCCGGCATCGTCTACGGGTATGTCGCGGGCACCTTCAAGACGCACCGCGACGTCGTGCAAGCCACGGCCAAGTCGATGAACACCATGGGCTACTACATGGTGATGGCGTTCTGCGCGGCCATGTTCATCTACGCCTTCAACGCGTCCAACCTGGGCAAGCTGCTGGCGGTCTCGGGAGCGAGCGGCTTGTCGAGCCTCGGTCTGCCGACCAGCGTGACGATCGTCGGCATGATCCTCGTGTGCGCCCTCGTCAACTTGGTGATGGGCTCGTCCTCGGCCAAATGGACGCTGTTGGCGCCGATCTTCGTGCCGATGCTGATGCAACTCGGCATCTCGCCCGAATTGACGCAAGCCGCCTACCGCATCGGCGACTCGACCACGAACATCATCACGCCGCTGATGCCGTACTTCCCGCTGATCGTGACCTTCACGCAGAAGTACCACCGCGCGACCGGCATCGGCACGCTGATCTCGGTCATGCTGCCGTACTCGCTGACCTTCCTGTCGGCGTGGACGGTCTTCCTGCTCGTGTATTGGTCGCTCGGGCTGCCGCTGGGGCTGGGCGCGAGCTACACCTACGGCGGTTGATCATCCAGGCGCGCCGCGTCCCCGCTCGTTCACGGTTGGACGAGGGGCGCGGCGCGCTGGCTGGCGTCCTCGAGCTTGAAGTAGGCGGCGGGTTGGAACCCGAACAGGCGGGCCACGAGGTTCGTCGGGAACGACTCGCACTTGACGTTGAGCTCGCGCACGTTGCCGTTGTAGAAGCGCAAGGAGCCTTGGATGCGATCCTCGGTGTTGGCGAGCTCGGCCTGCAGCGCCAGGAAGTGCTGGTCGGACTTGAGCTCGGGATAGGCCTCGAGCCGCGCGACAAGTCGCGACAGCGTCGAGGCGAGCTGCCCCTCCACGGCGGCGAGATCGCGCCGCGGCAGGTCTCCGCGCATCGACTCGGCGCTGGCGCGCAACTCGACCAGGCGCTCCAGCACGGACTTCTCGTGGGCGGCGTGGCCCTTGACCGTCTCCACGAGGTTCGGGACCAGATCGTGGCGCCGCTTGAGCTCGACATCGACGCCGCTCCAGCTCTCGCGCACATGAGCGCGCGCCGACACCAAGCCGTTGTGCATCACGACCAGCACGAGTCCGGCGACGATGGCCAAGCCGACCAGCACGATGAGGATGTCCATGTGTCGAATGTCCTCAGTTGCGCTCGGCGCGACTGGCGCTGGAGGCGTTGCCGGCCTGCATGATGGGTGGCAGCGACAGGCGTGCGCGTTCCGCGTTGACCAAGGGCCGCGGAACTTGCGCGAGGAACCCGCGCGACCAAGACAGCAAGGCCTCGAAGCGCTGTGGCGAAGCCTTGCCTTGCGACTCCAGCACGACCAGCGCCTGGCGCTGGCGCGATTCGAATTGCACGCCGGGATGGTCCTTGAGCCATGTCATCAAGGCGCCGTCGAGCAGATCCCACGCGTCCTTCTTGCGCTCGGCCTTGACCTTGAAGCGCTGGCTGAACTCGACATCCTCGAAGTCGATGTCGTCGAAGCCGAACATCGCGGCCAGCTTGTCGCCGATGCCCTCGGCTTCGAACGCCACGTGGCCTGGATCGAAGGCCAGGTCGAGGATAGCGCACGTCTTCCAGTAGTGGTGCGTGCGACGGTTCTTGCCGCTGCCGCTGGTGATGGCGTAGTGGTACTCGAAGAGCAGGGCGGCGGCGCCATCGAGCCCGGGGGTCGCCGTCGGCAGGCGCGCGATGGCGAGCGCCTGCGCGCGGCGTGAGTGTCCGCGTTGGAAGAGGTCCCAGTGCCAGCCCGGATTGTCGCGCCTGCGCGCGACAAGCTCGAAGCCTTGGGCGCCTTGCCACAACACGAGCGCTTCGACGCGCTTCTTCTCCTGTTCCGCCACCCACCAGGCGAAGGCCGCGGCCAGCGCGGCCAGGACGATGAAGACGACGATTTCCAAGGGTCGAGTTCCGCTCCGACAGTGTACGGCCGAAGGACGCTGGCATTCAGCGCGGTTGTCGACGCGCGTCATGCCGCGTAGCGCCGCCGAACACCGGCCTGACTCCCACGCGCCGATCGACATGCCCCGCGTCGAGCTTGTCCACCGCCGCGGAGCGCGCGGCGGCTGGCGCGGAGGCGTAGTGCCCACCACGCGCAGTGCGCAAGCGACCTCCGGCTGGGTCGTTGGCCGCCTGGCCCGTCCATTCGGCCACGTTGCCGGCCGTGTCGTGCAGTCCGAAGGCGTTGGCGCGCAAGGATCCCACCGGCAGGGGTTCCTCGACTCCCAAGCCGCGCAAGTTCGCCGCGCCGGCCAACGACGAAGGCTCGTCGCCCGTCCACCAGCGCGCTTGCGTGGTGGCGCGTGCCGCCTGTTCCCATCGAGCATCGTCGGGGAAGTCCAAACCCGCGCGCGGCAACAACACGGCAAGCTCGGTCCAGGAGATGCTCTCGCACGGCAGGCGTCCCGCGCCGACGTGCTGCGCCGGAGCAATCGCCCACAAGCGCCACGCTTGAGCCTGCGTCAGCTCGTGCTTGGCGATCCAATACGGCTCGAGATCCACCGCGCCGCGCGGCGCCTCGTCGAGCGTCGCATCCGGATCGGCGCCAGGCCGCGCGCCGTAGATCGAACCCACGTGGCTCTTGCCGCCGGGCAGCAGCACCATGACCATGGCTGCGTCGTCTGGGCCCGCGAGCCGTCCGTCGGAGCCTCGTCCGGGGATCGAACCACTGCCGAGCAGGGCGAACTCCTCCAGTCCGCTGCGCGGATCGGGGCCCAAGGGCCACAGCTCGTCGCGCGCTTCGATGGTGCGCCGGGCGTAGCGTGGATTGGTCGCGATGCGCAACGACGCAGCGCGCCAAGCCGACTCGCGCGCGGGTCGCGAGAGCGTCAACTCGTCGAGTCGCGCCAGCGCCGAGCGCGCGGCCGCCAGCGAGCGTGTTCCGTGCGGATCGGAGAGCACCCCCAGATCCGACACCAATCGCGCGAGCAGCTCGGCGCGCAAGCGCGCGTCCTGGTCGTCGATCGCCGGAGTGCCCAAGGCGGCATGCGCGCGGCGGTGCTCGGCGGCGCGCGCCAAGAGCTGCTCGCAGCGCTCGATCCAGCGCTCGATGTCCGCCCTCTTGTGCGCGCGCGGCGGCCAGAACAGCTGATCGGCTTCGTCGCGCAGTTCCTGCGCGAGCACCGTGTCCGAGAGCGACAGCACTTCGTCCGCGGCCTTCGCGCGCCACGCGGCGAACGCCAGCGCGCCACCCAAGGCGAGCACGACCAACGCCAGGCTCGCGGCGGCGAGTAGTCGATTGCGGCGCATCCACTTGGCGACGTGGGCGGCGAAGCCGCGTTCGTGCGCCAGCACCACGCGACCTTCGAGCCAGGCGCGCAAGTCGCGCGCCAGCTCCAAGGCGCTCGCGTAGCGGTCGCGCGCGTCCCGGCGCATGGCGAGTTCGGCGATGGAGACGAGCTCCTCGGGCGCCTCGGGCGCCAGCCACCGCAACGACTGGGGTGGTCCGGCGCGCACCGCTTCGGCCACGGCGGCCGCGTCGGCGCCCGCATGCGGCGGCGCGCCAGCGAGCAGTCGATGCAAGATCGCGCCCAAGGCGTACACATCGCTGGGTGCTCCGACCGCATGCACTTCGCCCCGCGCTTGCTCGGGCGACATGTAGGCCGGCGTCCCGAGCAGCGCGCCTTGCTGGGTGTCCTCGGGCCGGCCGGGCAAGGTGTCAAGAGAATTTGACTGAGCCGCGCGGTCGCCGGCGAGCCCCCAGTCGAGCACCACGACCTGCCCGCGTTCGCCGACGAGGATGTTGCCTGGCTTCAGGTCGCGATGCACCACGCCGCGCTCGTGGGCGAAGGCGACTGCTTCGGCGACATCGGCGAGGATCGCGATGGCCCGCGGCATGGACTCGCGTCCGGCGGCGAGCTGCCGCGCGAACACCTCCAGCGTGCGCCCGGCCACGAGCGGCATGGTGAACCACGGAGCGCCGCGCTCGTCGAGCCCGAGGTCGTGCACGCCGACGATCGAGGTGTGCTCGAGCCGCGCCAGGAGGCGTGCTTCGCGCAGGAAGCGCCCCACGAGCCGCGGGTCGCGCATGGCTTCGTCGCGCGGAGTCTTCAGCGCCACGTCGCGCCCGAGCTTCTTGTCGTGGGCGCGCCAGACCTCGGCGCTGGCGGTGCGCGCCAGCAGCTCGAGGCGGTCGTGCCGGCCCGCGTCGGCTTGCAAGCCCGCGAGCAGCACGGCGACGCGCGCCGCGTCGGGTGTCGCGCGACGCAACTCGTCGAGCGCCTCCTCCACGCGGTCCAAGCCCGCGAACAGCAGTTCGGCGCGACGCCATGCCTCGTGCAACCCGTCTAGTTCACGCGCGCACTCCCCGGCGCCGGCGCGCAAAGCCTCGAACGGCTCGGCCACGCCGCCTTCGCGGCGGGCCAACCAAGCCTCGAACAAGGTCTGCGCAGCGTTGGCGGTGCCGCCTTGGAGGGCCTCGGACATGGGTTCGGATGGCATCGGCTCGACCGAGGCCGTTGGCGCGCGTCGTTTGGCGCCGTCGGCGCCCCGATCGTGCTGCACGCGGGTACGATACAACCCGCGGCGCGATCGTGCTCCGCGAGGACCTCGGCATGCCCTCACCGATCCCCTCCCTGCGCGACTTGTGGTCCTTGTGCGCCACTGCCTTGTTGTCGTCGACGGCGGTCGCCGGGGACGGAACGCGCATCAGCTACAACCGCGACGTGCGTCCGATCCTGTCGGACCGCTGCTTCCAATGCCACGGCATGGACTCGGCCAAGCGAGCGGCGGATCTGCGGCTCGATGTCGCGGCCGAGGCGACCAAGGACCGCGACGGGCTGAGGGCGATCGCGCCCGGCAGCCTGGAGCACAGCGAGATCTGGGCGCGCATCCACAGCGCCGATCCCGACGAGCACATGCCTCCGTCGGAGTCGAACAAGCCCGCGCTCGACGAGCGCGAGAAGGAGATCATCCGTCGCTGGATCGTACAGGGCGCGGAGTACGAACCGCACTGGGCCTTCACGCCACCGGCGCGGTCGACTCCGCCCGCTGGCGCGGCGAAGAACCCGATCGACCGCTTCCTCGACGCGCACCTCGCCGCGCAGGGCTTGGTTCCCGCGCCGCCGGCGGATGAAACGCGCCTCGTGCGCCGCTTGTTCCTCGACTTGACCGGGCTGCCGCCTACGCCGGAGGAGCTCGACGCGCACATGGCGTCGCGCGAGCACGACAGGCTCGAGCGGCTGGCGGAGAAGCTGATGACCGAAGAGCCGTGGCGCACGCGCCACGCGGAGCGCATGGCCTTGCCATGGCTCGATTCGGCGCGCTACGCCGACACGAACGGCATCCACATGGACGCTGGCCGCACGCTATGGCCTTGGCGCGACTGGGTGCTCGACGCGTACGAGTCCAACATGCCCTTCGACCAGTTCTTGGTCGAACAGCTCGCCGGCGACCTGCTGCCGGGCGCGACGGTCGCGCAGAAGGTCGCCAGCGGCTTCAACAGGAACCATGTCGTCACCGACGAAGGTGGCGCCATCGACGAGGAGTACCTGGTCGAGTACGCGGCCGACCGCGCCGCCACGACGGCCTCGGTCTTCCTCGGGCTGACGATGAACTGCGCCCGGTGCCACGACCACAAGTTCGATCCGATCTCGCAGGACGAGTACTACTCGTTCTACGCGTACTTCAACTCGAACGAGGAGCCCGGGCTGTACTCGCAGCTGCCCGATCCCAAGCGCGCCTTCGAACCTTTCATGGAAGTGCCCGGACCCGGCCAAGCCGAACGGCGCACGGAGCTCGCCACGCGCATCGAAGCGGCGGCTCGCGTCTTGGAGCAGGAAGATCCCGGCGAAGCGCGCCTGCGCGAGGAATGGCTGGCGACCGCGCTGGGTTCGTCGCGTTGGATCGACTCGCGCGTCGTGTCGGCCAAGGCCACCGAAGGCGTCGAGCTCGAGGTGCAGGATGACGGTTCGGTGCTGGCGAAGGGCCCGAACCCCGACCGTTCCGACTACGAGGTCGAGCTGGCCTTCGACGGCGCGGGCTTGCGCCTCGTCGCGCTCGAGGCATTGGCCGATCCGGCCCATGGCAACCGACCGGGTCGCGCGGAGAACGGCAACGCGGTGGTGTCGCGCGTCGTGGCGAGCGCGCGACCCGCCGACCAACCCGACGCATGGCGCGAGATCGAGTTCGAGTGGCTGTGGGTCGACCACGAACAAGTCGACGGCGGCTACCACGCGGTCAACATGCTGCCGGGCATGGGCGACGACGGCTGGGCCTTGGGCGGGCATCAGCGCGAAGGTTCGCGCGTGCTGGTGCTGCTCGCGAAGGACACGTTCGGCTGGGAAGGCGGCGGCGTGCTGCGCGCCCGCATCGAACAACGGACGGTCCATGCGCGCCACACGCTGCGCCAGGTACGGCTTTCCGTAGGCGCGATCGACGAATCGGTCGTGGCGCGTCTGCCGATCGCCAAGGGCGGTTGGCACATCGTCGGCCCCTTCGACGGCACTCGCGCCGACATGTACGAGCGCAGGATCGGCCCGGAAGACGCGCAGGCCATCGATCGCTCGGCGCGCTTCGCCGAGCAGGCATGGGCCTACCGCGCCGACTTCGTCGACGGACAGGTCAACGCCACCGCGGGCGGGTCGAACATCGTCTACGCCGCGCGCCAGATCTTCGCGCCCAGCGAGCGCGAGATCGAAGTGTCCTTGGGCAGCGACGACGGCGTGCAGGTCTACCTCGGCGGCAGGCTGGTGCACGAGAACCGCGTCGATCGCGGTGCGCAACCCGACCAGGACAAGGCGAAGATCCTCGTGCCGCACGGACGACACCTGTTGGTGTTCAAGATCGTCAACACCGGCGGCGCTGGCGGG
>Ga0172373_10007575_pt1 | contig 14052 bp, 11 predicted proteins | sample Lak10m_2_FD_114546 | JGI IMG/M metagenome (GOLD analysis project Ga0172373, IMG submission 114546) | Freshwater microbial communities from Kabuno Bay, South-Kivu, Congo - kab_092012_10m | ecosystem: Environmental > Aquatic > Freshwater > Lake | place: Democratic Republic of the Congo... | reverse complement strand
TTTATTCGCCAAGAGCTCGATATCTTTTATTAATGCCGTCTTGCCTGAACCCGTAGCTCCCACAATACTGGCAACCTGGCCCATCTTAAATTCTATTTTCCGGACCGGCTCAGCACTGCCATCTCTGCCAAAACCTCCGAGAATACCAATACGCCCTAAAACAGATGCCTTTACCATAATTTATATTTTACCACCCTACCAGCTTATTTTTTGCTTATTAATTCTGTAATTTTCCAGGTTATATTTTACTCTATCAAGCCTGACTTTGCAATAATAGGTTATAAATCTTTTTCTGCCCAAAAAAAACAAGACTACTAAAAATATATCCAGCATACTACGGATTAATTTTCTCCAAGAGCGCCTATATCGTTCAGCTGAGTCCAATGAATAATATTTAGAAATATAAAGTATATCCGGATGAAGGGTTTTGGCAAAAAGCATACTTCTTATTTTTTTTAAATATCCTTCTTGGGGAAGGCCAATTATGAAATATGTCGCCACCTTAATACCTGCATTCCTGGTCATAGTTACCGTATCTATTATGGTCTTTTTGTTTATGCCTTTATTAATCTCCTTAAGGACTTCTTCATTTCCCGATTCCACCCCGTAAGATATAAGCGTACACCCTGAATCTTTCATGGTCTTGAGCTTATCAAATGTCATATTATCAACCCTGGCATTACATTTCCATATTATTCCTTTTATCTGCTTTAATCCTTTGCAAAGCTGTTGGCATCTTAGGTCATCGTCAAAATATCCTGCATCCCGGATAAAGAAGTCTGTATAACCAAAATCTTTATTCAATATTTTTATCTGCCCTAACAGATAATCCGGAGAATGAAACAAGACTTTCTTAGAAAGCGATGATCTGCAAAATTTACAGCTATAGGGACAACCACGCATCCCCATAATATTTATAAACTCTTTTCTCTCTCGATAAGTACTATTCCAGAAATGTCCGCCAAGATTTTCCCAGCGCGGAGGAGGAAGCTCATCCAGACTTTTCATGGTATCTCGCGGATTATTCCTAATAATTTTATCCCCGTCCTTAAAATAAACACCCCTGACCCCTTTAAGATCCAGAGATCTTTTAACCCCCCCCCTAACAATTTCAAATATGCCGTATTCAGGCTCATCATAAACAATACAGTCTGCCTTGATCCTAAAATAAATCTCAGGATATAAATTGGACGTCTGCCCGCATAAAATCACAAAACTATCCGGCCTATGATCTTTGATACAAAGAATAATATTCTCTATGTGTTTATCTGTATCAAGAACATATCGATTATGGAATATCTTTCCATTGGTATTAATCACATAATAATCAGCGTTTATTTCTTTTATATAGGCCTTAAATCCTTCTTTAGTCATCCCATGATTTCCGATATCTAAATAGCATGTGCTTATCCCTTTACTATGAAAATACGAATCGATATAAAGTAAATCATGCGGTGGTTGATTTGTAGTATGCATAAAAGGAGAGCTTCGATCCAGGGGATTTATCAATAAGATGCGCGCATCTTCATACATGGTCAAAACAGGCTCCGCTACAATCATTAGCTGCAAGATATTTACAATTATTCTCTTTATCTAAAACACAATGCCTTGCTCCTGCGCTAGGGTTTATTTTATAAAATTCACTCAACTCGTTAAGACTGTGAAAATGTAAGATATTTTCCGTTTTTTTAAAGTTCTTGAAACAACCAAAAACTGAAAGATCAGGATTAACTACCGCGCGAGAAGCATAATTACCACGATAACCAACAAAACATTTTGATTTTATCAGGATAAGCCGCCTTAGTTCCTGCCATTTTTTATCATCAAAGAAACACCTGGGCAACGGCCTTGCCAGATAAATATAGATATTTTCTTTCAGGCATTGTTTTGCAAATTCTTCAGTAAAGGCCACTAATGAACGTATTTTTTCTACATCCAGCGAAGTCCCCGGTCCGGCTGGAGAATTAATTATCCCTATCCTTATTCTGGCACCTAATTTTTTAGCTATCTGTTGAATCCAATAGATTTCATCGCCACCGGCTGTAAGCACATTAACCCTTAAGACTAATTTGGTGTTGCGCTTATTCAAAAACCTGAGCTTATCCAAAAAATCCGCTCTTTCGGTAAGGGCATGCCGGGTAGAACAATTAACAAAAAGTACATCAATATTACCGGCTATAGCATTATTAATATCTTCACCATAAGAACAATTCGAAGCCATATAGCATCTAAGATGATTCTCTTTACACAAATTCAAGATATCTTTAAACCTGGTATGCTGGGTTGGCTCGCCACCGCTAAACATTATTTTACGAATCCCCTGCTTTTTCATCCAACCGAGCAAGCGGGTAAAGTTATTGATACTTATCTCTTCTTTAAAGATTTTATCCAGCCCCTGGGAATTACAATAAGGGCAGCCCATATCACATTTATAAGTCAAGGCTACAATTAATGGCAAAGCCGGATAATGCTCCTCTATAAAGAACAATAACTTTCTTTTAATATTAAATAGATATTTATTAAGAAACATTCTTATAGATTAAACATCCTCCCTGGCATGAAAAGTCCTTATAGTATCGGCAATTAATACATTCAGCTATCAGGGGTTTGCCCCTAAGGTTATCAATTTTATCTTTAAAATATTTACTCAAATCTTTGAGCTCCTTAAAATTAAAAATAGAATCAGCCTTAAATAAGGAGGCGTAACAAACATCCACCGAGAGATCGGGATTAACGATTGCCCTGGAAATATAGTTACCTGAAGCCCCTACTAAACATCTGCTTTTTGCGCCTGAGATTTTTTTTAAATATCCCCATTCATTTTCATTAAATATACACCGCGGCAAAGGCCTTGAGAAATGTACCCTCACCGAGCTTAACCTTGATAGTTTTACGAAATCCATCACCTGGTGCTTATATGCTACCATATCTTCGAAGCTATAACATTCGTTATCTGCATAGCGGGAAGGAACGGTAAAGCCAAATCTTACAGGAACAGAATATTCCTTAGCCATTTTAAAAAGCAACGCATAATCTTCAATCTTCTTGCGAAAATTATACCTTAACATGGCAATCTTTCTTTCTAATCCGGACATATTATGCTTTAACGCATAATATGATTCATCAAGATTGACATTTAGGATTAAACAAACAGGTTTATTTTCTATGTATTTTATTAGTTCCGGCGTTATTAATAAACCATTGGTCAAAATACTTGTATTGAAACTTAAATCTTCGCAAACTCCCAGGACCCCCTTTATATCTTCATGAATAAACGGCTCTCCGCCCGTAAGTAAGATCTTCCTGATATTTTGTTTCTTAAGCCAGGCAAGGACTTTTCTAAAATCCCCCACTTTCATATCGCTGCCTGTTTCTCCTTTTATCTTTCCAGATGAACAATACGCACAACTGTTATTGCAGCGATAAGTTATTGCAATCCTGAATTGAGGATACCCCTCTATCCTATTCTTGAATAAATTGAAAAACCCTTGTTTTAGATATCTCTTAAGGGGCATTTTTTATTTTCCTTCAGTTAAACGGTCGAATTCTATATTATTGCGGCTTACAGCCGTAACAGTAAACTTTCTGAATAGGTTCTTAATGAGATGCCCATAGTAAAGTAAATATAACCTCCTTACCAAGCCCCCTTTCAAAAAAAGCCTTGAATAAATATAGAATGGGTTGAAATAATAGTAAATCTGCATCCTTATCTTTTTGAAAAAGGCCCTCCTGACTTTAAAGTCATCAGAGCCTTGGGCGTCAAAATAAAATAACTTCTTATAATCTGCGCTTTCAGACCCATTACTTAAAATTTCCGGAAAAAGAACGACGTTAGGCCTGTAGACTTGAACGAGAAGGACATCGCAGACCTGATTGAATTTTACAGAAGAAAGTGATTCTTTCTTTTCCAGTTTCTCAGAATAACCGGTAATAAATGAACCCTCCACCAAAATATTATTTTTCTTTAATATATGGTAAGCTTCCTTAAAAGCACTAAAGTTATATTCCAAATCTTTTATTTTATTAAATTCTGCTAATACGGCATCGCTGGTTGCATCCTTTAGCATTGATTCATAGCCTATCAAAACCGATCTCAGCCCGGCATGAGCGGATTTTTCAAGTAATCCGGGAAACCTCAAAACAGTATCAATCCTGATTGGCGCACGCCAGCTTACTTTTATTCCGCTTTTTTCTATCAGATCGCATAAAGCATAATCTTCCTCGGGCAACATTCCAAAGCTGGCTGTATAAAACCATATTTTTCTGACGTTCATATCAACAAGCAGCCGCAGTTCTTTTAAAATTCTCTGATTTGATTTTCTTCTAAAACAGTTATTCCAAAAAGTGCTGGTAAGGCAGAATTCACACCGGTATAAACACCCCCTAGATAATTCAATACCTCCCGCATAACTATCCCCCGGGAAAAAAGCGGAATATTTCTTAAAATTGATAATATCAAACCTGGGAATGGGGATTGAGTCTAAGTTATTTATCAGGGGGCCTATTTCATTCACTATAATTTTGCCATTGTCTTCATATACCAAATTCTTAATGCCCCTGTAATCCTTATTTTTATCTAAGCATTCAACTAACTCGCCGAAATAACGCTCTCCTTCATATAGAAGGACAAAATCAGCTCCTAGCTTAAGCCATCTTTCATAAAAAAATGTTGCGTGATACCCCCCCATAATAATCTTAATCCGGGGATAATACTTCTTTATGATTTTTATGTTTGCTTCGCAGTTCTTAGCCGCATAAGTAGAATGTATGGAAATAACAACCAGATCAACCCTCCCTAACTTATGCAGAAACTCTTTCGGAGAAGTATCCTCTACCTGGCCATCTATCACCGTTATTTCCTTGCCGGGTATATAGGAAGCAAGCTGTGCAAAAGTAAGCGAGGGAGTAGATATATAAGCGTTGATTAAATTAGTGGCGATATTAAACCGTTCAGTAAATTTGAGAGGATTTAGAAATAAAACCTTCATACGGTTAAATTTTGCTCAATTTTTCCCGCATCCCTATAGATCTCATAAAGACAGGTAGGCAAACTTCCTTTTCCACCTAAAGCAGTATGCATATTGCATGTTTTTATTAAAGATAAATCCAGGGTATGTTTATCCGGGAATTGCCCTACCATTACGCTTAAAATATTAAAAAACATAAAATATAAACCCTGAGCGCGCTTCGGATGTTTTAAATTATATAAGAAATTATCTAAAAAAATCTTGAGCATTTTTTTGCGCAAGAATATGCAAGCAAGTAATAAATATAGGCCCCTGTCAAAGATTAATCGCATAATATTAAATAACATGTTCTTATCCAAGGCAAGTTTTTGATCCAATCTTTTTAAAAATAAGTTTATCTTCTTTAAATCCATAAGATAATCCAAAGGCAAATAACCGCTGCCATAACGGATAAAATAACAGGAAACTGAACAAGGAGATTCTTTAATCCCCCTCCTAAGCCTTAGTTTCCTTAATATTTCAAATACATAGGTGCTCAACCTTGTGCAATCAATAAAATACTCCTCATCGATCTTTAGTTCCCTGCAAACAATATCAAGCATATCTGCGGAGTCCAATGACCCATGCGATGCCCGCCTGCCGATATTCCATAAAGGGTTAAAGAAAAGGATCCTGACATTATTATTCTTAAGCGCGAAATCAAACAACTCCCTAATTTGATGCACATTAATCCCGCCTACTATATTGACATAAAGCATCAGATATACAGCATGTGCCTGCATATTATTTACTGCCTTAATTTTATTATCCAATAACCGTTCTCCCCTTATTTTAATATAATCAGAATCATCCAAAGAATCAAATTGCAAGATTACGGCGTTTATGTCAGCATTCTTTAAGCCCGCAACATAATCCATGCTGGAGAGTTTCTTCCCATTAGTAAACAATATTGCTTTAAATCCGTATTTTCTAATTCTTTTTATGATTGCAAATAAATCATCTCTTAAGGTAGGCTCGCCCCCGGAAAGGTATATTACATCACCCTTAAAATCACCCGCGCTTTTGAATATTCCGTCACTATCAAAATCATACAAGTCTCTCTCATTAGCATTAGTAAAACAATAAGGACAATACTGATTGCACCTTGTAGTTAGTTTTAATATTAAACCTTCGGGTATAGCATTTCTATTTCTATGCATATTCGCCAGGGCATGATAAATATTGGGCTTAGCAATTAAATGCGGGGACTCGAAGACGCCATCTTTCTTACAATATTTCTTTAACCAAATTTTTCCGTCTTTTTCAATTACCTCTGCATCTATAACCTCAAGGCATTGAGGGCATAAACATTTTGTATTCTTGATTAAGACGGACTTTTTTAAACAATCTCTCTCTTGAGCTGTCATATCCTTCATATCCTTTTTATAAAAGATAACCAAAGCAATAGTCCGTAGAAAAAACCCAAATACCTTAAAATGACCCTAGACTTGCTTATGCCGGCACCTTTAAGAATCTTATCCCTATCTATTTGGAAGGTTATAATAAAGAATGCCGTGTTAAATAATAAGGACGCGCTTATAAATAAGATATTTAATTCCAGAAGGTAAGATAGTAAGCACGCTGCCATGGAACTTATAAACAAAAGGGAATAGATCTGCCGTATATAACACCTTAGCAATGTGGCGGAATATTTAATCTTGTCGCTCTCGAAATGAGAAATCTCATGGATAATCTCATAAGGATACATGACTAAAATAAAAAACGCCGTCATCATACAAATTTTTTCATTTAAACTGCCGGAGATTATCAGGCACCCTAGCAGAAAAAGTAAACCAAAGAAATACCCATTCAATAAAACCCTTATATTATGTCTTCTTTTTAATAAATATTTCGGATGTGAATAAAAAATATTTAAAAATATAGCTATAACAAAAAATATGTTATTTTCTTTAAGGTAATAGGCCCCTAAAAGCACAAATATAGCATGACAACCTAAAGCAAGAAATAATTCTATATTATTAATTCTTTCTGCATCACAAAGCTTATTATAAGAATACCCTCCCCCCAGATACAAAGAACCTAGAATAAACCCTATAATTGCGCTTCTTAAGGATATAATATAATTGTTACTTATATATACCATGCCAAGGTATATGAAGCCCAAGTGATAGAACCAATCCTTAACCCTGTAATAATCTAATATTTTCATTAAGTATGGCATTACACCTAAAGAAATTACTCTATCTTCTCAGATAGACATCCACCCTGGCAAACATCATTTATAAAATCTTGACAGTTTATACATTCTTGCGCTAAAGGCGTCCTTCGCAATCTCACATAATGCCCCTTGTAATACTCGCTTAGCTCTTTGATACCCCTAAAAGAAGTTACTTCCGGGCCTTTTATAGGCACTCCATAACAGCCTAACACAGATAAATCTGGATTAATGATCATTCTCGTAGTATAATCCCCCCCTTTTCCCACATAACATTTAAATTTAATGGCATTTTTCTTATACCTCTTAATCTCCTCCTGGTTAAAAATACATTTTGGTATAGGCCTGGCAAAAAATACTGATACCTTCTCCCTGTTACAAGTATCTAAAAAATCCATAATTTTATCCCTTGGATACATCTCTCTAAAGTTTTTATTCTTCTCCGGCCTACCTTCGCAACCTATGGGGCTATTGATTACTGAAAACCTGATACAGGCGTTAATTTCCTTAGCGATTTTTACTATGTATGCGAAATCATAATTATCCTTATATATATTGTATCGTAATACTATGGTGCGTTTTTGATTATGTATTCTTTTAATGTTAGCGTACACTAAATCATAGCTATAACCCCTATATGTGCCTGGATTATTTACATTAACCTGAAGGACTAAATATTTTCTATAATTAAGAATGGCTTTAATGGCTTCTTCATTACACATCAGGTTTGTTAGTATGGCGACATTCATTTTATTAATTTCAGCTATTTTAAGGATACGGCTAAAATCCGGATGCACAGTCGGCTCTCCACCCAATAAGATAATTTTGTCATTTTTATTTTTTCTCAGCCACTTTAATATTCTTTCAAAATTATCAAGCGATATATCGGGATAATTTAGCTTTGCGCCTTTTTCATAACAATATTCGCAACCCAAGTTACATTTATAAGTTAAAATGATATTGGTGCCCCTGAAAAACATAAATCTTCTTAAGCAAAAATCATGGATGGCGTCCGCTAATGGGGGGCATTTCTTGAATACGGGTGAAATAACATGCTGTAAGAATATATTTCCCAAAATGCTCATCGCTATTTAACCCAACCTTTCTTTAAACTCTACTTGCCCGGAATAAGAGAACTGCCGATTTTATTATCTCTGTTATAAAGTTCCGCAAGGATACCGTCTTTTTCAATAGAGATTTCTTTCTTAAACTCCCCGGATAAGCTATTTTTAACTAAAAGATAATTATAAGAGGGAAAATACTGATTATCCCAGGACGAAGAAATTAACCAGATGTGCTCAGATTCAATATCCTCCAGCGGGAATCTCCGGATCAACCTATTTCTAAATCTTTGAAATAACACGTTGTTTTTCTTCGTAAAGTAAGCGCCAGTAATCTCCATAGAATATAATTTCTTTTTATCCTCCTCCGGTAGAGGATTTATTAACTCGGCTATATTTAGAATATTTTTATCCAGGCTGGTTAAAGCGAAAGGGTAAAAAAGGAAGTTCCCCGTACGGAAACCAGCGCGAAGGAAATCTTGGGCGTTAGAGTAATAAACATTAACAATAACAGACGCTTGGACATCTGTAGTAGCGACAATATCACTGCTTTTAAGCCTGTTATTTATGTCGGCTAATAAATTCATATAATTTTTCTTCTGGTGTATCCCCGTGTAAAATCCTCCTTGCTTTTCTGATGCAAGCATAAATCCACCGTAATAATTAAAAAGCGAAAGTGTCAATATGAACACCACAAGAATAATTGCTGATACCTGGAGTATCCTGCTTTTAATGCTTCCCAACCCCATAGCTATTAAAAGATAGTAGAAAGGAGTAAACATAAGAAACTGCCTGGTAATATAAACGGGGGTATACCAAACAGAAAAGAAATAAACGGTAAAGATCGGCAGCAAGGCGAATAAAAATAAGGTAATTGCGTATTCTTTGTTTATCTTATAAAAAGAATAGGTGCCGTATATAAATAATGCGAAAAATAATACTAGGCCCGTAATCAGTTCAATGAATCCGGCAGAATATCCCAGGTTAAAAACAGCGAGTGAAATTAAAATATCCTCTGGCATCGGTTTTAATAACCAAAAACTATTTTCTACATAGTTAAAATGCTGAATAAATACTAAAACCAATGGTAAGAGCAATACCAGAAGAGCTGAGATTGATAAAAACCATCTTTTTACATAACGATGGTTATTTTTAAAGAAAATTAACAGTCCGGAAATAATGACTAAGAAGGCAGAATAATAGCTAGAATATATAGCAAGGGTAGCCGATATTGTAAACAAGCCCCAATACAACAATCTGTTTACTCGTAAAGCCTGCATATAAAAATACGCTGATAAAAGCATAAAAAATAAAGCCATGGTATACCCTCTTGCCTCCTGGGCATACCAGATATGGAATGGGCTCAAGGCCATAAGCAAAACGGCTAACAAGCTCTCTGAACGCTTCAGGAAAACCTGGGAAAACCTATAAAAGATAACTATAGAAAGTACACTGAAAAAAAGTGAAATCATCCTTAAGGATTTCCCGCCACCAAATATCAAACTATAGCAATATACTAAAAAGTAATATAGTGACGAATGGGGATCGCGAAGAATATGAGTCATATAAACCGGGAGAGGATCGGATTTCAGAGTATTGGCCACTTGGTGAGCTGAATACAAATCTGACGATAGTTCATCAAACCATAAATCATATTTATTAATATTATGTACTCTTAAGCCTAGCCCAAGTATAAAGACTATAAGAACCAATCCGGCGCAAATATTTTTATTTATTGTCATAATTTTTAATTATAACATTGACCTTACAATTGCTCTTATCTGAAGTTTTATTACGTATATAAATATTAATTAAAAAACTATTGTCCGCCAGAAATCATGACTAGTGGAGAAATTAAGCCCTACTTCACGCTTATATAGTTGGAATAATCAGAAACATTTCATAGAATTCCTGATAAAACCTACAATTTATTTTCCTATTATCACTGGTAAATTTTCCCTCATTATCGTCGATGGAATACATTATAGAGCTTATACGTTTATTGTCAATGAGTTATGTTGTCCAAATGTTTAGTTTCTTAATCATTGGGGGAACAGATATTATTACGATGGGACTTTTTTAAAATACTGGTAATCTTTTAAAGATTTCACCCCTCTCTCTTAAACAGAATAGCTATCTACAATCAATAAACTGATTAAGGAATAGCACTACGCTACGGACTGCCCGGACAACTGTGGATTTAACGAAAAACGAAAATATATTAATTAATCCACGCGCATTGAACGTTAATGATAACTGCATGGATTCGGATGCAGTGTTTAATGTTGCGCTAGGCATGATTTAAGCATACGAGAAATAGAATCTAATAATATTCTAGCACAGCTTCTCAGGCGGCTAATAAGATTTATATTCATTGCGCACGGCCAACAACAATAACATTTATGTGTAATAATATCACTTTTGATATGACGAGCGCGATCACTGCGCAAAAGACGCATGATATCATATTGAAAATCCTTAATATTGCCAATCGCGCCAGATTGTGAAAATTCGCAAGGAAATACCTCGCCGTCTTGTTTAAGCACTACGAATTTTCTACCAGCAGCACAATCTACCACCGCGGATTTTCGCTCTACCGCTCGGTCAATTACATATTGCGATCTTCGTAAAGTACAGTAGGCGTATATATCCCAAAAGCGAAGAAGGCGTCTTTGCTGCTTACTTTTTAGATGCATCCAAGCCTCTGTATCTTTAGGTAATAGTGGGTTTTCTATTGGCCGTCCATTTTTCTGTATAACCGGCGTAAGATAGTAATTGTCAAAAAAAGATAAATCTTTTCCTAAAAAGCTAACTAAATCCGGCATATCCCCCTTTAGTGAATCACTTATCACTGTAATTGAAGCTAGCCTTAAATTACTATACGCATACCTTAATTTCTTAAGTTTTCTGCATGTCTCTTTCAGATGCATAAAACTTAATGGAAGTCTTTTTGTACTATCATGCACCTCCTGAGTCCCATTGATAGAAATGTGTATTTGTAAAAATAAGTTGCGGTTCTCGCGGAGAATGCGACCAACCGTATCCTCGATCTCATCACTAAAATAGCCATTGGTTGGAATAGTTACGAAACGCGTATGAGACCGGGTATAAAAAGAGCGGATAATTTGATCAAGGTCATTACGCATGAAGGGTTCGCCTCCACTTATTAATAGATGCGCAAGGCCCTGCATACATGATGCTATCTTGTTTATTTCGTCTATTGTTAATTCCGGATTCTCTCCTGTATCTGCGATATCGGGGAACCTGTCGCGTAAACAAAAGGCGCAATCCGCATTGCATCTTGCTGTTACGAAGAAAACAAGATAGGACAGTCTATGTGGGAGTGTTAGATTCTGCAGATACTGTAAGACAAATGAGTTTATCATAATTAATTGAATAATAAACCGCCCCGCTTATAATGCCTGTTAACCAACAGGCATTGCGCATAAACAGGCAAGGCAGGCGCATAAAGACGAATCCAAGTTTACTTGCCCAACTTACCTTCTTAAAAGAAAAAGCAATTCGCAAGGCGCCTATCTCGGAGTAAAGCAACATAAGGAATACAGGTAAAACAATAAGCAATGACCTGCTCTTTAAAGCATAAACCAGGAAGGCAGTTAACGTTAAATGCAGAATAATATAAGGATATCTGAGATAGGTATTATTCCTTAAATCGCGATTATAGAGAAGAAAAATGATTACATGACTCCATCCGTCTATGAATCTTTTACGAAAATATTGCCGCCATGTTTCGCGTAAATGATGATATACCCTCATAGCCTCAACTCGCAGGAGCTTGTATTTTTTCCCCACCTCTAATCCCAAAAGTGTATCTTCTCCCGCAGCCATTGCCCCGAACATAAAAGAAGGCTTAAAGTTTATGCTAAGCAAAACATGTTTCCAGAATGCGCAACAGCCACCGATTACAACCTTTGCCTCAGAAACGGTATTTATGGCCTTACGGGAATAGCAATTGCTGAGGTCAACTGCTTCGTAAAATGCCACAAAGTGATCTATATTACAAGGAATATACCTTCCCGTTATTCCACCTATATTTACAAACAGATGGGTACATATAACCCCAAACCAGTCCGGCTTGATATAACAATCACTGTCTAAAAATGCAACCACATCTCCTTTAGAGGCTAATACTCCTGCATATCTTGCATGCCCGGGGCCCATCCTTGACTTTTGCCGGATGACCTGGACAGAATTAAATTCTTTTAAAAAAACTCGCACATCAAGCGTAGACCCATCATCTATAACAATTACCTCATAAGGCTGAGGAGATGCAGCGAGAATTGAACGAAGACAACGTTCCAGGTGCTTGTAATCATTATAAACAGGGATTATTACGGATATCTTCATAAATAAACCCCCCAACATTTCTTACTAATATCTTATGGATTTATTAGCTGGAATTGAATATGCCTTAATAATCCAAGTAATTAAATTTTATTATATCACATAAATAAACGACCTATAAGCCAATTTAACAACGCCCATGCAATAATGCATCCCTGCCCATACATTACGTTATATTATAGCAAATCAATATAGCTTTCAATGAAGCCTGTTAAAACAAAACGCAACCTATTAATTTAACAATAGATTGCGCCCTAACTTGCATAAATTCTTCAATTATAATTTCCGCTAAAAAATACAACGGGTAGTCGTGGACGAAATGCGAACCCTACAACTACCTGAAATACCGTTATTTATAAAAATCTACCGCAAACGAAGTATGGTTTGACAAATTTCACTAGATGAGCCACTGACGCCCAAGCGCGCTAATAATTCTTTATCAATATGATCTGCAGCCTATTTAAATTGCTCTTTTGACCTCAGTAAAATAATAAAAATAACAGCAAGAATAGGGCCAAGAATATTTACGCTAGTATCTGGCCCGAAATGCGGAAAACTTGCAATGGACTCAAAATAATAACGAATAGCTTTCCCTATATCCCATGGATTTGCTTTTGAGCCTTCAGCCATTCCGACATCGATCAAATAGAATAAAATGCTAAGACCTATACAAACAGCTAAAGATACTCCGGATAAAACCAATCCTGCTTTTCTAGCCCATTTTCTGAAAAGGAATAAATTTATAGAAACAATTATCGCCAACAAAGATACAATAAGTGAAATGGATACTATAAAATTATTATTACCACTTGTTACGCATGGAATAAACCAAATCAACCCTGAAACACCTAAAAGTAGCAGCAAAATACTCATTGATCTGATTAACACCACTAGCATATAAACCTCCCAGAATTAATATTCCTTATATTAGGGTTCGCGTCCACGACAACCTCAAGACCAAAGCACTTGATGTTGTCGTCGTACGGTTCACCTAAAAACTGGCGGACCCGCTTGCAACCAATTCGTACTGCAAGCGAGATCCAAGTAAAGGTTATAATTGAACCAAATCAACGAATCCCATTATATCAGAAATTAAGCCAAAGGGTAGAAGAATTATCTTTGCTTGGAATGTCGCTTAGGGCAATAGCAAGAAGTTTAAAGATAAGCAAGAAAACTGCAACTAACGCTTACTTATATAACAAAAAGAATACCCCTAAGCGACCCCCAAGTTAGTACTTTTACTACTTCGTGTCGGTTTTGTCGCCTTTTCTAGGGTTAATTATTACATAACCCATTGATAACATTAACGCTACAGAAAAGTTTCTCAAAATCATCGACATGGCCGGTCAATTCAATCTGCCTCTTGTTTTCAACCTCGTAATCTGCTACTACTTTTTCAAGCACAACATCAGTTTCCGCTGACTTAGCCTTCCAAACCTCACGA
>Ga0172373_10007574_pt1 | contig 14052 bp, 18 predicted proteins | sample Lak10m_2_FD_114546 | JGI IMG/M metagenome (GOLD analysis project Ga0172373, IMG submission 114546) | Freshwater microbial communities from Kabuno Bay, South-Kivu, Congo - kab_092012_10m | ecosystem: Environmental > Aquatic > Freshwater > Lake | place: Democratic Republic of the Congo... | reverse complement strand
GTTGATCGTGCGGATAGGCTGTGTTGCTGGCTGAGTAAGCGCCACGTCCCAATAAACCGCAACAGGGTTAGTCTGTGGCGGAAGATTAACCGTCCCTATCCATACATATCCGTTTTCAAGCGGGTCTCCCGCAGCGTCAAGGAATGTCGGGTAAGGCAATTGAACGACTGTAGGCATGATTTGTTATCCACGAGTGGCAACGGTGGTAATCGGATTGCTTGCTTATGGGAAAGTCTAAGGAGTGACCTCAACCTCTGGCGCTTCAATGACAAGTTCTTCTGGAGCAAGCGCGGGATACGCGACAGTCATCTTTTCGAGGGGATACGCGACAGTCATATTTTTGAGGAACGTGCCCAAACTTTCACCCGCCGGACGGTTCGCAATCCTCTTGGAGAGTTTTTCGTCGTTAAGCATGGCAAGGATTCTGTTTCTGTCATTAGGCGATACGGCCTTCAATATGTCTTGAGCGAATCGAGGGTCTCTTGCAGCTTTTCCAAGGGCCTCTATGGTCTTATCGCCCACGATGTTTTCATACGCTCCAAGCGTTTTGTTGAGGGCAGCAACCCACGTCCTCAAGGTGTTGGGAATCCGAACCAAAGACGTGTTCTGTTTAAGCACCTTCAGAAGCGCTTGTTGACCCTGTGACATGCTGGCCTGTGCGTCTGCTTCCTTCAGCGCTAATGCTTGGTCTGCCAGGCTTCTGTAAACCTGCATGGTTCTTTCAGAAACTTCTTGGGCAACATCAAACCTTCCAGGACCAAGGATTTTTTCGACTTCTTTGTCATTCTCTCCACTTACCAGCCTGACAAACTCATCTGGAGTGTCTTTCCACAACTTCAGCGCCCTGCCAGAAAGCTTTTGCTCCGCAATACGCATCATCCCTTTTTCGTATGATTTATTGTAATCCACCCATTCTTTTCCGCCAGCTCTCAGAATGGCGTTGTCGATAGGGCCTTTCAATTCAGAAAGGATGCCAGCAGCAAGCGCGTTTTTTTGTTTAGTGGTAGCGTTAGGCCGCAGTCTTTCAATTGTTTCATTAACTGAGTTTTTGCGCAGCGCCTCTAAATGCCTAGCGTCAATAATGCCGCCTGAGTCTGTAAACCTTTGAACATTATTTATGAATTTACTAATTGCTTTTTCAGTAACATCTATCCCAGCCATTTCAGGCCTAAGAAAAGGGTTTATTTTCTGTACTTCGGCAATAAGTTGATCGGATTTCAAGGGAGAAATACCGGCCGCTCTAAGAGAATCGGCGGCAGCTTGCGCAGTTCTAGCTTCCTGTCCGAGAAGAACAGACCTTTTTGCAAGTTCGTTAGACCACTTGCCAAAAGCGTTTTCTGCTAACTCGTCATAGTAGGTGTATTTGGTCAATCCAACAGGAAGGCCGCGCTTCACCAAGTCAAGACGAGCGTATGCTTCTGCCTTGTCCCCAAGACGGATCAGATCGCGGATTTCTTGAACGTCGGCCGCAGCCATTGCGTCAAGCCTCCCGGCCCTCCTTTCAAGCTCATCAACCTGCTTGCCAAGATTGGCAGCATCGAGCGCAGCCTCTCGCTTGGGACCTTCAAGTGCATTCAGCTTGTCCTTGGCTACCTTGAGAGCGTTTCGCACACCTGTTTGCGTCATGCCACCAGCAAGCTCAGCGAGCATGTTGGTCCCTTGTGCTTTGTTTGCCTTTCTTAACTTGTAGAGGAATTGCGGATTTTCTTCTTGCGCCTGCCGCAAAAGCGCTTGCCACACAGGGTTTTCTATGCCAGAAGTCATCGCGGCGATGTCTGGCCCAGGCTTGCCGCTTTGCGACATTTCAGGGGATTTTTGCAAGATATTGAGAACTTCGGCCCGATCATTGCCGAGCACCTGCTCCATGATCGCCTTGGCTTGTTTGACCGGCCTGTTCCTAATAAACTCAGGCATGGAAGGCTTTGCAGCTTGAGCAACCCTTCTTATGGCCTCTTGTGCCGGTGCAACGCCGGGGATAAACCTAGACTGCCTAATAGCCCTTCCAACAGTTCCGGCGGGACCAATGACAGGCATAAAAGCAGGGAAAATTTCCCCTAGCGTTTGCCCTATAGCTTGCGTGTATTCTTGTCCTACCCGGCTTCCTGGAAAGTATGTAAACGCACCCATCCCGCGAGTCGCGTAATCTTCCAGAACGCCCTTTGTTGGCAGTCCGCGAAAAGCATTCTCAATGGTTCTGCCTACACCAAGGGTGCCGCCAGCAAGCGCTCCAGCAAATCCCGTAGTTGCGGCAGTTCCAAGAGCCAAAGCAGTTTCCGCTGCGCCGCCTAGCTTGTCAAAAAATCCCGGCTCTTCGTATGGCTCAGGCGGTTCTACTTGCTCGCCATAAAACCTCGGAATCTGGTCAACGCGACTCACGGGGCGCTGAATCTCGGTGGCAGGAACCTGCTCGGCACGAGACTCGCCCTGAGATTGAGCCATCAAGGCATCTTCTTCGGCACGCTTTATTTTGTATGCTCGAACAAAATCCTCGTAGATCGGGGTGCCTTTCTTTTTTGGATTGTTGTCAATCCATCGAGCATAGTCAGCAGCAGAGGCCATTATTTTGCTTTCTCAATTTCTCTGTCAACTCTATTAAAAAGTTCTTGTTCTGCTCTAGTTCTTGTCGGGGGCGCGGGGCTTCTAGATTGTTGCCCACTTGCGCGCCTAGGTTCCAGTATTTTTTCAAAGTCCGCTATGTTGGGAGCGCGCCCTTTATACCCAACAAGAGACCCATGATCTTCCCCATACTTTGCCATTGCTTCCATTTGCTCCGCGGACGCTTCCATCTGCGCAACAATCAATTTCAAACGACGCGCGTTTTCTTTCACCCCAAGCTCAGGATTAAACGCTCTTTTCAAAAACATTTTGCCTTCATCTGCCGTAAACTGGCCAAGAACTGCTCGCATTCCCACTTGAATAACTCTCTCAGCATCTTCCCTTGCGGCTGTGGATCTGGGCGCAAAGAATGGCATTGCCCAACTAGGAACAAACGTTTGCCACGCACCCGTAAGGCCAGGGTCTTTTTCTAGCTGCTTCACAACCGCTTTCAACTGAGCAATGTTTGAATAAGCAACGGCTGACTCGCTAACTCTCCAATTTACAGCAGCCTCACTTGCCTTTCTTGCTATGCCTTTTTGAAAATCAGTGGTTTCTTCTTTTGGTGCTCCAACAATGCTTCCAATACTAACCAACGGCTTTGCCTTCTGGGCTTGTAGTTCGTCAAATTTCTTTTGTTGTTCCGGGGTCAAACTTCCGTAAGCTTGCACTGTCTTTATGTCATCCGGCATCCCAGCTCGTTCTTTTGCCGCCAATTCTGCCGGAGCAAGTAGCCGCGCTCTTTTCTCGTTTTCTACTTTCAAATAATTGTCTACAGCATCTTTAGTGCCGGGAACCGCGGCAACTAAAGAAAGAAGGTTATCTTTAAAAACCTCAGGAGTAACCTCCCCGCTTTCAAGATTCTTAATAAGCATATCCATGCCAGGAATGGCTTTTATGTCTGCCTGCTTTATGGCCTCCAAGTATTGGATAAGCTGTGGTTTATTAAGAAGAGTGCCGCTCAAAATTGGTGCAGCCGTAGCAAGTAGTTTTTTTGTGTCTTCTTGGGACATGCTGTTTATGATGGCATTGAATTGGTCAAGCTGATCTTTGCTATAAAACTCTATATTGCCAAGAACATGGTCCCGCAAGTCTTGCGCGGTCAACGTCCCTTCCGCGCGTTTTCGAACAATATCCTCCCGCTTTACCTGCAATGCTTGCATTTGCGCGGCTTTGCGTTGATCCTCTTCTTGCTTAAGCAATGCTTGTCCTTGCCTAAACGCAAGTTCATTTTCCCGCTGCTCGCGCAGAAGACGATATTGCTCTGCGTTGGCAAGTTGCGCGCCCATCTGAATCCCACCCATGATGGGAGACAGGAATTGATTGCCCTGAAAGGCTGACGTGTAATCGATTGGAGACTGCATGGCTTTACCTCATTTCCTCATTCCCAATCCTGCTGCAAGGCCAACCGGGGTCGATTGAGTAGACGCGCCGCCAAATGGATTCCACTTTCCAGTAGCTATTCCAATCCCACCAAAGACCGCAGGCATCTGTAGCGCCTGCACGAAGGGCGCGGCACCTCCCAACGTTCCTCCGGCCCTAGCGGCGCCCTGAGCAGCCAGCAATTGAGCAACATTGCTGCCGGTCTCCATGCCTGCCGTTCCAACGCCAGCAGCAGATTGCTGGCCAAGAGTAGTCAATCCGCCAAGCCGTGCGTATTGCTGGTCAATGGCGTTTTGCAACATCATGGGCCTAAACTGAGCCAGAGCCCCTTGAAAGTTGCCGCCTCGCAATCCACCAGTAGCGGAGGCGTTTTGCATCATGGCCTGCTCGCCCTGTCTGGTAAGGGCTTGCAACAAGGGGCTGGATTCGATTTGAGAGATTGCGGCCTGCTGTTCAGCGGGTCCGCGCAATCCAATCAAGGATTGTTGCCCCCGTAGGGCAGGGGTGCCCGCCTCAACGTATGGCCTCAAAAGTTGTTGAAGCGTATCAAACTGCCTACGTTGCTCCGCAATGCCAGACTCGGCAGACTGAGCTTGTTGGCCAGCCGCCCGTTGTGTGGCGCTCGATTGCACTAAGCCGCCCAAAAGACTGGAAGCGGCCATTCCCGCTATAAGTCCAAATGGGTTCATAAAAAAATTCCTAGTATTTTCATTTTTTCACCCCAACAAAATTTCTTTGCTTGTCATGTGATTTTAAGCAAAAACTTCTTTGTTTAAGTAATTTCTCGACCGCTTACCCTTAGCGTCAATGCCGTGGCAGCGCTGGCGGTAGTTGAAATGAATCCACCGGGATCAATAACCTGCCCAACAAGTTCAGGGCAATTATACGTCTCATCGGGGACAACGGTTTTAGTATCCACAATCAAGTTTGCGTTACTGGCGCTTCCGCCGCTTTGCACAAGATTAACAGAAAAAGACCTGTTTACCGTGTCAGTGTTTGTCACCGTAACTTTGTCAATAATGGCGCGGGTTCCCGCCGGAGCCGTGTATTGCGTTGTCGCCGCCGTTGCCAGCTGAAGAGGCGCGACCAAAACTTTAACGATAACGGCCATGATAACCTCAGTCTATGTTATTCGAGACAGTCAGGATAACAGAAGGAATAGCAGGAACAGGGGCAACGGCAGCGCTTGCAGTAATTTGCACAGCCACATCCGAAACTGACCACATGAGTTCAAAGTAATCTCCTGACTTGAAGTCGTAGAAGAAATTCCATGCGGCAACCAATTCGCCGTCCGTTCCTTTAAGCCTTATTTGACTTGCCGAATTGGCTACGTTTGTTCCATTGACCCTAAGCCAAACAAAAACAAGGTGGTTTCCGCCTGACGTGTTGTCCAGTTGCGCAGAAAACGAGATGTTATACACCCCTGGTTCATACACAAAAATCTGAGAAGTCGTTGCCCCTCTCTGAACTCCAAAACTTAAATCCGTGCTGTTAAACGTGATTGCGTATGCAGTGTTGATTGCTGCCGCATTCTGTGTTGTCGTGTCGTAAAACGACCCGTAGAACTTCCTTTTTTCCTCGCGCGCGGGAGGAGTAAACGCCAAAAACTCAGAAAAATAATCCCGATCTTCTTTGGCAGGCGGTTTGAGCGTTTCTATCTGAAAATCAGCACGAATTGCTGCTAACTCGTTTAGCGCTTGCAGCGCCTTTGCTTCCGCAAGACTTGTCTTGATATCAGCGTCGTCAATATCTACAGATTGAGACTCCGTGGTATCAAAAAGCCTTTCAAACGCCTTAATAGACTCGTGATCTTTCAAAAAAACCGCTAACTGATCGCGCGTAATCCCGAGCTTAGGCATTCAGGGGCTCCAGCCTTCCTTGCATGGCAATCACCGAAATATGTGCATCAGAATCGCCCCTGACCCTTTGGATGCGCCAGTTGCGCATAAATCCCTGTTGCCACCAGACCAAACGTTTTGCCAAGTTTCCAGTTGTTCCGACAGAGATAAACCTGTCTTGACTCCAAGACGAACCGTCAACGCTGTACGACGTGGATATCTGCGGATTCTTGCCAACCTCAACTCGGCCTGTCAGGGCAACCAGTTCAAGCTCGTGGAAAATGCCGCCCTTGCCTTCGTTGTACGCTATGGGCGTTGAAAACTCCCATCGCGCCTTTTCTGACCACTGAGAGCTAATCGAGTCTTGAAAATACCCAATCCTAGATTCTAAAGGGTCGCCAACAAGCCACCTGTTTTCGCAATAGACCATGTTTTGCGCACGATATCGAGAAAACCCTTCTACGGACGAAGTGAGGGTAATCCATACCCTCTGCTGTAGCGCTTCGCTGGCAGAATGGTCATATACGATGGTGCGGTCAGGCAAATGAACGTACAGGAATTTGTGCGCTCGATACAGGCGAGACTCTATCTTTACCGTTGATAGGTTCGAATACGACGCAAGAAGCTCATCAATGTCCTGCGTGGCAATTTGCGTTGCCGTCGCATTGCTCGCAATGTAAATGCTTGAGGCTTCATTCTTGCCGCTCCCTATGAAAGCGATTTGTTCATCAAACACACAAACCGCAAACGTGCCTACAGCGCCTTTCTGTACCTGCGCGCCTTCAATCCTGGAAAAAGGGAAAAGATCGCCGCCTACGTTATCGAATACTTCAATCGTATGCTGGTTTATGGCGTAAATCTCATTCCTGAGCTTTACCAAAGCAACTACAGGGTCAGGATCAGCCTCGGAACTGCCGTACTTTAACGGATTGACGGCCAGCGGGTTTCCAAGCTCGGTAACCACTAGATGAGTGCCATCCGTGGTCATCCAGTACCCATCAACCCATGCAAGGTCGGTTACCGTCCCTAGGTCGGGATCGGTGTTTTGCGTGAGCGTGCTGGTTGCGGGGTCCCAGAAATACAGATTTCCGCTGCTGGCAATCCCTAGCAGGTCAAACGAGTAATCCATGGTGACATACCCGGACCCGCCAACATCTGCCAATACGGTTATGGTGGAACCAGATACCGTTACCAGCTTGGTGCCCATCACTCGGAAACAAACGCCATTCCACTCAATGCCGCCTCGGTCAATTCCGGGGCCGGTGGCAAGAGTTACGATGCCATCGTGAGGGCGAAGATAATACTCACTCACTCCAGAGCCCTTTGGCACTGGCATTATGTTTACAGGATATGCAGTCCTTACGTCGGGGCCGGTATCCGTGTAAATTCCTGCAACGATAGGGAAAGACGGCATTGAGTCACCATTTCACTTTGTCCGCCCAATAGGCGGCAGACATATTGCCTTTGGCAATGTTTCCAGCGTGCCGCGCCTTGAATGACTTGCGCCGTGCCTTTTCAGCATTGCTCTCGCCTTCGCGCTTAGGCGATCCGCTTACGCCTTGCTGCCCGAAGCGAATGGTCTTGACCTGATCGCCAGACTTCGCCACCACGATATGCGATTTAGTCGGGTGCGAAGGCGTGCGCTTGGGCTTGTTGTAACCTGCTACGCCCGCTCGCTCCAATCTAGAATCGCGCTTGGCAGGCATCAGCTAATCCGATACCAAGAGTTTGTCGAAGTTACGAATCGCATCCGCGCGAAACCGTTTGCAGCCAACGCTGTCGGCGCACCGTTGGCGGCCGTCGCCCCGTTGAGCGAGACCGTGAGCGCTGTCACGACCTGCGTGCTGGTAATCAGCACTTCCGTCCCGTCCGGCGTAGAGGTGTTCAGCGGCAGCGTGATCGTGCCCGTGGCAAGCGTCCCGGCAGGCTGAAGCAACATCCACTGTTGCTGCGAAACCGGCGTCGGCACGGCGATAGAGAAGCCGGTCGTCGGGACGTAAACATTGGTCGAAAGAGTAGGCGCCGCAAACTGTTGCTGGAAGAACGTCAGCAAAGATGACACTGACAGGCGCCGCGCATCCCCATTTTGCTGGCTGTAGACCGGGAGTTGATCGCCAGAAGAAACGCTGTCAAGCGCAGATAGCTGATTGATGGTAGGCATGGCGTCTCAATACAGTTCGAGCGACCCATCGGGGCCGGTTTGAGTAGGGTCAACAGGGGCAGGCATAAACGGATCGCTATAGCGCCACGGCTTGTTTCCAGCGCCAGCAGGCAGCGTCCTCGGGAATTGATATTCTGGAGGAACGGCAAACAACGCCAGCAAAGCGTCATACGAGTTTTTGGCAGAAGCCATCGTATGCAAAGATGCTTGTTTGCCAAAACTAGGAGCAATAGTTACAGCTAGGTTCGTGATAATTGCCTGATTGGCAGAGTCTGGGACGCCCGTTTCTTGGTCAAGATTAGTGTTTTCTGGCGACAGCGGCAAAGGAAATCCAACACGAATTCCCCGCGCATTCCAGGTTGCCATCATCGCATCTAGGCGCCTGCAAGCAGACTCCAACATCTGAGGCGTCAAGTCAAACGTATACGCTGCCATGCCGCATTCTTCAAATGCAGCTTCTACGAATTGACGGCGCGTGTAGCTCATTAAATTCCAGCCTCGCCGGGCTCAATCCTTAGGCTCGGGGTGCCAGCGGCAGCAATATACGCAACCGCGTTGTGGTCTTGATCTTTCTGAATAACGATTACCTGACCTGGGCGAAGCATCAAGTCGGCAGTGGTGGCAGCGGTCGATGAGCCAAAACCAGTACGCACGTGGATAGTGTTCGTAGCATCAAGGTTAATCAGGCGAACACATTTGTTTCCAAGTCCAATGGTCGTATTTGCGCTAGTAGTTGACGTTGCCGCCGTTACGCCAGCGCCAAAGGTAGGTGAAAATGGGCCGGAAATCATTTCGTCTCCTTATATGCCGCGTTGACAACAGCAAGCAGCTTTTGATTGCTCCAGCGATGGTCAACTCTAATTTTCAGCAATTTTGCTTGCTCAAACATTTCTTCACGAGTCGGCGGCGCGCTTGAAACAGGATCATCTACAGACTTGTCTTTGTTCTTGTAAGCCTCTACGGCTTCAGGAACAGTCTTAAACCATCCTTCTTTCAGGGCCGCATCCAAAGATTCTTGTTTCCGAATCGGCAACGTGCTGAAAGTAAATCCGGGAGGCCCGAGCCATGCGCCAGGGCACTTGTATAGCAACGTAGGAAACTCGTCTTTCATTTCTTTTTTGCGGTTTTGGCAGATTGCTTGAAAGCCTCGGCAGTAGGCGCCCCAGGCGATCCTGGCTTGCGCATCTTCTCGCCGCTGCCAGATTTAATACGCTTGCGCTTTGCTGCAATGTTTCCGTACAAGCTCGGTTTCATTTCTTTTTGGCCCCTTTGCAAGATTTTCCTGCTTTCATGCCAGAAGTGCGAGCAGCTTTCAAGGCAATGGCAACGGATTGTTTCTGCGGTTTTCCAGATTCCATTTCTTTTGAGATGTTATCTGCGATCTTTTTCTTGCTGTAACTTTTTTTCAGCGGCATGTTGGCTCCTCAAGAAAAGACGGGCGGCTTTTGACCGCCCGCCTTGACCATTACGACAGACGATACGTCACAAAAGTATTCGTATCGGTCTTACGGGTGCGGAAGCGAGCAGCAGAACCGCTCGTTGCCGCCGTTGCCATGGCGCCAACAACCGTGTGACCAGATGCTCCTGCCGTTACCGTGAGGGCAAACCCCGCCAAGGTAATCAAGGACCAGTCAAACGAGTCGTCGGTCAGCCAATACGAAGCGGCTTCCATTGCGGCGCCAGTGGGAAGCTGGATGCTTCGGTTGGTCGTCGGAGTGGCGGTAACAAGCCCGGTAAGGATGTCACCAACACCAAACGCCATTGAGCCGCCATCTGCAATTACCGCAGGGGTGACCTGAACTTGACTGTTTAGTCGCCACTGCTGAACCACAGGGTTAGTGCCCACTTCGTACAACACTGGTTGCCCGGAAACAGACTCAACAATAATCGTTGCGCCGCCAGCGTACGGACCAAAAACGGTTTGGCCGTTCGTGACCGTGCCAAGCAATGCGGTCTGATTGGGGTAGTTGGGAAAACCAAGGACGCGAGAAACCTGCGCCTGTCCTTGCGTATAGACGGCAATAGACTCATTGGCAGGAACCGTTACGGAAACTTGCCCGTTCGGGGAAACGATGAGGCTCATTTTGATCTCCTTTAGTCGGGCTTAGGGCTGCGAGAACATGATAATGCCGGACATCTGCGGCTGCTTGTTCACCACGCCAAACAAAGTATCAATACGGAACTTGGTTTTCATGGTGTTAATGTCGTAAAACTTGGTCATGACCACTTCAATGCCTTGGTCAGTAGAACCCCGCATAACGGCCGCACCAGCATCCGTAGGAACGGCATAACGTCCCGGAAGAATTTCCAGTGCATCTTTGTGCCAGAACGGGTTCATGGCACCAGCAGCCGTGTTCAACCAAGTGATAGCCGCCGTGGCGCTTGCAGCAGTCACCACACAGTTTTGATACTGAACTTCAGCATCCGATCCACCCTGCGCCGTAATCAGCGGTGGCGTAATTACCATGGTGGTGCTTGAAGGCACATCAATGACCCGGAACGTCTTAGGCTGGCCCGTATCACCCTTGGTAATGTGATGAACAGCGTTGACGTTGGCAACTTGGAACGAATCACCAATAGCCACGTTGGACGTGCTGTTAACGGTCACGGTCTGAAAACGGTTGTCTACGTTCGAGGATTCGCCCGTAGCCGAAACAGACGTTGCCCGAGGCACATACACGTTCGGGCCAGTTGAAAGCGTAGAAATCGTGGTGCCTGAACCAAGTGCCGCAGCCTTGCGAACCGCGTAATCTAGCTTGTAGGTCTCAAAGGACGCCACAGGGCCAACATACGCATTGCGCAACGCCTTGTCGGAGATGTTGTTGCCGAACGACCGAGTAGAAACGGCAAGATTGCTTGCCATGCCGTTGTAGTCCCGCGTAGACAGGGCAAGGCAACGATCTTCAGAGTTTACGCCTTGCTCGTTGAACGCGGCCTCAATTGCAGCAACGTCATCAAAACCAGACGCGGCGCTAGTGCGCTTGACAAAAATAGAACCCTGAAGCGCAGCAACGTCCATGACCGCCACGTTGATGTCAGAGGCCAACTTTTGCTTTGCGGCATCGCCAAGACGATTTTCTTGCAACGCATCGCGCAATTCGGTAGCGGTCATCGACCACGGCACCGAACGGGGGAATCCAATGGTGGCGGGAACGCTAAGTTGCGTGTAATCGTCAAAGTTGTTGGTCATGTCCGTGCCAGCATAGGACGTGGCCACATACGGCTGGGGGCGCCAAATGACGTTATTGGTGCGCTCCATCATCGTCTGATCTGTGCGATAGACCGAGACGTTCTTGGACAAAATCAGTTTATCGCCAAAGCCTTCGAGGATTTCCTCAAAAGCTACCCGCTCTTCCTTCAAAAATGAATTGGCCATAATGGGCTCCAGAAATTGAGTTCACGATTAAGTTTACTCAACCGCTCAGAGCCCGGTTGGCCGCTCAAATAGTCTGCCGTTTAGGCTGGCGAGGCCGTTTGCACTATATCACAAAAACAACATTGTCAAGCGCGTTTTTCTCTTAACGAGCGTTTGTATCGCAAAACCTTAGTCATGTCGCCGGTTCGTGCGGCTTCTGCTCGAAGTCGTTCAAGGGTTGAGTCCACGGTGCCGGACGTGGGCGCGTTTCCAGCAGGAACAGACCTTTCGGGCGGCGGGGGAGATGCTTTGCTAACCCTCAATTTTGCCTCCAGTTTTGCTACTGCAAACGAAAACTTTACAGGGTCGGTGATAGACCCAAGTTCTTTTGCCTTTCTCGGGTTTTTGCCCAAGGCATATACCACTAGCGCAGGATCGTCCGCGCCAGAAAGAATAACGCCTTGTTGAATTACACTCAGGCTTTCCTGAACCACGGCTTCTGCGTCTTCATAGTCATCTGCCTGAAGACGGTCTTTTGCTTGCCCATAGGAGTTCAACTTGGATTGCCAAGCTCGTTGAGCCTCTTCCTGGGCGGCTTCGTGCTGCCGCTTTACGTATTCATATTGTTCGCGTTTCTGGTACCACGCTTCAAGAGAGGCTTCGTATCGTCCAGAATCGTACTCAAAATCCTCAAGACGAGGCTTTGCTCCCGGATGCTGAATTGGCGCAAGCTGTGAACGCTCTCGTTCTTCGTATTCCTTGACCCTGCGCGTAAGCTCCCGGTGCTGCTTTCGCAGGTCTTTTACCCAATCGGGCGCGGGAGAAGAATCGTCTCCAACAACAACCTCAATTACTTCTTGTTCAGGCGCCGCTTCTTGCGTTTCGTCCTGCTGTTCCTCTTCCTCAAGCCCCTGCTCTTCAGAAACAACTTCTTCCTGCTCAACAATTTCTTCCTGAACTTCGCTTTCAGCGTTCACTGAGTTTCCTTTTAGTTAAAACCGCTTAGTTACCACTGGAATATACCCATCAGTGTCTTTAATTCCAGAGCGCACAATATTTCCTTTCCCAATTCCTATTTGAGAGCCAAAGGGCGCGTAATAGTCACTCCTTGCATCTTTGCCAAAATATCTGCTTAAAAGCGGTATTTCTTTAGCTCGGTCTCTAACATCCACACCAGGCACTCGCGTTTGACTTAAATTGGGTGGCATTGCAGCGCCAAGATTTGGCGCCGCCGTCAGGGGGGCGAGGTTTCCTGAAGACATAATCTCGGGACTTTGCGCCGCCGTATCAACTGGAACCGCCGTAATAGAAAGCCCATACGGGCTAAAAAATTGCTCATTGATTATTTGAAGAAGCGAAAATGTATCTTCTGGATTAGAAAGCATTTCAGAAAGTGTTGGGTCATGTCGTTTTATAGGAAGAGGCGGGATATAATCTATTGTTTCCAATTCAGCAAACTGACCCGGAGGCTCATCAATTATTTCCTCTGGCAACTTACCTGGCCAATTTTGCCTATATAGGCGATTTTTGTTGGCTTCTGCGAGTCTTTGTTCGGCCATGTACACATCCATTTCCCCTGGCGACATCATGCTATAAGAAGGGGCCATAGGATTTGTGGCGCTTGTCTCAAGACCTTGTTTTGCGGCCTCCGCAGCCGCAAGATTTCGTTGAAAATTCTGCTCTATCTCGGGGAGCAATTTTTGCTCTCGCGCCCGCTGCGCTTTCCGCTCCGCGGCGTTCCTGCGCTCTTCTTCCTCTAGGGAAATAGTGTAATCCTTCGCCGGGCTTCGAGCCTTGGGCTTTTGGGCTTTAGGCTTAACTTTTTTAGCGTTTTTCTTGGCGCTTCTAACGCCCGCCGCACCGCTTCCACTAGTTTCAGCCATTTTTTCCTCCAAAATTATTTAATGAATCATCGCAAGCATTATATGCTGCGTTTCTAACTTTTCCACTTCAAAGAAAATATCTATTACTTCTTGGTCATCAAGAAGTAGTTCTTGCAATTGTCCAACGGCAGCTTGAATGTCGGCATCTTTTTGTGACTTAAAATCACGTTTACGGTTTTCTTCTTCAAACTTCAGAAGGCTTCTTTGCAGACTTTCAATCTGCTTGATCTCTCCTGAATAGTCTACAAGTTTCTTTACTACACGTCTTGCCTGCGGTATTTCTGACTGCGAAATAACATTGGCAATTTGCCTGATTTCTTGTTCTTCAATCTTCCGCAGGGCGTCTTCAAGGATTTGACGCTCGCGCAACCACCCTTTGCCCTTAGAAGCCCCGCTGCCTCCGCCTCCAATTATTGGAGTGGGCGGCGGTTCTGGACCAAGCGTTCCTGCGCCAGCAATGAAAAAATTGCCAAGCGTGATATTGCCAACGCCTGCAACCGGGCCTCCTGCAACATTACCAGCGCCTGCGATGGTCAAATCGCCAAGCGTAATATTACCAACGCCAGTAATTGCGCTACTGCTTACCGTGCCAGCGCCTGAAACAGTCAGAGCGCCGAGCGTAATGTTGCCCGTTCCGGTAATTGGCTCTAAGCCAACAATCGGCAATATGCCAAGTTCAATCTGCGCCCCGTCGAATAGGCGGCGGGATGCCATAAGTTATACCTCGCCAAGCAGCAGCGTGCCGTTGATTGCTTGTGCTGTGTTGGCGATGACCATGCAGGACAGGCAGGCCGTGTCGTCGAACGGTTGCAGCGCGCCGACCATGCCGCCAGTCAC
>Ga0172373_10007573_pt1 | contig 14052 bp, 9 predicted proteins | sample Lak10m_2_FD_114546 | JGI IMG/M metagenome (GOLD analysis project Ga0172373, IMG submission 114546) | Freshwater microbial communities from Kabuno Bay, South-Kivu, Congo - kab_092012_10m | ecosystem: Environmental > Aquatic > Freshwater > Lake | place: Democratic Republic of the Congo: South-Kivu... | reverse complement strand
TTCGGCGCCTACGGCAAGGAGCTCACCATCGAGCGCGGCTCGCTCGGGTTCTCCGGCCCGCTGGACGACCCGGCCATCGACCTGCGCGCGAGCCGGCGCATCGAGTGGGAGGGCCGCAGCGTCACCGCCGGCCTGCTGGTGCGGGGCACGACGACGCGGCCGGAGAGCCGGGTGTTCTCCGAGCCCGCGATGTCCGAGGCCGACGCGCTGTCCTACCTCATCTCCGGCCGCCCCCTGCAGAGCGCCAACGCCAACGACCGCTCGGCCATCGCCGGCGCGGCGCTGTCGCTGGGCGTGCAGCAGACCTCGCCCCTCACGGAGCGCATCGGCAGCGCCGTCACGCTGGACGAGTTCGGGCTGGAGGGCGGGACGCTGGACGAGACGGAGGTCGTGGCGGGCAAGCAGCTGAACGACGACCTCTACCTGCGCTTCACCTACGGGCTGTTCAACCGCATCGGCACCGTGCTCGCGCGCTACCGCCTGAGCCGCTCGCTCAGCCTGGAGGCGGCGAGCGGCGAGGACCAGTCGCTGGACCTCGTGTGGTCGGTGGAGAAGGAGTAGGCGGCCCCCACCGCCGTCGCCCTCAGTCGTCGAGGACGTCCAGCACCCCGGGGTGGTCCGCGAGGCGCGCGAGGTCGCGCGCGGTGCGGTGGTCGACGTTCACCAGCCCGGCGTCCGCCCCGGATTCCACGAGCACCTGCACCACGGCGGCGTGGCCCTGCTGGGCGGCGGCCATCAGGGCGCTGCTGCCGGCCTTGTTGCGCACGTCGGGGTCCGCGCGGCTCGCGAGCAGCGCGCGCACCGTCGGTGCGTCGCCTGCCGCGGCCGCGGCGATGAGCGCCGTGTTGCCGAGGTGGTTGCGCGCGTCGGGCTTCGCGCCCAGGCGCAGCAGGGTGATTACCGTGGGCCTGTCCGAGTGGCGCGCCGCGATCATCAGCGGCGTGTCGCCTTCCTTGTCCGCCGTGTCGAGGCTGGCGCCGTGGCGGGCCAGCAGTTCCAGCGTGGCGCCGCGGCCGGCCGCGGCGGCGAGCCAGGTGGCGGTGCGTCCTTCCGCGTCGGTGGTGTCGAGCGGTGCGCCCCGCGCGAGGAGCGCGGCGGCCGTGTCGGGGGAGGCCAGCTCGGCTGCGCGCATCAGCGGCGTCGTCCGGCCCGCGGCACCGCCCGGCGGTGCGCCGGCGTCCAGCAGCAGGCGCACGAGCGTCGCGTCGCCGGCGCCGGCCGCGAGCTCGAGCGGCGTGCGCCCGTCGCCCGCGCCGTGGGCGGCCCGGGCACCGCGCTGGAGCAGCTGGCGTGCCACCTCGCCGTGGCCACCGGCGATGGCCGCCAGCAGCGTGGTGGTGCCGTCCGTGGCCGCCGCCTCGATGTCGGCGCCGGCGGCGAGCAGCTGCGCGACGATGGCCGCGTGGCCGCGCCCCGCGGCCCGCACCAGCGCGGTCTGGCCGGCTGCGTCGCGGGCACCGGTGTCCGCGCCCGTCGCGAGCAGGTCGCGCACGATGTCCTCGCTGCCGCGCCACGCCGCGAACACCAGCGGCGAGGCGCCGGGAAGCGAGCCCGCGGACTCCGCGGCTGCGCTCGCGGCGACGCGCGCGGGCTCCGCGCGCAGCGGCTCGCTGTCCCGGCCGCCGCGTGCGGCCAGGAGCCGCGCGACATCCTTGTGCCCCCGCTCGCGTGCCGCGGTGAGCGCGGTCCAGCGGCGCGAGTCGGGCTGGTTCACCGCGGCGCCGGCATCCAGCAGCGCCTTCACCGCGTCCGCGTTGCCGGCGGCAGCGGCGATCACGAGGGGCGGGTTGCCCTGGCCGTCCTGCGCGTCGAGTGGTGCGCCGGCGCGCGCGAGCAGCGCGATCGCCCGGTCGTCGCCGCGGCGGGCGGCCATGTGCAATGGCGCGCTGCCGGTGGCGTCGCGGGCGGCGGCCGAGGCCCCCGCGGCGAGCAGCCCCTGGGCGGCGTCGAACTGGCCGTTGTCCACGGCCTCCATCAGCGCCGTGCGCGCGTGCCCGTCCACGGCGTCCACCGCCGCGCCCCCGGCGAGCAACTCGCGCAGGGCGGACACGTCGCCGCGCTGGGCCGCCCGGCGCAGTGCCGCGCCGGCCGCATCCGCGTCGACGGGCCCGGTGGCCCGCTCCAGGGCCTCCAGCCGTTCCCGCGCCTGGCGGTTGCCCGCAGCGGCCGCGCGGGAGTACCAGCCGCGCGCGGCGGCGGGGTCCCGCGCCACGCCCGTGCCGTTGTCGAGCATCTGCGCGAAGTTGTACTGCGCGCGGGCGTCGCCGGCTGCCGCGGCGTCGCGCATCAGTGCGGCGGCGCGCTCCAGGTCCCGGGGCACGCCGGTGCCCGCGCGCAGGAGCGTCGCGAGCTGGTAGCGCGCCTCGGTGTCGCCGGCCGCCGCGAGCTCGCCGTAGATCCGCGCCGCGGTGGCGAAGTCACGCACGCGCACCGCGCCGCGCGCGTCCTCCAGCGTCCCCGCCGCGAGCGCGCCGGAGGCGCAGCACGCGAGGACCAGTGCCGCCGCGAGGGGCCGGGCCGCCCGCATCAGGGCTCGTCCCACCGCCCGCCGGAGAAGCGGCGGTTCGTGTTGCGCCACGTGGGTAGCGTCGGGCGGTGGCACCCGGAAGCCGTGCAGTCCTTCGTGGGACTGGTGCTCTGGTGGCTCTTGGTCTCCACGGATGCCGAGGTCACGGTCTGGTTGCTGTAGTGGCAGTACACGCACTTGACGCCCTGCACCGGGAAGGCATGGTCGTAGTTGATGATCCGGGCGCTCGTGTTCGTGCCGTGGCAGGTCGCGCAGGTGAGGCCGACCTTGTTCGGGTCGATCACCGGGTGCGGTGCCGTGATGCTGGCCCAGGTGCGTCCCGTCGGCGGCGTCACCGTGACCACGGCGGGAAGCGCCGAGGCGCCCGTCCACCGCTGGCCCGTGAACAGGTGGCAGCCCTTGCAGTCGCCGAGGCCGGCCTGGGAGTGGTCGAGGGAGGTCGCTCCCGCGGCGGGCTTCGTCACGTTGTGGCAGGTCGTGCACGTGGCCGGCACCGGGCTGTGGCTGTAGCGGCCGCCGGTCCAGTCCACGGGCAGGGCGCCGCCCGGGTCGTGGCAGGCGGCGCAGTCGCCGGCCACCAGGCTGTGCAGGTAGTCGTTCGTGTAGGTGCGCCCGTCCGTGGACGTGCCCGTCCCGCGCACGGCGGTGGCCGGCCTGTCGGCCGTGTGGCAGTTGGCGCAGGTGCCGGGCTTGGGCGCGTGGGAGAAGCTGCCGCCCGTCCAGTCGTCCTTGGTGGGGCTCTGCCGTGCGTGGCAGCTCACGCAGTCGCCGGCGGCCTGGGTGTCGTGCAGCGTGTCGTTCGGGCGGCGGCCCTCGTGGCAGTTGGAACACGAGGTGAGCGCGGCGGTGTGGGTGAACGTGCCGCCCGTCCAGTCCGTCTTGGTGGGGCTCGCCACGGCGTGGCAGGCGACGCAGTCGCCGGAGCCGCCGTTGGCGTGGTTGAACAGGGAGCCGACGGGACCCACCGGGCCCACCGGCCGCTGGTTCAGGTGGCAGACGCTGCACTGCCCGGGGTTCGGGCTGTGCGCGTAGTCGCCCCCGCTCCACGCGCCGCCGGGGTCGAGGTGGCAACCCTTGCAGTCGAGGCTGGCGACGATGGAGTGCAGGAACTGGTTCGGGCTCGAGGGATGGCCGGGCCAGGGCACGGCCACCGCCGTCGCCGGGCTGTCGCCGGCGTGGCAGGAGTCGCAGCGCGTCGCGGGCGCGAGCGTCGCGTGGTCGAAGCCGGACACCGCGCCGGTCCAGCGCACGCCGGGGAAAGTGTGGCAGGCCGCGCAGTCGCCCGTGCCGCCCAGCGCGTGGTCGAAGCCGCCTGCCGTCACGCCGATGGGGCGCTGGGCCAGGTGGCAGTCGATGCAGGTGGCGGGCGCGGGCGTGTGGCTGAAGCTGCCGCCCGTCCAGTCCAGCTGCGTGGCGCTCAGCGGCGCATGGCAGCTCTTGCAGTCGCCGGTGCCCGCGATGGCGTGGTCGAACACCGGGTTGCCGACCGGGCCGGTCGGGCGGTCGCCGACGTGGCAGCCCGAGCACGTGGCGGGCGCGGGGCTGTGGGAGAAGGTGCCGCCGCTCCAGTCCGTCTGCGTCGCGCCCAGCGGCGCGTGGCAGGCCTTGCAGTCGCCGGTGCCGCCGTTGGCGTGGTCGAAGGCCTGCACGCCGGAGGGGCCGGTGGGGCGGTCACCGACGTGGCAGCCGATGCAGGTGGCCGGGGCCGGGCTGTGGGAGAAGCTCGCGCCGGACCAGTCGGTCTGCGTGGCGCTCAGCGGCGCGTGGCAGGCCTTGCAGTCGCCGGTGCCGCCGTTGGCGTGGTCGAAGGGCGGGTCGCCCGCGAGGCCGACGGGGCGCGTGCCGGCGTGGCAGTCGGCGCAGGCGGCCGGTGCGGGGGAGTGGGAGAAATATCCGTCGCTCCAGCGCACGCCGGGGCTGTGGTGGCACGCGGCGCAGTCACCGGAGCCACCGGCCGCGTGGGAGAAGCCGTTGACCACCGTGGCGGGACGGTCGGCGGCGTGGCAGTCGTCGCAGGTGGTGGGGACCGGGTCGTGGCCGAACGTCGCGCCCGCCCAGGCGGTGCCGGCGGTCGCGGCGTGGCACTCCACGCAGTCGCCCACGCCGGGGAAGTCGTGGAACATCCCGTTGATGACGCCGGCGGGCTTCGCGTTGGCGTGGCAGTCGCCGCAGGTCGCCGGCGTCGGCGTGTGGGTGAAGGCCGTGAACGCGCGCCAGCTGGCGCCGCCGGCCTCGTGGCAGCCGCCGCAGTCGGCGCCGTTGCCGTGGACCACGCTGGCCCCGGTGGCGACGTCCACCACCGGCAGCGGGCGGTCGGCCTCGTGGCACGTCGTGCAGGCGAGGTTCGCGAAAGGCGCGTGGTCGGGGATGGCGTCGGCCGTCGACACGTCGTGGACGGCCTCGGGGGATGGCACCGAGCAGCCGGCGAGTGCCAGCACCAGGGCGCACAGGGCTGCCCGCAGCAGCGTTGCGGCGTGGAGGGGCCGGCCGGCGTCGGGGTGCTTGTTCATGAGGTCCCGTACTTGGTCTCGACGCGGATGCCGATCGAGTTGAGGAAGGCGGTGGGCAGCACGCCACCGGCGCTGATGATGACGGCGTCGTTCTGGAGGGCGAGCTCGCGGTCCGTGACCCGCAGCCGGACGACGTCCGGCGCGATCTCCACGACCTCGGAGCTGAACAGCACGTTGATGCGCCCCGCCGCGGCCGCGGCGCGCAGGCGCTCGCGGTTGGCGGGCTTCGCGCGGTTGAAGGATTCCGAGCGGTAGGACAGCGCGACCCGGGAGCCCGGCACCTCGCTCAGGGTGGTCGCCGCCTCCAGCGCGCTGTCGCCGCCGCCCACGACGAGCACCTGGCGGCCCTCGTACTGGTCGGGCTCGATGAGCTTGTAGGTGACCTTGCCGAGGTCCTCGCCGGGCACGCCGAGTTGCCGCGGGGTCCCGCGGCGGCCGATCGCCAGCAGGACGTTGCGGGCCAGCACCTCGCGCGCGTTGGTGCGCACGCGGAACAGCGCGCCCTCCGTCGCGATGGCCTCCACCCGCTCGCTGAAGCTGATCGGCAGGGCGGTGCGCTGCTGCACGTCCTGCCAGTAGGCCAGCAGCTTTTCCTTGGTCGTATTGCCGAATTTCACCTCGCCCACCAGGGGCAGGTGCGCGGTGCCGGCCATCACCAGCTTGCCGCGCGGGTAGTGCGACACCATGCCGCCGAAGGTGTCCTGCTCCACGGTGACGAAGCGCAGCTTGCGCTCCATCGCGGCCAGCGACGCTGAGAAGCCGGCGGGGCCGGCGCCGACGATGAGCACGTCCACGGCACCGCTGCCCGGCGGCGCGCGGTTCTGCGCCAGGTAGGCGATGGCCTGGCGGCCCTGCTCGATGGCGTTGCGGATGAGGCCCATCCCGCCCAGCTCGCCCGCGATGTAGATGCCCGGGACGTTGGTCTGGAAGTCCGGCCCCACCTCGGGGATGTCCACGCCGCGCCGCTCGGTGCCGAACACGAGGGTGATCGCGCCCACGGGGCAGGCCGCGCGGCACGCGCCGTGCCCGATGCAGTCGCTGGGCGAGACCAGCTCGGCCTTGCCGCGGATCATGCCGAGCACCTGGTGTCCCGGCATCTCGGGGCAGGCGCTGATGCAGGCCTTGCAGCCAATGCACTTGTTCGGGTCGATGACCGGGTGGAGCGCGGGGGGTTCGGTGAGGCCGGAGACGGTGGCGGCCTCGCGCGCCTCGACGCTGCGCCGGTGCAGGCGCCGCTGCACCCGCCCCCAGCCCACGACGAGCGCCGCGGCGGGGAGGGCGTAGGTGAGGAAGGCGAGGGGCGACATCATGCGGCGAGCTTCCGCGCAGTTGGTCTGGAAAATGACAAGCAGGCGCATTCTCGGCCGCTGCCCCGCCCCGAGGCGTGAGCGTGGTCACAGAGACGCGCGGGTGCGACGGCTAACGTGTCCGCCCGGTGGGTTGCGACCAGGTCATTGGACATAATCCGGGTCCATCCGGGGGTGAAAAGGCGCACAGTTGTGACTAAGATGCACAACTGCGTCGTTCAGTGCAATCCACCGACACGCCTGCCAGGACGCCCGAGCGGCCGGGCGGCACGGCACTGCACGGCAGCACAGGGAGTCGGTGATGGGTGGAGTTTCAGCAGCGGCGCCGGGCGCATCCCGGGCGGCGGGCGACGCGACGGGCGGCCCCTGGACGGCGCTGCGCGCGCTGTACTCGCGCTATGGCGCGCTCGCCGGCTACGTGTTCGCCGCCGTCATCACCTGGCTCGGCTGGCTCGGCCGCGACCAGCGCAACATCAACGCCGAGTACGGACTCGGCTACGCGCTGGGCATCACCGGCGGCTCGCTGATGCTGCTGCTGCTGTTCTACTCGCTGCGCAAGCGCGCCCGCTGGCTCGCCCGCCTCGGCGAGACGCGCCACTGGTTCCGGCTGCACATGATCCTCGGCATCGTCGGGCCCGTCCTGATCCTCTACCACTGCAACTTCGAGCTGGGTGACCTCAACTCCCAGGTGGCGCTGACCTGCACGCTGCTCGTCGCGGGCAGCGGCGTCATCGGCCGCTACCTCTACGCGGGCGTCCACCACGGCCTCTACGGCAGCAAGTCGGAACTGCAGGAGCTCGCGGTGGAACTGCAGAAGTCCGCGCCCGGCGCGACGGTGAGCGCGCTGCTCGGGCCCATCCGCGAGGAGCTCGTCGCGTTCGACCGCATGGTGCTGGCGCCCCCGGAGACGCTCGGCGGCAGCGTCGCGCTCTACCTGCGGCTCTTCCGTGACACGCGCGGCACGCACCGGCGCCTGCTCGCGGAGGCACGCCGCGAGCTGATGCGCAAGGCGCTGACCTCGCCGACGGTGGACCAGCACGCGGACCGGCTCGGCGACGCTATCGGCCGCTACCTGGCCGAGCACCTCGGGCAGGTGCGGCAGGTGGCCCGGTTCAACGCCTTCGAGCGGCTGTTCGCGCTGTGGCACGTGGTGCACGTGCCGTTCTTCATCATGATGATCCTCTCCGCCGTGTTCCACGTGTTCGCGGTCCACATGTTCTAGCGGCATGCCTGCAGCGACGCCCCGCCCCGCCGCCTGGTTCCCGGTCCTCGTCGCCGGGCTGCTCGCCGTGCTGGTGGCGCCGACCGCGGCGGCCGTGGACTGGGAGAGCCTGGTGATGCCGGGCCCGGTGATCGCCGGCCACGCGGACACCGAGAAGGAGTGCCGGGAGTGCCACGCCCCGTTCGCGCGGGACGAGCAGCGCGCGCTGTGCCTCGACTGCCATGACAAGGTCGCGGCGGACATCGATGCGAAGCAGGGCTTCCACGGGCGCCACCCGCCGGCGCGCACCGGACAGTGCCGCAACTGCCACACGGACCACGAGGGTCGGGCCGCCGACATCGTGCGGTTGACGCCCCAGACCTTCAACCACGCGCTCACGGACTTCGCCCTCGAGGGTGCGCACAAGTCGGTCGCCTGCGCCGGCTGCCACGAGGCGAAGGTGAAGCACCGCGATGCGAAGTCGGCGTGCAACGGCTGCCACGAGGACGACGACGTCCACAAGGGAAGCCTGGGCGAGGACTGCGCCGAGTGCCACGAGCCGGCGGGCTGGAAGAAGACGACCTTCGACCACGCCAAGGCCGGGGATCCGCCATGGCCGCTCACGGGCAAGCACGTCGAGGTGGCCTGCGAGTTGTGCCACGCGGGGCAACGTTACAAGGATACGCCCACCGACTGCCTGTCGTGCCACCGGATCGATGACGTGCACCGGGGCCAGCGGGGCACCGCCTGCCGCGACTGCCACGACACCGAGGCGTGGAAGGAAACCACCTTCGACCACCTGAAGAAGACCGGCTTCGCCCTGTCCCAGGGCCATGCCGGCCTCGCCTGCGTGGCCTGCCACGAGGGCGGCGACCCGAAGAAGGTGGCGGGCAAGCAGTGCGTGGACTGCCACCGCAGCGACGATGCCCACCAGGGTCGCAACGGCCCGCAGTGCAAGGACTGCCACACCACCAAGGCGTGGTCCGGCAGCCGCTTCGATCATGCCGCCAAGACCAAGTTCGCGCTGAACGGCGCGCACAAGGAACTCGCCTGCGTCGCCTGCCACAAGGGCGTCGCCTCCGAGGAGAAGCTGGAGACGCGCTGCGTGGCCTGCCACCGCGGCAACGACGCGCACGCGGGCGCGCTGGGCGAGGACTGCGGCGCCTGCCACGGCGAGAACCGCTGGGCGGAGGACGTGCGCTTCGACCACGACCTCTCGGCATTCCCGCTGGTGGGCCTGCACGCCACGGCCGCGTGCGAGTCCTGCCACGTGGACAAGCGCTTCGACGGCACGCCCACCGCCTGCATCGACTGCCACCGCGCGGACGACGCCCACGAGGGCGGGCTTGGCGAGAAGTGCGCCGACTGCCACACGCCGAACGACTGGCGCATCTGGCGCTTCGACCACGACACGCAGACCGACTTCAGGATCGACGGCGCCCACGACGACCTCGCCTGCGCCGACTGCCACCGCCGCCCGCCCGGCCAGGGCCGCGCCATGGCGCGGGACTGCGGCAGCTGCCACCGCGGCGACGACATCCACGCGGGCCAGTTCGGCAGCGACTGCTCGCGCTGCCACGACACGCGCTCCTTCAAGGGCGCGAGAAGGAAGCCGTGATGACCCCGAGGATGCTCCCGCGCCGCACCGCCCGGCGATTCGCCGCGCTGCTCGCGCTCACGCTGCTGGCGACCGGCGCGGTCATCGCCCAGACGGCCTTCGACACCTCCTTCGACCACTTCACCACGGGCTGGCCCCTGGAAGGTGCTCACCGCAGCGTGGACTGCGCCTCCTGCCACGTCGGCGGCGTGTTCCAGGGCACGCCCCGGCAGTGCGGCACCTGCCATTCGCGCGCGGGGCTCGTGAAGGCGCAGGCGCCGCCCTTCGACCACATCCGCACGACCGCCCAGTGCGACGCCTGCCACCGCGAGTCGAGCTGGTCCTACATCGTCGCGGTGGACCACTCCGTCGTGGTCGGGACCTGCGCGGGCTGCCACAACGGCCGCACGGCGACCGGCAAGAACCCGGGCCACGTGCCGACGGGGGCGGACTGCGAGTCCTGCCACTCGACGCGGGCCTGGTACCCGGCGCGCTAGCCATGTGCACCACGCCATCCACCGCCACGCGCCCGCCCTGCATCGCGGCCCGCGCCACGTTCGCCGCCTGCCTCGTCCTCGCGGCACGCGCACTGCCCGCGGCGCCGCCGCAGGTGCAGACCGTGCTCGTCTCGAAGGCGGCCGGCACCACCGACGTGGACATCCGCTTTGCCTGTCGGCACCGCCTGGTGTCCGCCGCGCCGGCCGCGCCCGCCGTGCGGGCCGGCCTCGTGCTCGAACGGCTGGACGACTGCGCGGCCGCGACGGCGCGGGAGAGCACCAAGCCCGACGGCCGCGCCATGGCCGCGCTGGAGGAACTCGGCTACGTGTCCGGCGGGGGCGCGGAGGCCGAACTGACCCTGCGCTTCGACCGGCCCGTCACGGTGGCGGCATCCCAGACAGGGGACCTGCTCGCCCTGCGCGTCCGGGTGCAGGTGCCGCCGGATTCCAGGCCTGATCCCGCCGCCGTCGCGGCGGCGGCAGCGGTGCCCGCCGTGCCGGCCGCCATCGCGGGCCCCGGCGCGGACCAGCGGGCGCGCGCCGACGAACGTGCGCGCCGCGCCGCCACGCCCGCCCCCGCGGTGATGCCGGCGCCCGGGCTCTACGTCATCAACCTGCAGTCCTCGCGCGAGCCCCTGGCCCCGCAGCCGGGGCTGGCCGTGGCGGGGCGCGTCGCCTACGTCAACGACACCACCTTCGAGGGCACCGCCTGGCACCGGCTGCGGCTCGGCTTCTTCGCGACGGAGGAGGAGGCCCACGCCACGTGGCTCACCCTGCGCGCACGCTGGCCCGGCGCCTGGGTCACGAAGGTCACGCCCGCGGAACGCGAGGCGGCGGGCGGCGGGGCGACGCCCGCGCCCGCGCTCGCGGCCACGGCCGCGGGGGGCGGCGCCGCGCTGTCCGCTGCCGACGCGGACCGCCTGCTCGCCGACGCGCGGGCCGCGGTGGTGGACCGCGACTACGACCGCGCCGCCGTGCTGGCGACGCAACTCCTGTCGGGTGCGCCCCCGCAGCAGTCCGCCGACGCCCGCGAACTGCTCGGCCTCGCGCGCGAACGCACCGGCGCCACGGCCCAGGCGGCCTCCGAGTACCGGCGCTACCTCGCCGACTTCCCCGGCACCGAGGGCGCGGCCCGCGTGCAGCAGCGCCTCGATGCGCTGCTCACCGCCCGCGACCGGCCGCGGGAGAGCCTGCGCGACGGCGTCGCGACGCGCGAGACCGGCGCCTGGTCCGCGTCGGGCGGCATCTCCCAGTACTACCGGCGCGACTCCATCGACTGGGGCGGCGAGTACGGCGCGGTGGACCAGTCCGCGGTCTTCACCGACGTGGACGCGGTGGCGCGCCGTGCGGGGGAGCGGTTCGACTTCGGGTCGCGGGCCACCATCGGCCACACGCTCGACACGACCGGTGGCGAGTACGGCCCGGGCGACGAGGCGCGCATCTACAACCTCTACGTGAACCTGGCCGACCGTGACCTCGGCCTGTCCGGCCGGCTCGGGCGCCAGACGCTGCGCAACCAGGGCGTGCTCGGGCGCTTCGACGGGCTGTACGCGTCGTGGCAGTGGGCGCCGGACTGGCGGGTGAACGTGCTCGCGGGCTTCCCCGTGTACGACCCGGACGACAGCCCGGAGACCAGCCGCCGCTTCGTCGGCTTCAGCGTGGACGCCCTGCAGCTCCTAGACCTCTTCGACGTCAACGTGTTCGCCAACTTCCAGGAAGTGGACGGCATCAACGACCGCCAGTCCGTCGGCGCGGAGCTGCGCTGGTTCAACGCGGACGCCTCGCTGGTGGGCTCCTTCGACTACGACTTCGCCTACGGCGAGCTCAACAGCCTCGTCGCGCTGGGCAACTGGACGCTCGCCGACCGCTACACGTTCAACGCGATGTTCGACCTGCGCAAGGCGCCGTACCTCACCACGGAGACCGCGCTGGTGGACCAGTCGGCGGGCAGCATCCAGGAGCTCCTGCTGACCTACTCCGAGGGCGAGATCCGCCAGCTCGCGCTGGACCGCTCCGGCGCGCTGCAGAGCCTCGCGCTGGGCGTCGCCGTGCCCATCAGTGAACGCTTCCAGGTGAGCGCGGACTTCACGGCGTCCAGCTACGACGGCACGCCCGCCTCCGGGGGCGCGGACGCCACGCCCGGCTCGGGCTCCATGTCCTACGCGTACCTGAGCCTCATCGGGACGAGCCTGCTGCGCGAGGGCGACGTCTCCGTCCTCGGCCTGCGCTACTCGGACTCCGGCGACTGGCGCACCGCCGGGCTGCTGCTCGACACGCGCTTCCCGCTCTCGCAGTCGCTGCGGCTGAACCCGCGCGTCCTCGTGTCGCGCCGCGAGATCCTCGCCGGCGACAAGACCGAGCTCCTCGTGACGCCCGGCCTGCGGCTGCTCTGGCGCATCGCGCGCCGCTACCAGGTCGAGCTGGAGGCCGGCAGCCACTTCGGCAGCGACGACACGGGCGGTGAGTCCTCGAGCCCCAGCGGCTATTACCTCAACCTCGGCTACCGGGCGGACTTCTGATGGACAGCCTCGTGCACCACCTGCTGCGTCCTGCGCGACCGGCGCTGCCCGTCGCGTGCCTGCTCCTGCTCGGGGCCTGTGGCGGCGGCGCAACCGCGCTGCGGGCCTGGGAGGACCTCGACGAGGCCACCGGCGTGACCGTGACGCGGATAGCCGAGCCACTCGTGTTCTACCAGGACGACCCGGCGCGGGCCGCGAACTGCCGCGATTACATCGACGTCGCGCCGCTGCAGGTCAGCCAGGGCGGGCGCAACGGGCGTTGGCTATGGGTGGCGCTTTGGTCCACCATTGACCGCAAGGTCACGGACGGGGAGCCAACAGTGCCCGAGACGACCGCGATCCGCCTGGTCGCGGACGGGGAACCCATGGAGCTCGACTTCGCCTCGGCGGTCACGCGGCTGCCGGGCGTGGCGGGCGGCCCCTACGCGTCGCCGGTATCCACGGCGCAGGTCCTCTTCCTGCCGCTCACGGCGAGCCAGCTCGCCCGGCTCGGCGCCGCCCGCGACGTCACGCTGGGCGTGGAGCGCGCGGGCGAGGGCGAGCGTGGCTGGGCCCGCTGGCCCGGCGACGACGGTGCGCTCGCCGCCATGGCGGGCCTGGTGGTGCCGGGCGCCCCGGAAGGTCCACCGTCCCGGCCATGACCGCCGACGTCAAGGGCGCGTCCCTGCGCGCGTTCCGGCTGCTGCTGCGCCCGGTCGTGCGCATCCTGCTCCGGGCCGGCGTGACGTGGAAGGAGGCGGCCGACGCCTGCAAGGCCGTATTCGTGGACGTCGCCACCGCGGAGTACGGCCTGCACGGCCGGCCCACCAGCATCTCGCGCGTCGCGATCCTCACCGGCCTCGGCCGCCGCGAGGTCAGCCGGGTGCGCGCATTGCCCGACACCGGGCAGCCGGCGGAGCTCGGCCGCATGAACGCGGCCATGCGCGTGCTCACGGGCTGGCACCTGGACCCGGAGTTCACCGGCGCCGACGGCCAGCCGCTCCTGCTGCCCCCGGAGGGCGAGGCCGCCAGCTTCCAGGCCCTCGCGCGCCGCTACTGCGGCGACATCGCCACCGTCACCATGCTGCATGAGCTGACCCGCGCCGGCGCCATCGAGGCGCAGGCGGACGGCCGGCTGCGCGTGCTGACCCGCTACTACATGCCGGTGATGCTGGACCCCGCGACGCTGCTCCAGGCTGGCAGCCTCATCCACGACGTCGCGGCGACGGCGGACTACAACCTGGTCCGGACGGAGGGCCAGCCCACCCGCTTCCTGGGCCGCGCCGCCAACGCGCGCATCCGGCCCGCCGACGTGCCGGCGTTCCGCGAGTTCCTCGAGCACGAGGCCCAGGGCCTGCTGGAGCGTGCCGACGAGTGGCTCGAGCGGCGCGAGGTGCCCGTGGACCCCGCCCGGCGCCAGCGCGTGGTGCGCCTCGGCGTCGGCGTGTTCCAGGTCCAGGACGACGACTGAAAACGCGAACGGGCGGCGCCTCGCGGCCACCGCCCGCCCACGACCCGCCGTGCGGGGCGGATTCAGTCCATCTCGGCCTTGACCTTCGCCACGAGCGCGCGGATCTCGCCGCGGCGCCCCTCGTCGGCCACCTGCCGGCCCGGCCGGTCGGGCGCCTTGAGGGCGATGTCGAGGCGGCGCATCGCCTCGGCGTACTCGCCCTCGTCGTAGAGGAACTCCCCGTAGAAGTAGTTGGGGTCGATCCCGTTGGGGTTGATCTGCAGCGAGCGCTCCAGGTGCTCGCGCGCCTTCTTGTCGCTGCCGAAGCCGACGGGGAAGCCGGGCACCTTGTGGAAGAGCGTCCCGATGCTGGTGTGGGCCGAGCCGTCCAGCGCCTTCTCGTCGATGGCCAGCGCCTGCTCCAGCTTCGCCTTGGAGTCCTTGGCGAGGCCGAGCGCGCCGAGG
>Ga0172373_10007572_pt1 | contig 14054 bp, 16 predicted proteins | sample Lak10m_2_FD_114546 | JGI IMG/M metagenome (GOLD analysis project Ga0172373, IMG submission 114546) | Freshwater microbial communities from Kabuno Bay, South-Kivu, Congo - kab_092012_10m | ecosystem: Environmental > Aquatic > Freshwater > Lake | place: Democratic Republic of the Congo... | reverse complement strand
GAAGGGCAGTAGGCAGAGTTTGGCTAGAACTGTCGGTCCTTGACTCAATGCGCTTATGTGTATTGGAGGCAAAGAATCTCTGGCCGCTGACTCGCGGTAACCTGCCGCTCGGTCGGGGTAGGTCGTATGGCCGCTCAGGCCGATTATGCATAGTCGACGATTATGGAAAGTGGTCGGGGCATGCGGCAATGTAAGGCAGATGAGGCAAGGGGTTACGGCTACAGGCACGCCCGCTTACTCGACATAATCCCGACGGTGATCTGAAGTAACGGCTCCACAAAGGAGACCGTTATGACCATTTCTACGACCAACGGGGATGCGCCGAAATCCCCGGAAGCATCGACCTATTCGGCATTCATCCAAGAAGAACTGCGCCGCTACGATGAGCATCTACGGGATGTTCGCGGGCTGTCGGTCGGTACGCGTAAAGGCCGGCTGCGAATCATTGGTTTGCTGCTGGAAGGCAAGTTCAAACATCGCGAGGTCGTGTTTGCCAGAATGCAGCCTGACGATGTTCGTCAGTTCCTCGCCACGCGGCTGGCACAGCGCCAGACGTCCTCCAATGCATCACAACATGCAACGGCACTACGGAGTTACCTGCGTTACCGTGCCACCTGCGGTGACTCGGTAGCCAAGCTTGCCGCCGTTATCCAGAACCCCGTTCACTGGAAGCTGGCAACGCTTCCACGCGCGCTTACGCCTGACGAGATTGGGCGCCTGCTGGAATCGTTCTCTACCCGACACCGCTGGCCAAAGCGGAGTTACGCCATCATCCGTGGCGCATTGGACCTAGGGCTGCGGTCAGGCGAAATCGCCAACCTGAAGATCAGCGACATTGATTGGCGTGCCGGCACGGTGACGCTGAAAGGCACCAAGACGCTACGGCAGGACATTCTGCCGTTGCCGATGGAAACCGGGCAGGCACTGGCCGACTACCTTCAGCATGAGCGGCCACGCAGCACCAGCCCTTCGGTCTTCGTGATGCATCGTGGCGATCATGATCAAGGAATGACGGCGGGTGATGTCCAAGGCGTGATCAGGTGGGCATACAGGCGTATCGGTCTGAAACATACACGCTCACATGCATTGCGCCACGCCTTTGCCTGCCGCCTCGTCGAACGTGGCAGCTCGCTCAAGGAAGTTGCCGACCTGTTGCGCCACCGCTCCCTGAACAGCACCCTGATCTACGCCAAGCTCGACACGCCGAAGTTGGCGGCCGTCGCCTTGCCTTGGCCGGGGAGTGCATCATGAATGCGCGCGTCAGCTTGCAGCAGCGGATCGATGACTATATCGCCGAACGGCACCGCCTCGGTTTCGTCATGCATTCGCGAGGTACGTTGTTGGCCACGTTCGCTCGTTATGTTGCCAGTCGGCATCATCGCGGGCCACTGACTGCCGACCTCATGATCGAGTGGGCTCGGCAAGATAAATGGCAACGCGGGACACCATCGACCTGGGCTGCCCGGCTTGCGCGCATTCGCCATTTCGCGCGTTACCTCAAACAATTCGAGCCGGAAACAGAAGTGCCGGAGGAACTGAGCTTTGGTCCGGAGCCAGGTCGCCTCGCCCCGCACATCTTCCATGACCAGGAAGTCATTGACCTGCTGGCGGCGGCCCGGCAGCTTGGACCACCTGGCAGCATCCGACCGGCCACCTATGAAACCCTGTTCGGCCTGATGGCTGCGGCCGGCTTGCGCATCTCCGAAGCATTGCATCTGCGTGACGCAGACGTCGATCTGAAACGAGGGATCCTGACTATCCGGCAAACCAAGTTCGCCAAATCGCGGTTGCTGCCAGTCCATCCGACCACGGTAGCCGCATTGGCGAAATACCGCAAGGCACGCGCACGGTACGTGGCCACGACTCCGGGCATGCCGTTCTTGATCAGCAGCCGTGGCCGGTTGCTGGGGCGACCTCTCACCGATAGGCAGGCCCACCGCGTCTTCAACATGCTGCGCGACCATCTTGGATGGGTGAATCGTGGCGGACATGTCGCCATCCGCCTTCATGACCTGCGTCACACCTTCGTGGTGCGTCGCCTGATGCGCTGGCATGCCGATGGTACCGACATCGACCAGATGATGCTCGCCCTGTCGACCTACATGGGCCACACCGAGATCTTCTACACCTATTGGTATCTCACCGCCGTTCCGGAACTGATGGCCCTGGCGGGTGGCAAGTTTGAGTGCTTTGCCGATCTCGCGGGAGACTGCGATGAGTAAGCGAATCAAGTTGCCACCGTCGTTTCCTGCCTTGGTGCAAGCCTACTTCGGCGAGTACCTGACCCAGCAGCGCGCGCTCAGTCCGCAGACCATTGCCGCCTATCGTGACGGATTCGTACTGTTCCTTGCATTTGCCGAGGAACGATTGGGCAAGGCGCCGTCCGCGATGTCGCTGGCCGACGTTACGCCGGAATTGATCATGGCCTTCCTCGATCATCTTGAACGGCAGCGTCACAATTCCGTGCGCAGTCGCAATGCCCGCCTGGCGGCGCTGCGGTCGTTTCTCAAGTTTGCCGGTCATCGGGATGTGGCATCGCTCCAGGTGATCGAGCGGGCCTTGGGGGTTCCGGTCAAGCGTTACGAGCGTCCGATGTTTGGCTACCTGACCCGTGATGAGATGCTGGCAGTGATCGGAGAACCAGGTGTCTCATGGCTCAGTCAACGCGATCATGCCTTGTTTCTGCTGATGTACAACACCGGCGCGCGCGTATCGGAGGTGATCGGGGTCAAGGTCAGCGATGTGGTGCTCGACGCCAGCGCCGCTTGTGTCCATCTGCACGGCAAGGGTCGCAAGCAGCGTAGCGTACCGTTGTGGCGGTCCACCGTGAAGGCGCTGCGCGCCTGGTTGCATGTGAATCCGCAGTTCGAGGCCACGTCGCCATTGCTGCCGAGTCGGAGTGGGCGAGAAATGACCCGTGCCAATGTCACGCTCAGGTTGGTATTGGCGGTCCAGCGCGCAACTGAATCTCAGCCTGCACTGGCCAAGCGGAAAGTCTCGCCGCACACGATCCGCCACACAACGGCCATGCATCTGTTGCAGTCGGGTGTCGACATCAGCGTCATCGCGCTTTGGCTCGGACATGAGAGTCCAGTGACCACGCACCATTACGTCGAGGCAGACCTCGCAATGAAGGAGCGCGCCCTGGCCAAGCTGCGCGAACCTGACGCCAAGATTCAGCGCTATCGGGCACCGGACTCGTTGCTCGACTTCTTGAAGACCCTGCGATTATGAGAAGTGTGGGATACGCGCCATCGCCAATCGGCCAGGCTTCGGCGCGAGTCACAGCATGCAACTTTCCATAATCGTCGACTATGCATAATCGGCCATTCCGGTCGTTGGATCTTGTCGCCAACTTGTTCTTCAATGCTTTGATTACCTGCCGTTCGTTCGCCGGGATAGTTCAATAGCGACATTCACTTCATTAACCAGAACGGCTACATTTCTTCGTCATAGCCGTGCCTCCGCCGCTTCCATTTGCGATTGGTCTGCCAGCGCCAGATGAGATCGATCACGGCGTAGGTCAGCAACCCGGCGGCAACAGCCATGATGGCCAAGCCCATCAGCAGCGGCTTGCCCAACGCAACGATGCGCTGCCACATTGTTTTTTCGGTTTCCGGCACGGCGTCGTCTTCCGGGAGGGTGGCGGGAGGCGAGGTCTCTCCCGTCAGCCAGCTACCAAGCCGGTATGCGGTGTAATACAGCGGCCCGAAGGTCACGGGATTCGTGATGAGCGTACTTGCTGCCGCAGCTGGGAGATTGGCACGCAACACGATGGCCGCAGCTGCCGTCACGGGTATCTGAGCCAACGGGATCAGCAGCCCGAAGAACACCCCCAACGCCACACCCAGCGCGACGCCGCGACGCGACCAATGCCACAGCTTCGGATGGCCGAGCCAAGGCGCGAGCCACCGTAGCCAGGGGTTGCTTTCGAGCCGTTCCCGGGTTGGCACCCAGCTGCGCAAGCGGTCTCGCCACTTCATGACGGCGACTCTCAATATTCGCGCAGAAGAATGCTGTCGCGACTGCCGCGTTTGACTTCATACATCAATTCATCGGTCTGCTTGAGCAATGCATCGAAGTCTTGTGGTGTCGTACGATAGCTGGCCACGCCGATGCTGAAGGTGACTGGCCATCTTTCCGCCTGCATCGCATCGAGCAAGGCCCGACGCAACTTTTCCACGTAGACCTGTACCGCATCAGTCTTCATGTTGGGCAGAAGCAAGGCAAACTCATCACCGCCCAACCGGCCCGGCACATCGGTAGCGCGCACATGGGCACGCATCGCAGCGGCGACCGACCTGAGCAACTGGTCGCCAATCTCGTGACCAAGGGTATCGTTGACCTCCTTGAAGCGATCAAGGTCAATATATACAGCGGCGAAAGGCGCCCCTTGGCGCTGCGCCTGGGCGAAGGCCTGGTGACCCCGCTCAAGAAACTCGCGTCGGTTGGGCAGTTCGGTCAGTGCATCCTCACGCGCCAGCCGGGATTCTCGCAGCAGGGTATTGCGTATTGAGCCGACTAGCCAGGCACCGCCGGCAAAGATCGCCAGCCGGACCAAGGTATTGAACAGCAACGGCAAGATCAATGATTGAACGCCGGCAAGCATGCGGTCGGCCAGGAACCATTCGATAGCCGCCAACAGCGCCAAAGCATAACCAAATCGTGGCCCAAGAAACCAGCTGACGGCCAGTACCGGCACGATGAAGAACGCGTGAAACTCGTAAGCCAGGCCAGTCAGCGTGTGGATATAGCCGATGGTCGTCACCAACAGCGCACCACAGAGCAGGATCAAGCTTTTGTACAGCCAGTTGGGTTCCCAGAGAAACGCTTCCTTCAATTTCATGGGGTTTCCAGTCCGACGTATTCGCGCGCTGCGATCAGGCGTGCCCATGCCAGGGGCGTGATGGCAGCATCGGCGAATAGTGCGGTGGCCAGCGTCATCGCCGCCGTCAACAGGGGGGGCAACAACAGCAACCAGGCCGTCTCCCGCAAGCCACGCTGCGGAATATGTTCCTCCGGCCAGGCTGCGGGCACAGGGCGGAACCATGCGCGCCAGAGAATCGGCAGGAAGTAGGCGGCATTGAGCAGACTAGATGTCCATAGCACCCAGATTGCCCAGTCCATGCCGGCTGCCGTGGCGCCATCCATCAGCCAGGCCTTGCTGACTGCGCCGGCGGTCAGTGGGGCCCCCATCATGCCGAGCGCACCGATGGAGAAGGCCAGCGTGGTGAGCGGCATGCGCCGCCCGGCGCCGTCCATCTCGCTCACCTTGTGGATGCCGAGGGTTTCCGCATAATTTCCGGCACAGAAGAACAGCGTGATCTTCATGATGCCCTGATGCACCAGATGTACCAGGCCGCCGATGGTGCCGATGGGACCAAACAAGGCCACGCCGAGGGCGATGTAGGACACCTGGCTCACCGTGGAAAACGCAAGCCGCTTCTTTAGGTCGTCCTGGAACAGCGCCCGGAAGCTACCCCAGACGATGGTGACGGCGGCGATGATCGCCAAGGGCAGGAGCAAGTTCAGCGACTGCGCGAACTCGACGCCATACACCTCATAGACGATGCGCACGATGCCAAAGGCGCCGGCCTTGACCACCGCCACCGCATGCAGCAAGGCGGATACCGGCGCCGGCGCGACCATCGCCTGCGGCAGCCAGCCATGCAGCGGTACAAGCGCCGCCTTGACGCCGACGCCGGCGATCAGCAACAGGAAGATGATTTTCAATTGCCCCGCGTATTCGCCGCCAAGCGCGGAGGCGATGCCGCCATGCGCGAACTCGGTATGACCGATCAGGTGATGCAGCCAGACGATGCCGGTTAGCAGCGCCGTTCCGCCGATCAGGGTATAGGCAAGATAGATCGTTCCGCCTTTCATCGCCTTGTCGGTGCCGCGATGCACGACCAGGGGGAAAGTCGACAGCGTCAGCAATTCGTAGAAGACAAAGAACGTGAACAGGTTGGCCGCCATGGCGATACCCATGGTGGCCGTGACGCACAGGCTGAAGAAGCCGAAGAAGCGCGAGCGGTGTGGCGCGCCTTCGAGGTAGCCGATGGCGTAGAGCGTGGTGAACAGCCAGAGGATGGCCGAGAGGGTGATGAACAGCATGCCCAGCGCGTCGGCCTTTAAGGCGAGATCGAGGCCGGGCAACACCTCGAAGCGCACGCCATAGCTGCCGCCCGCATGAACACCTGCCAGCAACAGGAAGACCAGTCCGAGTTTGGCGACGGCGCCGAACAGGTTGAGCGTGGTCCGAACGGCGATCCAGGATTCCGGCAAGGTGAAGATCACCAGCCCCGGCAACAGGGAGGATGCCAGCACGGCGAGCGGCAGCAGTTCGTTCGTCGTCATGCGCCAGCTCCCAGCAGCTGCATCAGTTCCACCCCGCGAAGACCCAGCACCACGCTGGCGGCAGCGAGCGCGAAAGCACTCCATTCGAGCGCGCGCGGCACGGCAGCCACTCCACCTGCCATTGCACCTTCGGGCGCCAGCAGGAAAGCCTGACGCAGCACGCGGAACACATATACCGCCGCCAGCAGTCCACCGGCCAGCGCCACCACAGCGATGATCCAGTGACCCTGCGCCAGCGCCGCCTCGATGATCTGCCACTTGGCGAGGAATCCGGAAGAAGGCGGCAGGCCCATCAGCGTCATACCGGCGAGGCCAAAGGCGAACAGCGTCACTGGCAGGCGCTCTACGGTGCCGGCCAGACCGGCCACCGTATCCTGCCCGGTCGCCTTGATCATCACGCCGGCCGCGGCAAACATGCCGGCTTTCGCCAGCCCGTGGGCGAAGATTTGCATCACGCCGGCCTTGAGCGCCGCCGGGTGTGTCAGTAGCGGAAAGATCAGGAACAGGTAGCCGAGTTGCGCCACCGTCGAATAGGCGATCAGGCGTTTCAGTTTCACGGCGTGAATCGCCTGCCACGAGCCCCAGAAGATCGCCGCCGCGCCCAGCGCCGCCAGCAGCCAGGCGAAGGCCGGCAGCAACGCCTGCAAGGGCCCGAGCCAGAGGCGCAGGATCAGGTAGAACGACGCTTTCACCACCAGCGCCGAGAGCAGCGCGGAGACCGGTGCCGGCGCGCCGCCATGCGCGGGCGGCAGCCAGAAGTGGAAGGGAAACAGCGCCGTCTTGAGCATCAGCCCGGCCACCATCAGTCCGCCGGCGATCCAGACCAGACGCGGCGCATCTGCCGACACCAGCGGCATCAGCGTGGCGATCGAAACCGTACCATAAGTGCCGTAGAGCAGTGCCACGCCGAGCAGGTAGGCACCTGAGCCGACCAGAGTGGCAAACAGATAGCGCAAGGCCGCCGCCACCTGTTGCGCACCGCCGCCGGCGGCGACCAGGGCCACGGCGGCCAGACCCACCAGTTCGAGCGTGACATAGATATTGAACAGGTCGGCGGAGACGAACAGGGCGTTGAGCCCGGCGATCAGGAAGCCCATCAGCGGCCAGAACCAGACGCCGGCCGGGTCGCCCGTCTTGAAATAACTGCGGGCATAAACGGCCAGCGGCAGCGCGACGGACTGCGTGAGCAGTAGCATCGCCGCCGACAGACCATCGACAGCCAAATCGATTCCCAGCGGCGCCCCCCAGCCGCCGACTTGATGCGTGACCGCGGTCCCCATTGGGCTGTCCGGACCGGCATGCGCCGTCCCGCCAGCGCCGACTTTTACCGCAAGCATGAAAGCCAGCCAGAGTTGCGTCGCCAGTCCCGCGATTGCCGTCCACGCGCCCCGCCCCGGCCCGAGCGCAAAGGCCAGCGTCGACCAGCCGAGCGGCAGCAGAATCAGCCAGACCAAAGGCTGAAATGCGGGATCACTCATCCGCATCCTCCGGCAGTTCAAGGTGCCCGGTCAGCGCATGGAGTTTCCTCGCCAGTGCCAATGCCAGGGCCGTGGCGGCGACGGCGACGACGATGCCGGTCAGCACCATGGCCTGCGGCACCGGATCGGGCACATCGTTCCTCTGCGCCAGTCCGACCAGCACGAGGAAGGCGCCACTGCCCATGAGGTTGAAGGCAAGGATGCGGCGCAGCAGGTGGCCAATCAGTACGACCCCCGCCACGCCCATGGCAAACAGGACGACGCCGGTCAGTGCGAACAGCAGCCCGCCTGTCATGGTGCCTCCTCGTCGCGCGAAAGAAGCAGGAACAGCCCGGCAAGGATCAAGGCCAGCGAGAGGGTCAGCGCACTCTCGATCAGCAGGATCAGCGCGCCCGCCGCCTCGGGGGGATAGCGCAGCAGCGCGCCCTGCGGCAGCAGTGCGGCTGCGACGGCCAGAAACACGGCAAAACCGGCGGCAAGACCCATGCGCAGCTTCAGCCTGGGCGTATTCCAGCCAGGTGACAGCCCGACCAGATGCAGCAGCACGGCAGCGGCGGCGAGCACGGCCCCGGCCTGAAAGGCGCCCCCGGGGCGGAACGCACCCGCCCATAGCAGATACACCGCCACGACGATCATCAGGGGTGTCGCCAGCCGCACCAGCGTTTGCAACACCGGATGTGCCGCGCGAGGCGTCGCCGCACGCGTTTCTCCCAGCACCGCGAGGATGGCCAGCAAGGCCAGCAGCAGCACGGCGATTTCGAGCAGGGTGTCGTAGCCGCGATAGTTGAGCAGCACGGCGGTAACGGGATGGCTGACGCCACTCTCTCCCAAATTCGCCGCCACTGGAATTCGCAGGTCGATCGCGCCAAGCGGAAGGTCGAGCATGGCGCCGCCCAGAACCATGGCGAAAACGGCTGCAACGGCGATTACGACCATGCGCTTCATGGCCGCGCCCTTCGCCGCTGCAACACGCCATAGGCATCGAGCAGCAAGGCGCCCGTCAAACCGGCGCCAATGGCGGCTTCAGCCAGCCCGATATCCGGCGCCGACAGGCGTGCCCAGGCCAGCGCCATCAGCAGGCCGAAAGCAATGAAGAGAACGATGGCCCGATCCAGCCGGGGCGTGGTCAGCGTGCGCCAGCCGCTCCACAGCAAGGCCACGGCAAGCAGCAGGTCAAAGGCGAATGTCATCGATCATCCTCCTTCTTCCACGGGGAAATGCCGAGCGCATGGGCACGACGGGCGATGGCGAAACCCACACTGGCACTCGCCGCCAGCACCAACGGCCAGATCAGCAGCAACTTCAGGGCCGCCGCGAGGTTGTTGGCCTGAAGCGCAAGACCCAACAACACACAGCCCAGCCCCAGGTTGTCTGCCTTGGCCAGCGCATGCAGGCGGCTATAGACATCGGGAAAACGCAACAGTCCCACCGTGCCCGCGAAAAAGAAGAAGACACCGACGATCAGCAGGCCCATGCTCAGCCACTCAATCATGGCTATCCTCTCCATGCCAGGCGCGCTTGGCGAAGGCAATGCCGCCGATGGCGGCCAGCAGGGCCAGTACCAGCGCGACATCGACGAGTGCTGCGCCGCCTCCGGCACCGGCAAGCAGTACCAGCACGGCGGTGCCCGTGGTGCCGAACAACAGCGCCATCAGCATGCGGTCGGCCTGTGTCGGCCCGCGCGCGGCGGCAACCAACGCCACCACAAGATTCGCCAGCAGAAACAAGGCAACGGCCAGCGTCAGCGTGTTCATGCCTCACCTCCGAACAACCGTGCGATGGCCTGTTCCAGTGCCCGGGCTTCGGCAACGACCGGCAGGCGTTCGTCCAGCACATGCAGGCGCAACGTCGTATCACTCATATCAACCCCGACCGTGCCGGGCATCAGGCCTAGTGTATTGACCAGCAGGATGCGCGCCAGCCCCGGCGGCAAGGCGATGGGCAAATCGACCCAGCCCGGTTGCAAGGCGGCGCGTCCGCGCAGGGCCATGCCGGCCACCTGAACGCCGCCGCGAATCGAATTCCAGAGAAAAAAGCGCAGAAATCCGAGGAACCCGACCATGCGAAAAGGCATGGTCGCAGGTGGCAACAGACGCAGGCTTGCCCAGGTCGCCGCAGCAACGGCAACACTGCCGAGCAGCCAACCGTCCAGCCGTCCCTCGGCGAGAATCCACCAGAGGGCGGCGAATGACAGCCCGCGCAGGACGAACGGGCGGATCATGGCGCCGTCCCGCCAGCGCCGACTTTTGGCTCGACTGCCTCGTAACGTACCTTGTCCGGGGCATTCGCCCCGCCGGTCATCACGAAACTCATCGCTTCCTCCATCGTCCAGTCGGTCTGGACAACATCGGCCAGCGGCACAATCTCGATGTAGCCGGACGTCGGGTTGGGCGAGGTCGGCACGTAGACCGCCGCCAATTCGCGGCCAGTCGCCTCGTCGTGCAGTACCTTGGTGACGAAGCCAACTGCCTTCATTTCCGGCGTCGGAAAACTGATGAGAACCACCCTCTGCCCGGAAACCGGCGGTTTTCTCATGCTTTGGAGGAAGCGCTTGGTGCCGCCGTAGATGGTCTGTATTAACGGCAACCGCGCCAGCAACGCCTCCATGGTGTCGATCAACTTGCGACCCAGCACGAGGGAAGCCAGCAAGCCGATGCCATAGAGCGCTCCCAGCGTCAGCACGACTGCCACCAGCTTTTGGAAAGAAGAATCCAGCAGCCACGAAGACAGCGTTTCCGAGAATGGCTTCGCCATGCGGGCGGCACCGAGCAACAGTGGCGTTCCCGCAGCGGCCAGGATGCCCAGCAGGAACTCGAACACCAGCCAGGTCACCCATAACGGTGCAACGGTGAAGAAACCAATCAGGATCATGCGCCAGAAATGAGGTCCAGGCCCCACCGACCGGCTGCTCCCTTCATTCAAATTCGCTTCTTTCTTGTTATTTGTCTGCATGCGTCAAGTTCAACACCATCGATCACCCATTGCTTTGTTTGTCCCTATTCTTGTGGGTATTTTCGCAGCCATCAAATGGCCGAGACAATATTGACTGGAGCATCTCTCCTGATAGCCAACGACGTATTCAAGGTGAATCGCTTTCGCCGGGACGCGGGTCGCAGATGACCAAAACATCGCATTGCGATTCGGCCAGAACGTGCTTGGTTACGCTGCCCAGCAGCAGTTCTTCGGCGAGGTGCGTGCCGTGCTTGCCGACGACAATCAGATCGGCATCAACCTCCTGTTCCATGGCAATGACGTGCTGCGACGGATCGCCATGCATGACGCGCGCCGAATAATCGGCAGGCGCCAGCCCGGCAACCGCCGCCAGATCGTGCAAACGTTTGCGCCGGGACTCGCTGCCAGCGGTGACATATTGGCGGACTATCTGCTCATCCACGCCCGCAAACGCCAGCTTGCCCTCGTAGGGCAGTTCGAAGGCATGCAGCAGGGCCAAATCGGCTTGCGGCGCCAACCGCTTTGCCATGCGGATAGCTGCAACCGAAACGGGAGAGAAATCCACCGCAACCAGCACGCTGCGATAGGCATCGTGAGGCGGCTGTTTCACCACCAGCACCGGGTGCCGGGCAGATTTGCGCAGCAGGCGTGCGGCCGTCGATCCGAGCAGTGCATGACGCAGGAAAGACTTGCCGCGCGCACCGAGAACCACCAGGCCCACATTCAGTGCATCCGCTTCGGCAGCGATCACCACCAAGGGGTTACCCTCGATAACACGCGTACTCGCGGCAATGCCTTGGTGGTTCGCTGGATCGCCGGCCAGTTGGCGCAAGTGCTCGCGGGCATCGTCAATCAGTGCCGCCTTGACCGAGCTCACCTCTCCCACCAGCATTTCCCGTAGGCTGGTATCGAGGACGTCCAGTTCCATCGCGTATAGGATGTGCAGTTCAGCGTCTCCCGATGCGGCAATCTGGAAAGCCCGCGCAACGGCATGGCGGGCAGGTGCGGAGAGATCGGTAGCGGCAAGAATGCGGGCCAGCTTCTTCATGATTTGTCCTCCTTCGGACGAATGATGGTGGTTAGCGCTTCGACTGCGTAATCGACGGCGTTGCGCATCGGGTAGAGGATGGTCGGCGCGCCGAGTTTCTTCAATGCCGCGCCGTCGAACTCCTCCCGCGCGACCACGGCCACCTCGCCGGCGAAATGCAACTCGCGCAGAGTGCGCAGCAGATCGCGGTTCGAGGCCATGTCCGGCAGGGTACTAACGACCCAGCGCGCCTCCTTGAGCGGCAGGCTTTCGAGGAATTCGCTGGCGATGCCGTCGCCGTAGCGAACCGGCAGGCCTTTGCGCCGCATGTCACGCGCTACTTCCGGGTCGAACTCGACGCCGAGCACCTTGAGTTCGGCTTCCTTCAGGCCCAGCGCCAGGCGGCTGCCGTAGCGCCCGAGGCCGAACACGATCACGTCTGCCTCACTCAGGTCGTGGCGCTCCGTCGCCACCGCCAGTTCGCGATGCGGACGTTTGCGCTCGAACCACCCCAGCCAGGGGGCGAGTTTCTCGTAGAGCGGATGCGAATACAGGATCATGTAGGTCGACAAGGCGATGGTGACCAGCCCGACCAGCGTGGTCAGCCCCAGCGCACCTGCTCCGACATGGCCGAGCGAGATGCCCATGGCGACGAAGATGATCGAGAACTCGCTGATCTGCGCCACCGTCAGACCACACAGGAAGCCGGTGCGCTTGCGATAACCCATGTAACCCATGATGGCCATGACGATCAGCGGGTTGCCGATGAGTACGAACAGCGACAGGACGACGGCCGGCCAGACCTCGCCGCCGAGGGTGGAGAAGTCGAGCTTGGCGCCGAGGTCAATGAAGAAGAACAGCAACAGGAAGTCGCGGATGCCCGTCAAACGGGCATTGATCGCATCACGATAGTGGGTTGAGGCCAGCGAGAAACCGGCAATGAAGGCACCTGCCTCCTTGGAGAATCCGGCCCATTCGCCCAGCGCCGCGAGCCCGGTGCCCCAAGCGATGGCGAAGATGAGCAGCAGTTCCTGTGACTGTGCCATACGGTCGACCACCTTGGGCAGGATGTAGCGCATCAGCACGTACAAGCCGATGGCTGCAATGCCGATGCGCAACGCGAGCGATCCGGCCAGCGCCAGCAACGACCCGCCATCGGCCCCATCCGCACGAAGCGCGCTCATCACCATCATCGCGATCACCACGGCCACGTCCTGGACGATCAGGAAGCCGACGGCAATGCGCCCGTGCAGCGAGTCGATCTCGCGCTTGTCGGAGAGTAGCTTGACGATGATGATGGTGCTGGAGAAGGTCAGCGCGACGGCGACGTAGAGCGCCTCCATCCAGCCCTTGCCCATGGCCAGGATGAGGAAAAAGCCGATGACGATGGTGAAGGTGAGTTGCCCGAGCCCGGTGGCCAGCGCGACCGGCCCGATGTGGCGGATGTGTTGCAGGTCGAGCTTGAGGCCGACGACGAACAGCAGCACCGCCACGCCCACCTGGGCCAGCAGGTCGATCTGGTCGTGCGCCGTGACGACACCCAGAACGGCAGGGCCGGCGACGATGCCCATGGCGATATAGGCGATCAGCACCGGCTGACGCAGCCAGAGCGAAACCGCGCCCGCCGCAGCGGCCATCAGCAACAGGAGCGCAAATTCGCCGAAAACGCCGTGCATCATCCCTCCCTATTCCACCTGATCCTCCTGCAATTCAGACCGGGTGCCGCCCCGCCAGCGCCGACTCTTACGTGAGCGCCTTGCGCCGCCAGAACAGCTTTTCCACCTCGACCGCCAAGAATACGATGACACCGGCGACTACGATGCGTAGCCAGGTTTCGGCATCGAGGTGGTCGGTGCCGAACAGCGCCTGCTTGAATGGCAGGTGAGTCATCGCCAGTTGCAGCACGACCAATACCGCAATCGCCTTCAGGGCGATTCTGTTGCCGAGCAAACCATCCTTCGACAGAACGGAACCGGTCAGACGACGGCAGTTGAAGAGGTAAACGATCTGCCCCATGACGAGCGTATTCACCGCGGCTGTGCGGGCGAACTCGAGACTCATGCCGCGTTCGATTTCCCAGAGGAACATGCCGAACGAGGTGGCCACCAGCAGCACCGTGACGAACCCGATGCGCCAGAGCATGAAGCCGTTGACCAGCGGCTCCTTCGGATCACGTGGGGGGCGGGCCATCAGACCCGGTTCGGGGCGCTCGAAGGCGATGGCCAGCGACAAGGTCACCG
>Ga0172373_10007570_pt1 | contig 14055 bp, 16 predicted proteins | sample Lak10m_2_FD_114546 | JGI IMG/M metagenome (GOLD analysis project Ga0172373, IMG submission 114546) | Freshwater microbial communities from Kabuno Bay, South-Kivu, Congo - kab_092012_10m | ecosystem: Environmental > Aquatic > Freshwater > Lake | place: Democratic Republic of the Congo... | reverse complement strand
TGAACCGCCCCGAGTTTTGTAGAGACTCCGGGTTTATGTGTTCGCCCCTTCGAGCGGGGTGATCGTGTGTGCTTGTTGGCGTGCCCAGTGTTCCTCGAATTCGATCGGGGGGATGTTCCCGAGAGGTTCGAGGAGCCTCGTAGTGTTCCACCAATGGACCCAGGACAGGGTGGCGAGTTCGACGTCGTCGGTGTTTCGCCATGGGCCGCGCATCGAGATCAGCTCGGCCTTGTAGAGGCCGTTGATGGTCTCGGCCATCGCGTTGTCGTAGGAGTCGCCCTTGGATCCGACCGACGTTACTGCTCCTTCTTCGGCGAGTCGTTCGGTGTAGCGGATAGCGAGGTATTGGACCCCGCGATCGGAGTGGTGCACGAGCCCGTCGAGGGGCTCGTTGCGGCGGGTCCAGATCGCCATCTCGAGCGCGTCGAGCGCCAGTTCGGCCCGCAGGGTCTTGGCGACGCGCCAGCCGACGATCCGCCGGGAGAACACGTCGATCACGAACGCCGTGTAGGCGAACCCGGCCCACGTCGCGACGTAGGTGATGTCGGAGATCCACAACTGGTTCGGTGCGTCAGCGCGGAACTTGCGATCGACGAGATCGGCCGGCCTGGCTCCGACGTCTCCCGGAATGGTGGTGCGTTTCGGTTTCCCGCGAACACGGCCGGTCAGGCCGAGGTCGCGCATCAACCGCTCCACCGTGCAACGCGCCACGGGCCGGCCCTCACGGTGCAGTTGGCGCCACACCTTGCGCGGCCCGTAGACGTCGAAGTTCGCCCGGTGAACCCTGGCGATCTCCGGTCGCAATGCCTCGTCGCTCAACGACCGGTCGCTTGCGGGACGGGACTTGACCGCGTAGTAGGTGGACGGGGCGACTGCCAGGGTGCGGCAGATCGGCTCGACCCCGAACCGTTCCTTGTGGGCATCGATGTACGCGGTCACCTTCGCGGTCGGCGGTCGAGCTCCGCCCCGAAGAAAGCTGCTGCGCTCTTGAGGATCTCGTTCGCCCGCCGCAACTCGGCGTTCTCCCGCTCCAGCTCAGCGATCCGTGCCCGGTCCGACGTCGTCAAACCAGGCCGTTCACCCGAATCGATCTCCACCCGCCGCACCCAGTTGCGCACCGACTCCGGATGCACCCCCAACTGCTCGGCCACTTCGTTGATCCCACCATCGGAACGATTGCGAGCACGCCGCCACTCGGCCACCATCCTCGCTGCTTGCACCCGCATCTCCGGCGGGTACGCAGGTTTCCTTGCCATGACTCCATCCTCCTTCATAGAGATGGAGCCTCCAGAAAACCCGGGGCGGTTCAGTTGACCGATTGCTTCCCCGAGAACCGTGTAGTTCCATAGCAGCGCATCGCGCCGGTCGCGGTCAGCGTCGAACTGATCCGCCGACCTCGTGGCTACCAGTTCGATGATTCGCTCCGCTGAGTCGATGACCTCCGTCAACAGCAGCCGATCACGTTGCATACAGCGTCCGTGCCTGCGCGACGACCTCGTCGCGCAGCAGTCGATGTACCGCCTTCTTGGAGACGAGGTCGACGTGGCGTCCGAAGAGTTGGGCGAGCTCGTCCTCAAGGTCGTTGATCGTGAAGCCGAGTTGGGCGTCGGGGGCGAGAACGTAGAGCAGGTCCACATCGCTGTCGCGACTCGCCTCACCTCGAGCAATGGAACCAAACACAGCAAGTTCTGCGAGCCCGTAACGAGCGCACACCTCACCGAGACGTGTCAGGTCGATCTGGTTCCCATCGATCTCGATCACCGACGTCGCGCTCACGGCGCCATTGTCGCACGACGCCACGTGGCGCGTCGTACAGGTTCGCCTACCCGACCAGGATTCCGGACCCAACGAGAATCAAAGTGCGGTGCGAAGATGCTCCGCAAGGATCTCGTCGTGTGACTCGGCGAGATCCGGGCGGCCTTCGCCAATGCCAACGAAGGACAACTCGGGCATCGACTCTCCGGCCGCCCAGCTGGTGAGTGCTTCGACCACCGCTGTCTCGATGCTGATCCCGCGCGACCTCGCGGCCGCCTCAAGGCGGCGGGCGAGATCATCAGGGATGTTCAACGCGAGGGTCACGGCGACAACGTACAACGCGCCCAACAGACGCCGCTCGCCGCTCGCCCCGTCGAACGCACCGCGCCGTAGGAGCGCACTGAGGGTCACTCCCACTCGATGTTCGCCAATTCGTTCTGTGCCGTCTCGTGTTGGCGTGTGTTGCTGAGAGTCGCCGAATGATGCTTGGAGCTGTGCACCTGGTGTGCACCTGGCAACGATGAAGGCCCCGCCGGAGCGGGGCCTTATCGTGTCTGAACTGGTCATTCACGGAGTGGAGACGAGGGGAATCGAACCCCTGACATCCACCTTGCAAAGGTGGCGCTCTGCCAACTGAGCTACGTCCCCGTGGCGGGCCTCACGATATCGGCTCTCGCCTGACCTCGTACCCGCCGTTGTCGAGCATCCTCAGGAACGCCGCCCAGCCCTCCTCGAACGCAGGCCGTTCCCCGGCCACCGCGACGGCCGGGTCGAGGGAGTCGCCGTGGAGGTACCGGGCCGGGTCGTCCCACGTGAACGCCGGCGTGGCGGGCAGCGAGGCCGGGTCGCACTGCAGCGGTGCCCGGTAGGCCCACACGTTCTCGAAGCAGAACCGCCGCACGCCGGCCGCATACAGCCGGTCGGTGGTGCCCAACACATCGAGGTGACCCGACCCGAACGGCACCCCCTGCACCACCGGCCCGTCGGGACCCTCCACCAGCACATGGTCCTTGGCGTGCACGCGGGCGATGAACGGCGCCATCGCGTCGAGCGCGTCGAACGGGTCCTCGCCCACCATCTGGCTGTTGCCGTAGTCGTAGAGCGCGCGCACCGCAGGGTGATCGACGGCGGTGAGGATGTCGGCCAGCACCGGACCGGTGAAGTCCTCGTGGTTCTCGAGCACCACCAGCACACCGTTGGCTGCGGCGTGATCGGCCACGGCGCGCAGGTCGCGGATCGTCCACTGCACCACCTCCGCCAACGGTGCCCGGTACTTCGTGTAGGTGCGCAACGTGTCGGCGCCGCACGCCGCGGCGACGTCGATCATCCGCGTCATGTTCTCCAGTCGGGTGTCGCTCGTGTCGAGCTCCAGTCGCAGCCCCTTCGCCTGCACCGCGTCGCGCACACGCGCGAAGTGCTCGGTCGACTCGCCACACAGGTCACGCAGGCCCGGGCCGTTGGCCGACACGTTCACGCCGGTGCACCCACGCGCCGCCATGTCGTCGAGGTAGGCGAACACGTCGTACCCGGTGACGTCGCGGTGACGGAGGTGGAAGCGCATCGAGTACGAGTGCACGTGCAGCTCGATCGGTTTCACGTCGAGGGCCATGTGGCGATCACCTCCAGTTCGGCAGCCAGCGCGTCGCGGTAGCGCTGCGCGACGTCGGGCAGACGGCGCGCGAGTCGATGTGCGCGCCACACGCAGTACGCCGCGATGCGGTAGTGCCAGGCGTCGCCGTCGCGTCGGTAGCGCTCGACCGTGGCGTCGTCGTCGTACGCGTCGAGGAACGCGGCACGAGCGGCAGCCGTGTGCGGCGGTGTGGTGTACAGGATCATCATCGCCGGCGACAGGAAGCAGGCCACGTCCTCGACCGCGTCGCCCACCCCGGGGCACTGCCAGTCGATGAGCACCAACCCTTGACGGGCGCGCACGATGTTGCCCGGTCCACAGTCGGTGTGCACCAGCGACAGCCGCCGCGGTGCCGACGCCGACACGTCGCCCGGACGGCACGCCTCGATCGACGACCGCAACCGACCCGCGGGCACCGCACCCACCATCGCATCCGCATGCGCCAGCGCGTCGGCCGCCGAGCGCGGCAACCGGCGCAGGTGACGGGGCGGCGGCATGTGGTGCACGGTCGCCAGCAGGCGGGCGACGTCGGCCACCCCTCGCCGCCACTGCGTGCCGGCGACGTAGCGGTAGATCACCTGCGCACCGTGATGGTCGGCGGGCGGGCGGTACGACACCAGCTCGGGTGCACACCCCGTGCCCGACAGGTGCCGCATCGCCGCGGCCTCGTGGTCGGGCAGGTTCGGGTACATCGGGTTCGGGTCGCCGGGGTCTTCCGCGTAGTCCTTCTCGATGACGAACCCGGCCGCCGTGCGCACCTTCCACACCTGGTTGCGATAGCCACCGGTGAGCAGGGTGCGCGAGTCGGCCGACATCACGGCGCACCGTAGCCGGGGCTGGGAGAATCGGCGGGTGCTCGCCGCCATCACCGCCGCCACCGGGTTCCTCGTCGCCGTGCTGTGGTTCGACCTGATGTTCGACGTGCAGGTCTGGCCGCACCGCCGCGCCGACCTGCTACCCGAGCACGTCACCGACAGCATCGCCACCTACTACCGGCGCGTCACCACCGACGCCTCGCCGATGAACCGCTTGATCTCGCTCGTGATGGCCGCGCTGCTGGTGCTGCTCGTCGTGCAGGCCACCGGCGACGCCACGCCGGTGTGGCTGAGCATGGTGTCGCTCGCCGTGGCCGTGCTGGCCATCGGGCTCGCGCTCGGGCGGGTGGTGCCGGCGGCGAAACGGCTCGGCAACCACCTCGACTCGCAGCGCGCCACGTCGGCACTGGCACGCAGCATCTTCCGCGACCACGTGCTGTTCCTCGGCCTGATGGTGACGCTGCTGGTCGTCCAACTCGTCGCCGGTCGATGACCGATCCGTAGTCTCCACGGATGGCTCGCATCAAGTTCGGCACGTTCCTGGCACCCCACCACCCGCTCGGCGAGAGCCCGACGCTGCAGTTCCAGCGCGACCTCGAACTGGCCACGCTGCTCGACAAGCTCGGCTACGACGAGTTCTGGGTGGGCGAGCACCACTCCACCGGGTGGGAGATGATCGCCAGCCCTGAGCTGTTCCTCGCCGGCGCGGCGATGGTGACGAACCGCATCAAGCTCGGCACCGGCGTGGTGTCGCTGCCGTACCACCACCCGTTCAACGTGGCCCAGCGCATGGTGCAACTCGACCACATGAGCGGCGGCCGCGCGATGTTCGGCACGGGCCCCGGTGCGCTGCCCAGCGACGCTCGCATGTTGAACATCGACCCGATGACCCAGCGCGACCGTCAGGACGAGGCGATGGGCGTCATCATCCGCCTGCTCCGCGGTGAGCGGTTCACGTACGAGAGCGACTGGTTCACGCTCAACGACGCCGGGCTGCAGATCCTGCCGCTGCAGGACGACATGCCGATGGTCACCGCGAGCAGCATCTCGCCCTCGGGCATGACCATCGCCGGCAAGTACGGCATCGGCGTGCTCAGCATCGCGTCGAACAGCAGCGAGGGCATCCAGGCGCTGCCCACGCAGTGGCAGTTCGCCGAGGACTCGGCCGCCAAGCACGGCCAGACCGTCGACCGCGCCAACTGGCGCGTGATGATGAGCTGGCACATCGCCGAGACCCGCGAGAAGGCCAAGGAGCAGTCGATCCTCGGCCTGCAGAAGTGGCACAACGAGTACAACGTGAAGGTGCTCGGCCGCCCCGGTGCGCAGTGGGTGGACGACCCCGAGGAGCTCTACAACCAGGTCGCGTCCGGCGGCGCCGAAGGTGGCGGCGCGGCGGTGATCGGCACCCCCGACGACCTGATCGAGGCCATCCTCCAACTGCAGGAGACCACCGGCGGGTTCGGCGTGGTGCTCGGCTTCGCGAACGACTGGGCGAACATCGAGGACACCCGCAAGTCGTGGGACCTCGTCGCCCGCTACGTCATCCCCGCCGTCAACGGCACCATCCGTCCGCAGATGGCGTCCGCCGACTACGTGGCCGAGCGCAAGGGCGAACTGATGGCTGGCGCCAGTGCGGCGGTGATGAGCAAGATCATGGGCGACGAGAAGGCCGCCGCCGCGATGGGCGTGACGATGCAGCAGATGCAGGCACGCATGGCGAAGCAGGAGAACGACCCGGTGTTCCGTCCCGGTGGCGGACTGCCCACCGCCGACACGCCCGCCGAGTGACCCGGCGGGAGCCGGTCGAACCGCGTCAGACGGGTTCGACGACGGCGTTCATGCCGTGCACGTCGACGTGCACGCGGTCGCCCATCGACAGGTCGTCGGCCTTGCCGCGACCCACGGCGACACTGACGAGCGCGTCGCTCACGTCGAGCCGCACGCCGACCAGCGTGGTGGCACCCTGGAACGTGATCGACGCGACCGAACCGGGGAACCCGTCGGCCTCGAGCGCGAGATCCTCGGGCCGCACCAGCACCTTCACCGGTGTGCCCGTGGTGTGCGCCGACGCGGCCGGCACACCCACGCGGCGGCCGAGGACGCTGACCTCGGCACCCTCGCCGATGTGGCCGCCGAACTCGTTCATGCTGCCGACGAAACGGGCGACGAACGCAGTGGAGGGACGCCGGTAGACCTCGGTGGGCGAGCCGAGCTGCTCGACGCGGCCCTGGCTCATCACACAGATGCGGTCGCTGATCGCGAGCGCCTCCTCCTGGTCGTGCGTGACGAACAGGGTGGTGATGCCCACCTCGGTCTGGATGCGGCGGATCTCGTCGCGCAGCGTGGTGCGCACCTTCGCGTCGAGCGCACTGAGCGGCTCGTCGAGCAACAGCACCTGCGGCTGGATGGCCAACGCACGTGCCAGCGCCACACGCTGCTGCTGACCGCCCGACAGTTGGTGCGCGTACCGGTTCGCCATCGACGTCAGCTGCACCAGCTCCATCATCTCGTGCACGCGCTTGTGGCGCTGCTCGGACGGCAACTTGCGGGTGCGCAGACCGAACTCCACGTTCTGCGCCACGGTGAGGTTGGGGAACAGGCTGTAGCTCTGGAACACCATGCCCATGTTGCGCTTGTGCGCCGGCGTGCGCGTGATGTCGCTGCCGGCCACCAGCACGGCACCGGAGTCGGCGAACTCGAACCCGGCCGCGATGCGCAACGCCGTGGTCTTGCCGCAGCCCGACGGGCCGAGCAGCGTGATGAGCTCACCCTGCTGCACGTCGAGGTCGAGGCCTTCGAGCGCCACGGTGGCGCCGAACGTCTTGCGGACCGAGATGAAGTCGAGAGTGGTCACGTTGGGGTGCCTGTCGAGGTGTGCGGCGTGGTGTCGGCCGGCGGGACGTAGGGCTTGCGACTCTGGTCGCGCTTCTTGGTGAGCACGCTCAGCAACACGAACAGCAACGTGGTGACGAGCAGTGCCAAGAGGTTGAGTGCATAGCCGGCCTGCGGCTCGCGCTGGGTGTACTCGCGCTGGAACTGCGGCAGCGTGCGCTTCAGCAGCGTCGAGGCGATGGTGTACTCACCGATCACCACCGCCGCAGTGAGGAACGACGCCGAGATGATCGACGTGCGCAGGTTCGGAATGAGCACCTTGCGCAACGTGGTGCCCCAGCCGGCCCCCAGGCTGCGCGACGCGTCGACCAGCGTGCGCAGGTCGATGGCGCGCAGGCCGGCGTCGATGGAGCGATAGGTGAACGGCAGCGCGAGCACCACGTAGAACGGGATGAGCGCGAAGTTGCTGTTCAGGAACCAACGTGCGTGCGGCTTGACGATGACGATGCCGGCCACCAACGCGATGGCCGGGATCATGTACGGCAGCACCGTGATGAACTCGATGAACGTGCGCATCTTCGGCAGCCGCAGGTGGGTCCAGACCGCCGTGGGCACCAACAGCGCCAGCGTGAGGAACACGGTGCCCACCGCCAGCGTGAGGCTGAGCTTCAGCGCCGGCATGAAGTCGGGGTCGTCGAACGCACGCCACAGCGGCTCGAGCGACCACTTCTTCAGGATGGTGTCCTTGCCGAGCAGGAACGCGGGCACGTTCTGCAACGAGTGGCGCGCCAGCGTGAGCAACGGCAACAGGAAGAAGAACGCGCTGATGGTGACCACCGCGATGGGCACGATGCGCGAGTACTTCGCGTTCGGCCGACCGACCGACTGCGGGGCCAGCGCGGTGGGCGCCGTGGTGGTGGCACCGAGCTCGGGATCGAGGGGCAGCGGTGCGTCGATGGGGAGGTCCATGGTCACAGCGACTGCCACCGTTCCGCTCGGCGGCGTGCCACCCAGTACAGGGTCATGCACACGGCCATGATGATGATCATCCACGCCACGAGGCCGAAGCCGACCGCGTCCTCACCGATGGCGACGTCGCCACCGAGGAAGAACGCGATGCGCAGCGACACGATCTTCGAGTTGTCGGTGAGCACCGCCGCCGTCGCGTACGCGGCGAACGAGTTCGCGAACAGCAGCAGGAAGCCGCCGAGCAGCGACGGCGTGAGCACCGGCAGGCCGACACGGCGCCAGTAGGTCCACGTGGTGCCACCGAGGTTGGCGCACGCCTCACGCCACGACTGCCGCAGACCGTCGATGGCCGGCAGCGTGATGAGCACCATCAGCGGCACGTTGAAGTACGAGTAGACGACGATGAGGCCAGCCGTGTTGCCGAGGTCGAAGCCGTGGTCGTACAGACGAAGGCCGAACCAGTTGAGGATGTTGGTGAGCACACCCGCACGCGCACCGAGCAGCGTGATGAACGCGAACGCCAGCGGCAGGCCGCCCATGTTGGCCGCCACACCGCAGAACGAGGTGATCAGGTTCCGCAACCACTTCGGACGAATGAGCACGGCGGCCGCATAGGCCAGCAACGTGCCCCAGATGACCCCCACGAACGCGGCGCCCGCGGAGAACATGATCGAGAACTTGAACGCCTCGCGGTTCTGACCGGTGAAGGCCTCCCCGAGCGCGGCGAGCGAGAAGCCGTCCTCGGTGCGCAACGCGTTGAAGAACACGGTGAGCGCCGGGATGATGAGGAACAGCAGCAGGAACGCGAAGAACGGAACCAGGCCCACCCAGGCCCAGTTCCGGCGGGTCGAGGAGGGGGGCGCACCGGCGGTGCGCCCCCCTTCGACCTCAGTGTTGATGACGGCAGTCACCCGAACGCGATCAGGCGTCGGCGACCATCGGGCCCCACTGCTCGGCAAGGACTTCCTTGGCGGCAGCGATCTGGGCCGGGGTGAGGAACGAGACCTGGCTCAGGAGCTCGTCGGGGGGCAGGTTGCCCTTCATGTCGTCGGTGACGGTGCCGGCCTTGACCAGTGCATCGATGCGGGCCGGGACGGCGCCACCCTCGAGGTAGCCGAGGGCGCCCTCATCGCTGAAGATGTGCTCCATCCACAGCTTCGAGCAGGCCTGGTGCGGCGAATCCTTCACCACGCCCTGACCGTAGAAGCCACCGTAGATGCCGTCGCTCGGGAAGTTGACCTCGGTGGTGAGGCCGGCGGCCTCGAGGTCGGCCTTCAGGCCGGGGACGTTGTAGCTCCAGTCGATGGCGATCGGGGTCTCGCCCGACAGCACGGTCTCCTTGGTGACGTCGGTGCCACCGAGGTTGCCCGACGCCTTCAGGTCGGCGAAGAACTGGATGCCGGGCAGGATGTCGTCGGCCGAACCGCCGTTGGCGATGCTGGCGGCCATGACCGCGGCGAAGGCCGAGCCGGCCTCACGCGGGTCGCCGTTCAGCGCCACGAGGCCCTTGTACTCCGGCTTCGTCAGGTCGGCGAAGGTCGTCGGGGCGTTGGGCACGATGGTGGTGTTGGTGACGATGGCCATGATGCCGTAGTAGGCAGCGGTCCAGTTGTTGTCGGCGTCCTTCAGACCAGCGGGGATCTCGGCGTCGCTGGTGAGCACGTAGGGCTCGAACAGGCCGGCATCGACCATCTCCTGCGCGATGGCGGGCGAGACGTCGACGTTGTCGGGCATGTCGTCCTGACCGGCGAGGGTCTGGACGGCGTCCATCTCCTCCTTCGACGAGGCATCCGGGCTGGCCACGGGGTTCTCGACGCCTGGGTACTTGTCGCGGAAGCTCTGCAGGATGCCCTTGTAGTTGGCCCACTCGTCGGGCAGGGCGATGAGGTTCACCTTGGCGCCGTTGTCGAGGCACTCCTGGTACAACGCGGCCAGCGGGTCGGCCGAACCGGTCGTGGTGTCGGCACCGCCGGCAGCCGTGGTCTCCGAACCAGCGGCGGTGGTCTCGGAACCACCCGACTCGCTGTCGTCACCGCACGCGGCCAGCACGAGCGTGCCGGCCATCAGCGCAGCGACGAGCTTGGCACTCGTGGACCGCTTCTTCATGTGTTTGTCTCCCCTTGTAGGTGTCGATGCGTCGACCGGGCACGGTAAATCCGTTCCGAGAACGACGCGTCGCCGGACACCGTACACCAGGTGAACAGCGGGTGAACGAGCGGGTGGCGCGCTCAGTCGTCCTTCAACGCCACCGCGTTCGGCGTGACGTTCATCTTCGGCACGTACTCGGCCACCTCGACGTCGCGGCCCTCACCCTCGAACTTCATCCGCAACTCGGTGCGGCACGAGGTGCACGGGCCGTAGAAGCGTTCATCGGTCTGGCTCCCGCAACGCGGGCAGGTCACGGTGATCGTGTCCATCAACGGGTGGTCTCCATCAGTAGGCCTCGGCCCAGAACTCTGTCAGCATCGCCGCGCCCGCGGTGGGATCGCCCAACATCCACCAGTGGCCCTGACCGGGCAGCACGTGCCGACGCGCACCGATGCGATCGGCCACCTCGGCGCCCAGGCTCTCGCCCTGCACGAACGGGTCGTTCGGAGCGATGATCGCGAGACCGGGGATGGTGGCGGCCGGTCCGAGGTGCTCGCCCCACTCCTTCATCGCCGGCTGCGCGGCCGACCGGTAGAGCGCCAGGATGCACTGCCCCATCGTGTCGTCGCCGGCCTCCACCAACCGCTCGCCGGTGGCACGGGGGATGCCGATGGCCTCCAGCAAGGCCACCCGGTCCTCGGCCGGCGTCGCTGCGTTCTGCTCGAAGTAGGCCTCGCCCGCACCAGGCGTCTGCCAGATCTGCGCGAAGTCGTGCCACACGTAGTCGGGGTGGAACAGGCCGAGCACATCGCACGCCCAGGTGCGGAACAGGTGCGGCCGCAGCGACACGGCGCGCATGCCGATGCCGCCACCCCAGTCGTGCCCGACGAAGTCGACCGGGCCGTGCTCGTACACGATCGGCTCGAGCTCGGCCACCAGCCACAGCGCGTACTCCTCCTTCGTCGCACCGAACCCGTTCGGGACCGGGCAGCCGAAACCGGGCAACTGCGGGGTGTACACGTCGTCGCGACCGAGCTCGGCCACGAGGGGCTCCCAGATGACAGGTGTCTCGGGATTGCCGTGGAGCAGAACGATGGCCATGACTAGATGATGTCGATGGCGTCAAGGGTGGCGGCGGCCACCGGATCGGTGAGCTGCGCGTGCGTGCGCCAGTCGGTGCGCTTCGTGCCCCAGCTGACGAACTCGTGTGCCGACGTGACGCAGATGCCGAGCAGCGCGTCGAGGCCGAGACCCACCTGCCACGGCTCACCGGCGGCGGTGGGCCGCAGGTGGTAGATGGTGTGGCGCAGGTCGGTGAACACGATGTTCACCCCGTGCTCGCACTGGTCGAGCGCGGCCGCGCACATCTGCGGCAGGCCGGCCATCATCCACTGCACCGACGCCTCGAGCACCGCCGGGTCGTGCGGCAGGTCGCCCGCCCGGTCGATCGCGGCACCGATGTCGTGCCGCAGATGGCAGTAGTGGTCGAACGCGATGGCGTTGCCCATCAGGTGCAACGGGTGGCTGCCGAGGTTCGCGATGGGCACCACGGTCTCCGACATCGGCGGCTCCTGCATCGATGCCAACGCGGCGATGCCCTTCTCGCTCCACTCGCGGTACTCGTGCACCACCTCGTGTGGTGTCCACCCGCGGCGGGCCTGCACCGGCACCTCGGCGTTGGCCTCCACGTCGTTGGTGGTGCCCTGCTCGATGCTGCTCGGGTCGGCGATGCCGTGGAACGTGGCCGCCATGTGCTGCGCGACGTCCTGTACGCGCCAGCCGGCGCAGCCACTGGGGCGCGCCCATTCCTCGTCGGTGAGCGAGTCGAACAACTCGAGCGCATGCGAGTGTTCGGCTCGCAGCGCCGCAATGGCTGCCTTCGTCATGGGTGGCCCTTCCCTCCGTTGCGCACCGTAGCCGCGACCTACGCTCGCCTCATGCACGTCGACGTCATGCTCACCCCACAGCCACTGCAGCGAATGGACGGCACGGCTCGGGCCCTCGAACAGGCCGGGTTCGACGGCATCCTCTTCACCGAAGCGGGCCGCACCGCCTACCTCTCGGCCGCCGTCGCAGCTGCCGCGGCACCGGGCCTCGAGCTCAGTACCGGCGTGGCCGTGGCGTTCCCGCGCAGCCCGATGGTGACCGCGCAGGTCGCGTGGGAGTTGCAGGAGGCCACCGAGGGCAAGTTCCGCCTCGGCCTCGGCACCCAGGTGCGCACCCACATCGTGCGCCGCTACGGCGTGGAGTTCGACTCCCCCGGCCCGCGCCTGCGCGACTACGTGCAGGCCGTGAAGGCATGCTTCGCGGGGTTCCGCGGCGAACCGCTCGACCACCGCGGCTCGTTCTACGAGCTCACCTGGCTGAACCGGCAGTGGAGCCCCGGCCCCATCGACGTGCCCGACCCGAAGGTCGACATCGCCGCCGTGAACCCATGGATGCTGCGCATGGCCGGCGAGGTGGCCGACGGCGTGCACGTGCACCCGATCGGCGAGCCCGGCTACCTGCATCGCCATGTGTTGCCGAACGTCGCCCGCGGCGCCACCGAGATGGGCCGCTCGCTCGACGACATCAGCATCATCGTGCCGGTCAACATCATCGTCGGCGACAGCGAGGCCGAGCGCGCCGCCGACCGCGAACTGCTGCGCGGCATGCTCAGCTTCTACGGCAGCACCCCGAACTACGCGTTCATCTGGGACGAAGCCGGCTTCGAGGGCACCACCGCCCGGGTGCGCGAGCACCAGAAGGCGGGCGACCTCACCGGCATGGCCGCGCAGATCACCGACGACCACCTCGCCACGTTCTGCACCGAGGCCACCTGGGACGGTCTCGCCCAGGCGCTCGTCGACAAGTACGGCGGCGTGGCGTCGCGGCTGGTGTTCTACAACGCGCTGATGGGCCACCCCGAGCGCATCGAACGCTTCGGCGAAGTCGCCAAGCAGATCCGCTTCCTCACCGAATCCTGACGCCCGACCCCGTCTCGCGCGAACTTAAGTTCGCGGCCCGTCCCGCGAACTTAAGTTCGCGGGGCTGATGTCACGGGTCAGAGGAGGCGGCGGGTGGTGGCCCAGGTGGTGAGCTCCTTGCGGTTGCTGAGCTGCAGCTTGCGCAGCACGGCCGACACGTGGGTCTCCACCGTCTTCACCGACAGGTGCAGGTTCGCCGCCGCCTCGCGGTACGTGTAGCCACGCGCGATCAGGCGCATCACCTCCTGCTCGCGGGCCGTGAGCAGATCGAGTTCGGGGTCGTGCGCGGGCGGTGCCTGCCCCGAGAACGCATCGAGCACGAACCCGGCCAGCCGCGGTGAGAACACCGCGTCGCCCTCGTGCACACGACCGATCGCGTCGACCAACTCGCGCGGGTCGATGGTCTTGGTGACGTAGCCGCGGGCGCCGGCACGGATGACGGCGACCACGTCGTCGGCCGCGTCGCTCACCGACAACGCGAGGAACACGGCCTCGGGCCACTCGCGGTGCACGCCCTCGATCACGGCCCGGCCGCCGCCGTCGGGCAGGTGCACGTCGAGCAGCACCACATCGGGCCTGGCCGACAGCACCCCGGCCACCGCATCGCGCACCGTGCCCGCCTCGCCGACCACGTCGACCGCGTCACCCAACTCGGCCTTCACGCCCGAGCGGAACAACGCATGGTCGTCGACCAGGAACACGCGCACCGTCACGGTGTCACACTGCCATCCGTCGACGCGGTGCGCGGCACACGCAACTGCACCTCGGTGCCCTCGCCCGACGACGAGACGATGCCGGCCGACCCGCCCACACGCTCGACGCGCCCGACGATGGAGTGCGCGATGCCACGACGATCAGCGCCCGTGGCGGAGGGGTCGAACCCGCTGCCGCGGTCGCGCACGAACACCTCCACCGCGTCGTCGGTGACCTCGACGAACAACGACACCGACGCGGCCCCGCTGTGCGTCGCCGCGTTCACGCACGCCTCGCGCGTGGCCGC
>Ga0172373_10007565_pt1 | contig 14059 bp, 14 predicted proteins | sample Lak10m_2_FD_114546 | JGI IMG/M metagenome (GOLD analysis project Ga0172373, IMG submission 114546) | Freshwater microbial communities from Kabuno Bay, South-Kivu, Congo - kab_092012_10m | ecosystem: Environmental > Aquatic > Freshwater > Lake | place: Democratic Republic of the Congo... | reverse complement strand
GTGTCAACGCTTGGCACTCCATCCTTCTGCCTGATCCGGTCGCAATGCCCAATCGGGGACCTGGTTCTCTCCGAAGTCAGGACTTGCCCGCTTCATGATGGCCTTTCCGATGGAACGCCGGTGACGCCATGTATTACTCCATGTTGGCGGGGCAGGGTTTGTCGGACAGGGCCAGCAGGCCTTCGCGGATCAGGGGGGCGGCGATACGCAGCACGGCTTCGGCATCGTGGCCGATGGCCTCGGCCAGGTCGATCAGGTCCATGGTCCCGTCGGCATAGGCCAGCACATCCACCATGTCCTGCACTTCCAGATAGGAATCGCGGGTGCTGATGGTGGGATACAATCCGCGCCGTCCCATCTGCGGTTCACAGGGCAGCGTCGCCCTAAAATAGCTGTTGCCCTCCAGGATGGTCAGGCACTTGGTGTATAGGCGGAAACTGCCTTCCAGGCCCTGGGGCGAGATCATGGACAGATCATCGGCCGAGGTGTGGTATTCGGGGTAATCGCCGAATTTGGAGCGCATCATCAGCGCCACCGGCAGGTCGATGGGCGGGGTGCAATACTGGCGTTCGTCGCTGCCCCGTTTCAGGAAATGGTATTCCTTGTACTGGCCGGCATGGTGGGTCAGGGCGTGGCGGGCGGCGCGGTCGGCCAGGGTGTTGCCCTTGCGCGACGGCAGGAAGGAATAACAGCGGTCATCGCCCACGCAGCTCAGCACGAAGCCGGCAATGGTATTGGCCTTCATCTGCCGCCAATGCTCAGACAGATAGGCGATGGCGCCCAGGGTTTCCACTAGGAACAAGATGCGGTAGGTGTGCTTGCGGTCCAGCCCGCTCAGCCAGCGGGCCAGGGCGGTGGCAAGAACCGGGCCGGACAGTTCGTTATTGGCCATAGATGGATGGCAGACATAGGTGGAGATCAGCACCTCGGTCTGGTCGCGGCCGGGCAGAATCAGCTCCCCGAAATTCATTACGCCGGGCTTCAGATCGGCATCGATCACCACATGGTAGCGGCCGGGTAGCAGGGCATCGCGCTGCTTCTGGCTGAGGCAGAAACCCCAGCGCCGCTTATAATAGGACGTGACATAGGGAATGACATCGGGGGTGTCGGGCTGGGAATACAGGTATTCCTGCAATTCCGACAGATATATCCACTTGTCCACCGGTTCGGAATAATTGACCACATGCAGGTTGCAGCGGGCGGCGTCGATGATCCGGTTGCCCTGTTCGTCCTCAATATAGGCGGCGCGAAAGGTCCATTCATCGGGCACCACCCAGTCGAAGACCCGGGTGCCCGTGGGGACCGAGCGGGTTTCCAGCCCCGGCAGCAGTTCCTTCAGATAATCCAGGGTCTGGCGGACGCCCGGCCCGGTCAGCGAGCGCATGATGGGGAACAGGTCGGTGGCCCAGCCATACATCTGCTCGCCAATGGGGGTCTGGTCGGTCATGCCGCTTATCCTGCTGAACGTTCGGGGGCAGTATAGATCAGGCCGCCGCCTTCGCGGATATCCTGCTCCATGATGCGGCAGGCGCCATGCAGGTCCACCTGGCCGAAATAGATGCCGTTGACATGGGTGAAGGTGTAACAGCCGGCCTTGGTCAGAACCTCGTCCAGCCGGGGCGAGACGAAGGTCTCGATCTTCAGGGCCAGGTCGCGCACATACATGGTGAATTCCGCCTCGGACGATGATCCGTCATCGTCGATATAGGTGCTGCGGAACGCCTTGTGATAGCGATAGGGTACGCCCACCGTCTGCTCGGCGTAATGGTCGAAGGTGAAGGCCAGCTTGTAGTCGATGCCCACGAACAGATTGATGGCATGGGCGCGGTCCATGACGCCGAAGGGGGAATCGGCGGACCACGAGCTGATATTGTCCAGGGCGCACAACTCGTCCTTCATCCGCCCCCACACGGCGAAGGAATACAAGGCGTGCCGGGTGCGCCGGAAATCGGAGCGCCGCAAGGCGGCGTTGGTCAGCGCGCCCATCAGCGAGGGGGCCTTGCGCCGGTCGAAGGGAATGCCCTTGCAGAAATCCCAGGTGAAGGTGGGAAACAAGATGGTGCCATCCGGCCCGACGGCCTCTTGCAGGCCTTCAATGAATTGGTTGGCGTCGAAGGTCTCGCCATGTGCGCGGGCTTCCAGGGCCAGGCGCAGCACATCGGACGAGACGTTGACGACGGATCCCTTTTTCAGGCCCAGCCGCTCGGCAATCTGGCGATAGGGCACATAGTCAGTATCGGTTCGTTTCACGGACCATTTCTCCCGCTTCAGGCCGCTTCTCGGCCAGGATGCGAGACTATCAATCCACACAGGCCCTTAACTTTCCGTGAGCGAGCGGAAGGCTTATCAGTCGGTGGGCAGTGTCACGTGGAAGGTCGACCCCTCAACCGCGACCTCCAGGTGCAGCACGTGCGGTTGAGTCGTCGTGTCCAGTCGCTGGCCGACCAGTTTCCACGGCGGGGTCAAGCCCAGCCCCAAGGCCATGATCGTACTGGCGTCCACGTCGGTCTCCCTTTCTCCCAGTCTGCCGCAGAGTGCCACCGTGCTCGCGCCGGTCAAGGACGCGTCCCGCGCCGCTGACGCGGCGACCTGCGGCCATCCCTGAGCACTGCTCCGCTTGATGCCCTGCCTGAGGGCAGGTCGGGACGAGGGGATGGTCAGCGAACCAATCGAACCAGGGGATGTTCAGCTGCAGGTAGGTATGGCGCTCACGCCGAAACCGGCCCAATTCCACTTCCTGCGTCGAAGAGGCTTTTTCATGTGTCCGGCCTACAAGACGCGGCATCAAGACCGCTGGCCATGATGGTGGGGATGTCACGCCGGAATGCTCGGTAGCAGGGCGTCGAGATTGGCGCGCATCGAGGTTTCCATCTTGAATCGCGTGAACAGTTCCGCCGTCTTGGTCTGACGCACGGAATCGTCCTCGATCAGATCTTGGCAGGTCCGGGTCAACGCATCGTACTCGGCGGCGACGACATAGCGGTAAAGACTGGCCAGTTCGCTGGTGTCGAAGGCCTCGGCCACCACCAGGGTTCCGCAATGAAGGGCAGCGCAGATGCGCGACGGCGACATGTAGCGGACCACCTTGCCGCGTCGCATGTCCAGGACCATCTTCGAGCGGCCCAGCATGTTCCAGCGGATATATTCAGGCATATCGCCGAACGTCGCCTGGACGCGAGTGCCGCTTTCCAGCAACGATTGCACCACCGGCGCCCGCCAAGCATTGAGCTTGCCGTACAGCATGACGTCGATGCCCTGGATCCGGGCCGGCATCTGGGCCAGGGCGGTGCAATGGCCGAACGGCAAGAAATGGGCCTGACGACAATCGGGAAACAGGCGGGCATAATCATCGACCGGCACGATCGACCAGATGAAGTCGAACAGCCACATGGCCCTGTGCATATTGTCCAGCCGGCGCTGCTCGCCCTTCTCACCCATGGAAATGGTGTCCGACAGGTCTTCGGTACCGATCAGTCCCAGCACCAACTCGTCACCGAAATGGCGCCGAGCATCGGCCAGTTCATCGACCAGAGTGAGGTCGGGGAAGTATTCGAACATCACGTTGACCCATGGCCAGGGCAGCAGGTGGGTATATTCGAACTGGACCTCGTGTCCGCCCTCGATTAAGCCAGCGGTGATCGGACGGATGATGTCTTCCAGGCTGGCAAGACCAGTAACATGATGATTTTTCAGGAAAAAGTTGAACAGCATGCCATCAGCCTACCGATTGCTGCCCCGTTGTCGGCGGCACCCTTAACAACTTGTGCACCAATTGACCTTTACGATTGGTGAATCCTTTCCCGCCCGGAACCGTCGTGACGACCGCATCGCATCCCGCCATCGACAACGCCCTGCATGCTTGGCGGTCCGGACGCCGTGATGATGCCAAGGCGATCATCTCCGCCCTCGTCGACGAATGTCCCGAGGACGTTGCTGTCTGGGCATTGTTGGCAAGGCTTCATCTGGAATGCGGTGACGCAATGGCGGCATACGCCGCCGCCGGCGAGGCCGATGCCATCGTACCGGGCGATCCGGCCATCCTGGCCTTGCTGGTCGAAGCCGAATGGCGGAGCGGAGCCTCGCACTCGGCCTTGCTGCGTCTGGCCGTCGTTCCTCCCGTCGCGGCGACGGTGAATACCGCAGTCCAGTTGCTGTTGCGTAATCGCTTCCGGGGCGATCAGATACCCGAAGATCAGAAAGACGCGGTCGCCGCCTTGATCGACGCCTCGATCCCATCGATGCTGGAAACCGAGGAATGGCCGGAAATCGTGGCATCGATTCATCTGCTGGTGTCGTTGCGCCCCCACGACCTAGCCGCCCATTGCGACCTGATCGGCGCCAGCGTGCGGTCGTGCGGAATGAACATCGTCGAGTTGATCGGGCTTCGCCGGGCCTTCGCCTCGGCCAGGACGGTTATGGCCACCGCCCCTGATACTGCAACTCTGTGGAACAACCTTTGTGCCCTACTGATCTTCATCGAGGAGAGAAGCCACCGCAAGATCGGGGCCCAATCCGCCCTGGCCTATGCGTTCACACGTTGGATGGCCTTGGAGGAACCGGGCTCGCGACGCTTCAGTGACGCCCGTGCGGGCCTAGCCGATTTCCTTTATTCGCGCCGCCGCATGGCCGAGTGCGCGGCGCTTTACCAGCAAAGCGATGTTCCCATTCTGCCCGAACTCACCTTGTCGGAACTAGCCGAGTTCATCGACCGGGTCGATGGCGTCTTGGCCAAAGCCGAGGCCCTACTGACGGATCAGGCATCGCCGCAAGCCGTGGCCGAGATCGGAAGGTTGATCGCCAGCCTGGGCCTGATCACCGATGCCGTCGACATCTTGCACTTGGCCCACAAGCAGGACCCGGAATCCGTTGACGTCAGCCAAACCTTGGCCGATATCCTGGTCGAACACCGGCTACTGCACGACGCCTGCGCCCTTTATACCGGCCGTAAGCCAGCACCACGCCAGCCGCTGGTCGTGGCCGACGACTGACGTTGTTACCGGCCGTTTAGTATTCCTCCGGTGACGCTTTCAATTGCCCACGAGTTTGACGGGGCGCCACACCAGAATGTCGGCATTACAGTTGCGATCTAGATTTGACATGGCATCGTCGAGCGACCGCTTGAGTGGTTCGTCGCCATAGGGACCATGCGATGATGTGGGATGGCATGATCCTTGCGCGCCCCAGTCTGATGGCAATGCGGCGGATTTCCTGAATGGACCCGCGGATCAGTGCTGATGGCGGTGATGGTCGATGTCTGGTGCGCCAGCTATCCTGCGCCCCCAGCGGTGGTGACGTTGGACATCGACGACACGCTGGACGTGGTGCACGACCGCCAGCAGCTTTCACTGTTCAACGCCCATTATGACGAGCGTTGCTTCCTGCCCAGACACAAGCCGTGGATGGGCGCTCAGGGCCCGCTGAACGGTGGAATATTTTACGAAACGGTAACGCCATCCTGGAACAATGACGGCAACTTGTCTTGGATTGTCCAAGGTGTCGGCGTGCGGCCGGGGATGAAGGTCCCCGGGATCGGAGCATGAAGGGACTGCGTAAATGAACGGGTACGGGCATGTCCTGTGGATCACAGGCCTTTCGGGGGCGGGCAAGAGCACGGTGGGCCGTGCGGTGTGGAGTGCTTTGCGGTCCCAAGGCATCGCCGCCATCTATCTGGACGGCGACGTGCTGCGCGAGATTCTCGGGGCCGTCGAGGCCCATACCCCCGAGGAACGCCTGGCTCTGGCCCGGACCTATGGACGGCTGTGCAAGGTGCTGGCCGAGCAGGGATATACCGTGGTGTGCGCCACCATCTCCATGTATCATTCGGTGCGGCGCTGGAACCGGGGCCATATCCCCGGCTATTGCGAGATTTACCTGCGGGTGCCGCTGGCGGAATTGCGGCTACGCGATCCTAAGGGGCTTTATGCCCGGGGTGTCAACGTGGCCGGGCTGGATCTGCCCTTCGAGGAACCGGAAGTGCCCGATCTGATCATCAATAATTTTGACGATACCGATGCCGGGATGGCGGTCCAGCGCATCCTGGATCTTCTGAACGGGAAAACTCCATGACCAAGACCGCCATCGGCCAGGGCGATTTCGCTCATCTGGCCGACGATTATTCCCTTTACCGTCCCGGCTATTGCCCGTCGGTTCTGGCGGCCCTGCTGGGCCTGTTTCCGTCGCGGGACATCGATGCCGCCGATGTTGGGGCCGGGACCGGCATCTGGACTCGCATGGTGGCCGCGGCGGGGCTGCGCTCGGTGGTGGCGGTGGAACCCGATGATTCCATGCGGGCCAACGGCCAGCGCGACAGCGTAGGCACGGGCATCGTCTGGCGCAAGGGCGATGGGGCGGCGACAGGTCTGGCCGGGGCTTCGGTGGACTGGCTCAGCATGGCCTCGTCCTTCCATTGGGTGGAGACACAGGGGGGGCTGGCCGAATTCGCCCGGGTGCTGCGGCCGCTCGGGCGTTTTATTGCCCTGTGGAATCCTCGTCGCGTTGAAGCCAACCCTCTCCTGGTGGAGATCGAATCCTATCTGACCGAACTGTGTCCGGAACTGACGCGGGTGTCGTCGGGCCGGTCCGGCGTGACGGCGACCTTGGCCGAGGTCTTGCGCGCCCACCCGTTCTATGACGACGTCCTGTATCTGGAGGGCGAACATGTGGCCCGCCAGACCCCGGAGCACTATCTGGGCGCATGGCGCTCGGTGAACGACGTCCAGTCCCAACTGGGACCGGAACGCTTTGCCCGCTTCCTGGATCGGGTGGCCGAGCGCATTCAAGAACTGGATTTCATCGAAACCACCTATCAGACGCGGGCCTGGACCGCGCGGCGGAAGGGATAGGCGCATGGCTGGTTTCGCCTTCCGCAGCAAGGCCGAGACCCTGGAGGCTCTGGCGCCGTTGCTCGGCGCCGCCCGCATCCTGCCGCTGTTCCATGTGTCGGTGGCGGAATGGCGTGCAGACGGCGCGGGGACATTGGCAAGGCTGGCCGAACTGGACTGGGCTTCCAGGCCGCTGATCGTGCGTTCCAGTGCGGCGGGCGAAGACGGCGCAGAGCAATCCTTGGCCGGCAAGTTTCTGTCGGTGCCGGATACGAACACGGATACCCTCTCCCAGGTGATGGAGCAGGTAGCCGCATCCTACGGAGCGGCGGCGGAGCGGGACCCCGACGCCGACCGCATCCTGATCCAGCCCATGCTGGCCGACGTGGTGCAAAGTGGTGTGGCCTTCACCCGCGATCCGTCTACCGGCTCGCCCTATCTGGTGATCAACGGCGCCGATGGCGCCGATACCGCCCTGGTGACCAGCGGTCGCGAGGGGAAGACCTGGACCCACACCCATTGGCTGGGTGGACCGGAACCATTCGAAGATAACATCAAGGCGCTGCTGGTCCTGTCCCGTGAACTGACGATTCTTTGCAGCCGCGATGCCCTGGACCTGGAATTTGCGTTCACCGCCGACGGCGTGCTGTGGCTGCTGCAGGTCCGCCCCCTTGTGGTGGCGGCCCCGGTCATTGAGGACATCGTCCATACCGAGCACATGCGGACGGTTATGGCCAAGGTGGCGACGGCCATGTGCCCCCATCCCCTGCTGCATGGGGCGCGCACGGTGCTGGGCGTCATGCCGGACTGGAATCCGGCCGAGATGATCGGGGTGCGGCCCACGCCGTTGGCCCTGTCCCTGTACCGTGACCTGATCACGGATGGCACCTGGGCCTATCAGCGGCACAATTACGGCTATCGCAACTTGCGTAGTTTTCCCTTGCTGATACACTTGGAGGGCCAGCCCTATATCGACGTGCGGGTCAGCTTCAACTCCTTCGTGCCTCGCTACGTGGACAGCGCCCTGGCCGAGAAGCTGGTGGATTGGTATCTGGAGCGGCTGCTAACCTATCCCGCGCTGCACGACAAGGTCGAATTCGAGATCGTGCTTTCGGCCTATACCTTCGATCTGCCCCAGCGGCTGGACGCCATGACCGGCTTCACGGCGGATGAAAGGACCGCCCTGGCCGACTCCCTGCGCCGCCTGACCAACCGCATCATCCACCGCGAAACGGGACTTTGGCAGGAGGATATCGCCAAGCTGGCGGTGTTGGAGGAGCGGCGTGCCCTGATCCTGGACAGCCGCCTGCGTTTGGCCGAGAAGGTCTATTGGCTGCTGGAGGACTGCAAGCGCTACGGAACCCTGCCCTTTGCCGGGCTGGCGCGGGCCGGATTCATCGCGGTGCAGATGTTGCGCTCGCTGGTGGTCATGGGCGTGTTGGAGCAAGCGGAACTGGACGCCTTCATGGGCGGCCTGAACACCGTGGGCAGCGAGCTGTCCCATGATACCAAGGCTCTGGACCGGGGGGCCTTCCTGGCCAAATACGGTCATCTGCGCCCCGGCACCTACGACATCCGCTCGCCGCGCTACGACGTGGCGCCAGAGATTTACGGCATCGGCTCCCGCCGGGATGACGGCGATGTCCGTTCCCGGCCCCGCTTCGGTCTTTCATTGCCCCAGATGCGCCGCATCGAGGCCTTATTGAAGGAGCATGGTCTGGATAATGATGTGGTCGGCCTGTTCGATTTCTTCCAGGCCGCCATCGAAGGGCGCGAGAAGGCCAAATTCATCTTCACTCGGTCCCTGTCCGACGCGCTGGAACTGGTGGCGCAGATGGGAGAACATCACGGTCTGTCCCGCGACGACCTTGCCTTCGCCGATATCAGCGTCATCAAGGAATTGCAGGCCTCTAGCGCCTCCGCCCGGGTGCTGCTCGGGCGCTCCATCGCGGAAGGCCACGCCCGGTATCTGGTCACCAAGTCCCTGTTGTTGCCGCCGCTGATCACCAATGTCGGCGATGTCTGGTCGTTCCGGACCCTGGACACCGAACCCAATTTCGTGACCCTGGGTGAGGTCACCGCACCGGTGCGGACGGCTTCGGAAGTGGCGCTGGATGGCGCCATCGTCTGCATCCCCGGAGCCGATCCCGGCTATGACTGGATCTTCGGCCGCAATATCGGCGGCCTGCTGACCGCCTTTGGCGGCGCTAATTCCCACATGGCCATCCGTGCTGCCGAACTGGGCATTCCTGCAGTGATCGGTGCTGGAGAAGCCAAATACGAACGCTGGTCCGCGGCCGGGGTGCTGCGGCTGGATTGCGCCAACCGCCGGGTCGAGGTGGTGCGGTGAACCGCTTGGTGGGCATAACCCAGCGGGTGGTGACCGAGCCTCGTTCGGGTGTACGCTGCGACGCCTTGGACCAGCGCTGGGCCGCGTTCCTGGCGGAACTCGGCCTCGTACCGGTTCTCCTTCCCAACCACCGGGCCACGGCTCTGGCCTTGGCCGAGGCCATATCCCCGGCGGGGGTCATCCTGACCGGTGGCAACGATTTGGCGGCCTATGGCGGCGACGCGCCGGAACGGGACGATGCAGAGGCGGCATTGGTGGAATGGGTCGATGGCAGGGGTCTGCCGGTTTTGGGCATATGCCGGGGCGCACAGCATCTGACCCATCTAGGCGGTGGATTGCTGGAACGGACCAAGGACCATGCCGGGACCCGTCATCGCATCATGCCTTCGGGGCGCGAGGTGAATTCGTTTCATGACTGGGCCATCGTCCGGGCACCGTCCCATGCGGACATCCTGGCAAGCGCGGCGAACGGCGACGTCGAGGCCTTTCGTCGAGGCAACTGGACAGCCCTGATGTGGCACCCGGAGCGGGAGGCCGTTCCCCATCCCGACGATATCGCCCTGTTTCAACGCCAGTTCGGAGAAAGCTTGCCGTGAAAGCTTTGATTCTGGCCGCCGGGCGTGGCAGCCGTATGCTTCATTTGACCGAGGATCGGCCCAAGGGGCTGGTGGAACTGTTGGGCAAGCCGCTGTTGGATCGCCAAGTCGCCGCCCTGCGGACCGCCGGTTTCGACGAGATCGGCGCGGTCAGCGGATACCGGGCCGAGGCGCTGGAGGGACGGGGACTGACCCTGTTCCACAATTCCCGCTGGGCCAAGACCAACATGGTGGCATCGCTGGCCTGTGCGGCCGACTGGCTGCAGGGCGGGCCGGTGGTGGTCAGCTATTCCGACATCTTCTATCGCCCCGAGGCCCCGGCGGCGCTGTGCTCGGCCGCGGCGGATCTGGCCATCACCTTCGATCCCCACTGGCTGGGGTTGTGGGGGCGGCGTTTCGCCGATCCGCTGTCGGACGCCGAGACGTTTCGGCGTGGCCCCGATGGCCGATTGCTGGAAATCGGCGCCAAGCCCACCGCGCCGGAACAGGTGAACGGGCAATATATGGGGTTGCTGCGCTTCACCCCTGCCGGTTGGGCCGAGGTCGAGGACTTACGCGATGAACTGCCGCCCGAACGGCGGGACAAACTGGACATGACCGGCATGCTGTCATTGCTGCTGGCGCGGGGAACCCCCATCGATGCCATTCCCGCCCCCTGGCCCTGGGGGGAGGTGGACGCGGAAACCGATCTGACCCTTTACCAGTCCGATCCCGAAGCCTTCGGTCTAGTGGAATGAGTCCGCCCCGAGAAACTGGAGACGCGATGGAACAGCAAAGCTTGCTCCAGGCCGGCATCTCCGTCTGGAAGACCGAGAATCTGGGCGAAGCCCGGTCCATATTCTCCGATCTGGTGGAGCAGGCTCCCGATGATCCTCATGATCCGGCAGGTCATGTCCGACCTGTTTTACAGCCGTTCCGACCTGTCTCCGTCGGCGGCGGTCCTGGCCGGTGGCTTTTCCGAGCGGTGGAGGATATTCCAGACGAAACGGCCCTGCGGCGGTTCATGGATTCCCTTCTCGACGCCGTCAATCGCAGCTTCGAAGCTGTCCTGGCGGGTGATGATGATGCTTTGGAATGCATGGGCGATGCCCTGATGGTCCTGGGGAGCAGGCACATGGCGGCCATATTTTTTATCGCGGCTCTCCGCAAGGCTCCCGACGACGGGTGCCTGCGCACCAGATTTGGGGAAATGGTTTTGGGCGGGCGTTTTCTGCACGAGGCGGTGGCAGTGTTTGCCGACGACGGCACGATTCAGTCGCAGCCGCTGGTGGCATCATGAAACACGTTTCTTTTGCCGGGAAAAATCTGACCTGGGCGAGGCGTACGGCGATGACTCCGGTCGAATGTCTTTGGCTGCGCCTGAGGTGGCAAGGACTGACGGGACGAGAAATCATTCGTCTGTTGGCGCATGACATCAACGAGCTCTTCCGATGCCTGGGAGCGACGTTTGATACCCCCTTTGCACAGATGCTGTACGCCTTTGCCGCGGGGCGCTGCCATGATTCGAGAAAGGCGCGCATAGGCTTTTTCTCCCCAGGAACATCTTATCGGGACTATGCCGGGCGTCTGCCCCAGGAACTGCGATGCAGGGGGTATGACGTCGTGTTCCTGTATGGGGATCCCAACGACTCTCGACTGCGGGACGACGACGCTATTTTCGCTGGCGGAGGGATCATTCAGTACATCGACTGGCTTGACCTAATTCTCGTACCGACCGTCATGGATTGTTTGCATCCGAAAGTACCAACGGTCTTGATGCCTCATACCCTGATCGGTGGGGTAACCTGGAATGTTCCAGGCATGGAGAACAACTCCGGTCTTCATGAAACGATGACACCAAAAGAAATTTCCGCACTTCCTGCATATGATCGAGTTACCGATTTTACAAAATTCTTTACATTATTTGACTATATATCATCTACAACGAATCATATGAAAGAGAGAACCCGCCAACTCATGCGGTATTATGGAAAGTTCCGGGAAGGAGAAGAGCGTGCGGAGATGGCTCCGGATGCAGCCGAGTTGCTGGACCGGCTAGGGGGCCATTCTCGCTTGGATCAGGTCTTGATTCACGTCGATGGGTATCTGCCCCTGGACCTGCTGCGCGACACTCTGTCGGAGCGGAAAACCGAGCCTGACAGCGTTATTTATGCTCCCACGCTGACTTCGGTCTATGACGCGCGGATCACCAGCCTGATGAATATGGGGGTTCTCATTCTGTCGGCGCTTCTGGAGTACCTTCCTGATTACAAGGTCATTTTTCGCCCCCATCCCCATGAAAAGACGGAGGTGGTCGAAAAAATCGCTGCCCTGTTCCAAGGGAACCCTCGGTTCGTTCTCAGCTGCGGACGGTCCTATATGAATGAATACGTCGGATCTGCTCTGATGGTCTCGGACCTGTCGAATACAGCTTATACCTTTGCCGCTTCCACTCTGCGCCCTGTCATTTTCGTCAGTCCGGGCGAACACCTGATTCAACGCTTTGCCGACCTGGATTGCGATGCACTGCGCCTGCGCGAAGGCGTCGGCTGGGTGGTGGATTCGCACGAGGCCCTGTTGAAATTGCTGGACTCAGGAGAACCGCTGTCCCTTGAGGCGCGCAATCGGGTGAAGGCTCGGATCGGTGAGCTGTTCCCCCGTGATCCACCCGCATTCATGAAATTCGCTGATGCGGTCGATGCGATTCTGGCTGGCAGAATCCCTGAGGGAGCCGAAGTCTACCGATGACAGGTATATCGGTCTGGCTGGTCCGTCATGGAAAGTCGGAATTGGGATTCGACCAAGCCGAAGATTCCGGCTTGTCCGAACTGGGGCACCGGCAGGCCGCAATTGCGGCGGCGGAGATCGCAAAGGCGATCCCCCCCCGTGACATCATGGCATCAGGCTTCCTGCGGGTGCGACAAAGCGCGTTGCCCTTGGCCGTATTGTGGGGGCAACCGGTGGGTATCGCTGAGGCGGTCACCGAAATTCCGTCACCGCCCCACTTGTTGGGGGCGCGCATCGCCGAGCGGCGCCCGTGGGTCGACCACATCCTCACCCAAAACTATGGCGCATTGGATCCCGCCATCGAGTCCTGGCGGGAAAAGGTCGTCGCCTTCGTGTCGGGACTGGACCGGCCGGCGGTGATTTTCAGCCATTACCTGACGATCAACGCCCTGGTGGGGGCGGTCCTGGGGGATCGTCGGACGGTGGTGTTCGATCTGGACTATTGCGCGGTCACGCGGATGCGCGTGGTGAACGGGCGGCTTGGCCTGGATGTCGAGGGGGGCTGATGGTTCCCCAAAATCAGCGTACCGACTGATAAAGGCGCCATTCCGGCCGTGTCTCGCCGCTGATCCAAGCCGTCAAGGCATCGGCCACGGCTTCCGAAGCGTGGCCGGCATTGATGGAAATTTCGTTGCGCAGTCGGGTGATGGATGCGCGGAGGCAGTTCGGATTAGTCTCGAAGTGCTTGAGGGCGGCGATCATGGCATCCACGCTGTCGACCACAGCACCGACCGCAGGGCGCAGGCTGCAATATTCGTCCTCGCCCGACCGTCGGATGTATTCCTGCAGGCGTGCCTCGTTGGCGGAAAAGAACACCACCGGCCGCAGGGTGCTGAGGGCGAAGGTGAAGGCGGTGCTGGAAAAATCCGACACCAGGAAGCGGGTGCGGGCGTAAAGGTCGGCGTGTTCGCTGCCGACGCGGTCAAGGCTGAAATTGGTGAAGGCCTCGCCGGTCCGGCAGACAGTCTCCATCACCTCGGGAAACTCATCCGCATAAGGCTTGAACACGATCCGATAATGGGGAAATGCCCGGCACAGCGCGGCAACAATATCAGCGCCATGTCGGTTGATCGACATGTATTTCAGCCATTCCGTCTTGTTGCCCGACCGATCGTTCGGCGTGGGGGCATAGGTGATGATGGCCTCGTCTTGAAACGCCTCGGCCCGGGCAATTCCCTCGTCGAATTTGGGATATCCGCCGGGAATCAGCGTGATGCTGGAGACGATCCGTGATTCCCGGGGCAGCAGGGCCATCAGCGTCGCGCCATCGGGAGCCGGCCGGGGCGGCGTTTGCCCCGGAAGGCCATAGCCGAAAAAGCGCGCCCTTTCCTGGAGGATGGCCATGATGGTGTGCGACGGTGCCACATGCGCATCAAAAAGGGGGAATAGAGTGCAGGCATGGGAGTAGCGCTGTACCAGATCATCGGAAGTCTCGGCGCCCCCCCCTCCAACGTCGCGGTTCGGGTTGAAGATGGCGAGCGAGAGATGGTCGATCAACACCTTACGCGGGGCGGGGGGCAGGCAAT
>Ga0172373_10007563_pt1 | contig 14060 bp, 9 predicted proteins | sample Lak10m_2_FD_114546 | JGI IMG/M metagenome (GOLD analysis project Ga0172373, IMG submission 114546) | Freshwater microbial communities from Kabuno Bay, South-Kivu, Congo - kab_092012_10m | ecosystem: Environmental > Aquatic > Freshwater > Lake | place: Democratic Republic of the Congo: South-Kivu... | reverse complement strand
CGGCCTCCCCGAGGCCCACGCGGTGCACCTCTGGGTCGCGCTCGCCGCCGAAGGCGAGGCCGATCCCGACCTGGCCCTCGCCGTGGCGCTGGCCTTCGCGCCCTGGCGGGCCTGGGCCCAGGATCGGGCGCTCGTGGAGGCGGACGCGCGCGCGCGCCTGGCCTACGGGCTGGACCTGGACGACTGGCTGGCCGGCCGGGGGGCGGGCTGGCGCCTCGGGTCCCAGCCGGCGCTGGCCAAGCTGCTCTGGGCCTGGCCCGGCGGGGAGGCGGTGGTGTACGGCGCGCTCCCGCTGGCGTGGGCCTCGGAGCCCCTCTCGCGGGAGGCCTACCGGTTCCACGTGCCCTCGATCGAGGCGCTCGAGGTGCTGCGGGACGACTTCCCCGTGCACGCGGACCTGGGGCACACCGCGGACGCCCGCGACGAGCTGGTCTGGGACCGCCTCACCTACCGGGCGGCGGACGCGGGGATGGAGGCGCTGTGCGAGGCGCGCTCGCTCTCCTCGGCCACCTGCTTCTCCTGGGAGCGGGACCGCAACCGGAACCGCGCCCTCGGCATGGTGGACGGGCGCCGCATCCCGATGCACCTCGGCAACTCGGTCGAGCTCCAGCTCGATCACCGCGACGAGGACGGCGACTACGTGGGCGACTGCCTCATCGCCACCACCCTCGCCGGCGCCGCGATGCAGGCGGTGGGCATCGCCCCGCTGCCCATCGGCTACGCCGGCCCCACCTGGTACTGGCCCACCCACAACTTCCCGGTCTACCTGGAGGTGGACCGCTTCGTGTCCCCCCAGGCCATGCCCTCCCCCCGCTGGTCCGCCGACGGCACCTGGGCCTACGCCGTGCTCCCGGTGGTGGATCCCTACGCGGGGGTGGCGCTCGGCTGGGAGCCGGACGGCTGGGCGCGCGGCGGGAGCGTGGCCGCGGGCGCGTGGACCTACGGCTCCCTGGGCGCCTACGTGGACCAGGGCGTGCCCCTGGACGACGTGGCCGGCTGGGTGGACGAGGCCCGCAGCGGCTGGCCGGAGCTCCGATGAGCGAAGGCACCCCCGCCTCCCAGAGCCCCCACGGGGTGCGCTTCACCGCCCGGATCGAGCGGATCCAGCAGACCGGGGGTTGGGTCTACGTGCGCGTGCCGCCCGAGCTGGCCCCGCCGGTGACCGGCCCCTTCGGGATGACCCCGGTGATCGCGCGGGTGGACGGGCGCGAGTGGAACACCACCATCTGGCACGAGAAGGACGGCCGCGTGCTGCTCCCCGTGCCCAAGAAGATGCGCCGCGAGAAGGACGTGGGCGACGAGGTGGTGATCGAGTTCCGGGTGGACGGCGAGAAGTAGCGCCGTCGGGCGCTACCACCCCACCCCGGTCAGCGTGGCTCCGTACACGTCCTGGCCGTCGGCCACCGCGGCGAGCGGCGCGACGCCCCACGCGCCGGGGACGTGGACCGAGGGCAGCCGGAGGCTGACCGGCGAGCCGCCGCCGCCGAGCTGGGCGCCCAGGAGCCCGCCGGCCACCATGCCCACGCCGGAGCCCGCGAGGGAGGTGGCGAGGAGGACGTCCGGGTCGCTGGTGAGCATCGCGGCCACCAGCGTCGAGGTGCCTCCGAGCACCACCCCGCCCGCGTCGCCCAGCGCGATCACTCCCGGGGCGACCTCGATGGAGGGCACGAGGGTGAGGCTCCCCGCGAGCAGGCCGACGTCCCCGCCGATGAGCGCGCCCTGGAGCTGGTCGGCGTCGGCGAGGCCGGCCACGGCGGCGCCGACGTAGGTGCCCCAGACCGCGGTCGAGGCCATGGTGAGGCTGGAGCTGTACGGCACTTCGGCCCACCGGGAGCCGATCGCCGCGGCCGAGGCGGCGGCGCCGATGGTGGTCAGGGCGATCCCCTCGGAGGCCAGCGGGTCGGTGTACGACATCCAGCCCATGGTCTGCCACGCCACCCAGCCGGTGCCGAGCCCGCCCCAGAGGAGGTCGGTCCCGTCGACGCCGGCCGGGTCGCGGTTGGCGAGGACGAGGCCGGCGGCGATCCCCCCGGTCCCGCCCAGCACGGCGCCCATGCCGGCGCTGCCCACCGGGTCGGTGAGGAGCACCATGCCGCTGCCGAACGCGCTCCCGGCGCCGAGCCCGACCCAGCCGCCGAGGAGCTCGTCCGGGGGCCGCTGGTAGAGGGGCGACGCGGCCCAGGCGCCGATCCCGGCCAGGCCGGCGGTCGCCACGGGGAGGCCGCGGCGGCGGGTGTCGCCGAGGGGGACGAAGCCGCCCACGAGCGCGCCCCAGGTGGTGCCCAGGGCCACGAAGCCCGCGTCGGAGCCTTCGAGGTCCACCTCGGGTGCCCCGGCGGCGGCGCCGGCGAAGGCGCCGAGCGTGGTGACCCCGGCCACGGTGGCGAGGTCGTCCTCGTCCGGGCGCGCGAAGTTCCACAGCGTGGTGGTGGTGGCCACGCTGGCGCCGGTCACGAACAGGGTCTCCAGCCCGTCCCGACCGGTGCCCTGGTGGGCACGCGCGGTGAGGATGCCGGCGGTGGTCCCGACGGCGCCGCCGGCCAGGCCGGAGAGCAGCGCCCGGCCGGTGTCGTCGCCGGTGCCACGGTCCAGCCCCGCGGCGAGGAGCGCCCCGCCGGAGATCCCCGCCCACTGGGCGGTGGTGACGTGCGCGGCGTCCCCGGCGGTGACCGGCCGGCGCTTGGCGTAGAACCACCCGCCGGTCAGCCCCCCGGCCGCGCCGGCGAGCGCCCCGAGCCCGCCGAGCTGCGTCTGGCCGAAGTGCCCGGCGGTGGCGAGCCCGTACCCGGCCCCGGTGGCGCTCCCCACCATCGTCCAGGCGACGCCGCCCTTCTCGGAGATGCGCTTCATCCCCGGCAGGCGGTCGGGGTAGCGGGTCGCGATCGTGTCCATCAGCTCGACGCGCAGCGGGCCGGCGACGTCGGGGTCGGCGGCGGCGGCGACGAGCGCGTCGGCCGCCTCGGGGAGCTGGGCGTCCCCCAGGGCCCGGACGGCCGCGCTGCGGGTGGACGTGGGGAGAGCGCGATCGCCGAGCCACGCTCCGAGCACCGGGACGCCCGCGGGGTAGCGGGCCAGGCCCGCCACGGCGGCGTCCACCACCGGGCCCTCGCGGCGCACGTCCACCACGTCGGCCAACACCGCCACGCCCCGCGGATCGCCCCCGGCCACCAGCGCCGCCACGCCGTCCGCGGGCGTGTCCCCGTGAAGAAGGAGCATCGCCGCCAGGAAACGCTGGTCCTCCTCGCAGGCCGGGGCGGGAACCGCGGCAGCCGGGGCGACGGCGGGCGCCGGTTCGGCGGCCGGCGCGACGGCGGGCGGGGGGTCGGCGGGGGCCGCGGCGGCGGGCGGGGGCGGGCCGGCGTCATCCGCGTGGGCCAGTGAGCAGGCGAGGAGCAGCATGGAGCACCGGGAGCGCCAACTCTCTATGCAATCCTCGTTCCCCTCGCGCCGCGCCCGGCGTCCCGCGCCCCGGCCACGACTCCGCGCCGAGGCCGCGTGGTAGGCTGCCCCCCGCTGGAGGGCCGATGCCGCTTAGTCTCTACGTGGCCACCCGCAAGGGGGTCTGGATCGCCAGCGCCGCGGGTTCCCGACGCTCGTTCACGCTCACCGGGCCGAGCTTCCTGGGTCAGCAGTGCCACCACGTGGTCCTCGACCCCCGGGACCGCCGCACGCTGCTCTGCGCTTCGCGCCAGTGGCACCTCGGCCCCACCGTGTTCCGCTCCGAGGACGGCGGCGCCACCTGGAAGGAAGCCGAGGCCCCGCCGCGTTTCCCCACCGGGGAGCCGCGCGGACGGGCGGTGGACCACGTCTTCTGGCTCACCCCGGGCCACGCGTCCGAGCCCGGGGTCTGGTACGCCGGAACCTCGCCGCAGGGGCTGTTCCGCAGCGAGGACGGGGGGCGTTCCTGGGCGCCGGTCTCCGGCTTCAACGACCATCCCGACCAGGCGGCCTGGGTGGGGAGCGACAAGGACCAGACGCCGGACGGCGGGAAGCTCCACTCCGTCCTGGTGGACCCCCGCGACCCCGCGCACCTCTACCTGTCGATGTCCGGGGGCGGCACCTTCGAGTCCCGCGACCGCGGCGCCGGCTGGTCGCCCCTGAACCTCGGCGTGGCGATGGACTTCGCCCCCCCCAAGGAGGACGGGAGCGAGTACACCTACGGGCACGACCCCCACTGCGTGGTGCTGGCGCCCTCGCGGCCCGACCGCCTCTGGCAGCAGAACCACTGCGGCCTCTACCGGATCGACCGCCCTTCGGACCGCTGGGTCCGCGTGGGCCGGAACATGCCCGCCGACGTGGGCGACATCGGCTTCCCCATCGTGGTCCACCCCCGGGATCCCGACACGGCCTGGGCCTTCCCCATGGACGGCACCAACGACTGGCCCCGGACCCCCCCCGGCGGCCGGCCCGCCGTCTTCCGCACCCGGGACGCCGGAGCCACCTGGGAACGGCGCGCGGAAGGGTTCCCCGCCGGCCAGGCCTGGTGGACGGTCCGGCGGCAATGCCTGGTGGGCGACACGCGCGACCCCGTCGGCCTCTACTTCGGCACCACCTCGGGGCAGGTATGGGCGAGCGACGACGAGGGCGAGAGCTTCCGCCTGCTCTTCGGCGACCTGCCGCAGATCCACGCCATCTCCGTCGCGGAGAGCGCGTAGGCGTGCGCCGGGTCCACGTCCCGAGCCAGCTCCGCTCCTACACCGGCGGTCGCGCCGAGGTGGAGGCCGACGGGGACACCCTCGACGCCGTCCTCCTGGACCTCGACCGCCGCTTTCCAGGCTTCCGCTTCCGGGTGATCGACGAGCAGGACCGGATCCGCCGGCACATCCTGCTCTTCGTGGGGAGCGAGCGCTCGGGCGAGCTCGGCGCGGCCCTGCCGCCGGGCGCCGAGGTCCACGTGATCGGCGCGCTCAGCGGGGGCTGAGCGGCGCGCGAGCTTCGGCCCCCCACCGCACCACGCACAGCGCCCAGGCGAGCACCGCCACCGGCAGCCAGGCGAGGCTGTGGGGGGAGCTGGCGAGGCTGGTGGGGAGGACGGGGAGGCGGGTCACGCCGGCGGCCCACATGCCGAGGAACAGGCACGCCGCCGCGGCCACGGGCAGGGGACGGAGCCCGGCCGAGAGCGGCCACGCGAGCACCCAGCCCACCGCCGGCAGCGCCACCACCGCCTCGTGCACCTGGTGACTACCGGCGAGCGCCGTCCCCGCCCAGGCCGCCAGCACCGCGCCGGTGGCCGCCGGTCCGCCGCGCGGGCGCCAGAGGCTCCAGAGCAGGAGGAGCACGCTCGGCACCCCCACCGCGTAGATGCGGACCCGCCAGAGCGCCAGGAGCCAGGCGGGCTCGGTGCGGGTCCAGCTCGCGCGCGGGGGCGGGTTCACCATCACCTCCACCAGCTCCATGCGGGTGGGGGGGGCCCCGTTCCAGGCCAGGAGCGCCGCGCCGGCCGCCAGCGCCCCGAGCACCCCCAGGCAGGCGAGGACGAAGGAGCGCCGCCGGAGGGCGGCCGCGAGAAGGACGACGGGGAGGAGCTTGAGGCCCGCGCCCACCCCGGCGACCGTGCCGGCCCAGCCGTCGCGCCCGCGGGCCAGGAGCGCGAGGGAGATCGCGGTGAGCCCGGCGATCACCGGGCCGGACTGACCGGCCACCAGCGACCCGCCCACCAGGCGTGTGTCGAGGAGGAAGGCGGCCACCAGGAGGGCGGGGCCGAGGGGCGCGAGGCCACGACCGGCGGCGGCGAAGGCGGGAGCGACGGCGCAGGCGGCCACCCCCAGCGCGCCCAGGATCCGCCAGGCCGGCGCGAGGACCGACCACGGCACGGCCACGGTGGGGAGGAACAGGACGGCGGTGGTGGGCGGGTAGGGGTAGCGGTCGTCGGGGTCGATGCCGCGGTCCTCGAGGCGGCGGTGGAACACCGTCTCGAGCACGTCCGGAGTGCAGCGCCACTCGGGCCCCAGCGCGATCCGGGCGCGGCACCAGAGGGGGACGAGGTCCACCGCGGCGGCGCCGTCGCGCGTGACGGCCTTCTGGACCGGGGGGACGGCCCAGGCGAGCGCGATCGCGCAGGCGATGGCGGTGGCGGCGTTGCGAACGGCCGAGCGCAGGCGGTCGGAGCTCAGGGATTGCCCCCCGTGTACAGGAGCAGGAAGGTCAGGGTCACCGCGCACTCCGGTGGGGCGAGTCTACACCTCCCGGCGGCCCCGACTACCCCGCCCCGGGCGCCACCAGCGAGTCGAGGAAGGCGACGATGTCGGCCTGCTCGTCCAGGGGGAGGGCGACGTAGGCCGCGCGCACTCCGTCGGCCTCGCCGCCGTGGGCGCGGATCGCCGCCTCGACCGAGACCGCGCGCCCGTCGTGGAGGTAGGGCGCCGAGTCCCGCACGCCCCAGAGCGGCGGGGTCCGCCACTCGCGCGCCGTCGCGCCCCGCAGCTCGGTCGAGGTCGAGGTGAAGAGCGCGCGGCCGTAGTAGCCGGTGCGGTCCTGGAGCCCCTCCCCCAGGTCGTGGAGCAGCAGGTCCGCGTAGAGGCCCCGGGCCGACCCGAGGTTCTCCTGGTGGCAGCCGTCGCAGCCGACGGCGCTGAACAGATCGCGCCCGTGGTCGATCCCCGGGGTGGCCAGCGCCACCGGGGCGGGCAGGGCGGCGACGAAGCGGACGAGCGAGGCCAGCTCGGCGTGATCGAGGTCCAGACCGGGGGCTTCGGGCACCTCCAGCGTGGGGCGCTGGGGGAACCCGGGGACCTCCAATCCCAGCTCGAAGGAGCAGGCGCGGGCGACGAAGCTGGAGAGCCGGTCCACGTCGCCCTTCCAGCCGAAGCGGGCGGGTCGGCCCTGGGCGTCGCGGCCCACCCGGCCCGTGATCGTCGAGTCGCCCTTGACCGAGCGGGCGGCCTCGAAGAGGGACTCCTCGGCGACGCGGTCGATCACCCCCGCGCCGAACAGCGCCGGGGGGTTCCGCGACGCGCCGAGGGTGTTCACCGTGACGTCGCGGGCCTCCGGCCCGCCGCCCCCCACGCCGCCCTGGTTGTGGCAGCCCACGCAGGAGGAGCCGTTGGCGATGGGGCCGAGCCCGTCGCCGGGGGCCGCGCGGGGGTCGTCGTGGACCCAGGTGCGGACGAAGAGCTCGCGGCCGGCCTCCGGCCCCGGCAGCTCCTCCACGAGGACGGCGGGGGCGGAGCTGTGCCCGGCGCACCCGAGGTGCGCGAGTAAGATGAGGTGCATGGCGGACTCCTGCCGAGTCCGACCGCTGGCGGGGGCCCCGGTTCCGGGGACGCCGATGGTTGACGAATCCTGGACCGGGGCCTACCCCTCGCCCCCCTCCACCTTGGTCATCTCCGACAGCATCACGCCCTTCACGAGGTCGCCGCCGCCCACCACGGTGAGCCGGTCGATCCGGCCCGCCAGCTCGGCGAGCCCCTCGAGCTCCTTCAGCCGCAGGAGCACGGGGTTGTTGTCGAGGAGGCGCGCGGTGTTGGCCAGCTGACGCGTCTGGGCCGTCTCCTCGCGCCGCTTGATGGCCAGCGCCTCGGCCTCCTTCCTGGCCAGGGTGACGCGGTTGAAGAGCTCCTTCACCTCTCCGGGCAGGATGACGTCGCGGAGCACCACCTGCTCGAGCGCCACGCCCACCGCGGGCAGTCGGGCCCGGGCGGCGGCCTGGAGCTCGGCGTCCACCGCGGCCCGGTCGGCCAGGAGCGGCTCCAGCTCCCGCGCGCTCACCACCTCGCGCATGGCGTGGTGCACCGCGGCGTAGATCTGCTTGTCGCGATCGACCTCCCGCGCGCGCTGGAGCGCGTCGGTGACCCGCACCGTGACCCCGGCCTTCAGCCGCACCGGCACCTGGTCCCGGGTGAGCAGGTCCTGGGGCTCCACGTCCACGGTGGCGAGCGCGAGCGAGACGGGCTCGATGGTCCAGGGGCCCTGGCTCCAGACCCGGTACCGGCCCGGCGCCGCGAGGCGGATCGGCACCCCGTTGTGCTTCACCACGCCCGCGGTGGTGCCGTCCACGGTGAGGTCCGTCCACACGTTCCCGCCGTTGTGGGGCGTGCGGTCGGTGTCCGGCAGGGGCAGGGGCTCGGCCTGCACGTCCACGTCGTACACCTCGGCCTTCCCCTGGGCGTCCCAGAGCAGGTAGCGCCCCGGGTAGAGGATCTTCTGGTAGACGCCGTCGAAGAAGAGCACCCCGCGGTGGTTCGACGCCACCCGCACGGTCGTGGCCCCCGGCAGGTCGTCCGGAAGTGGGTCGGGGTTGGGGCGCTTGTCCACCTCGGCCCGGAGGTCCAGGGTGAGGAACTCGTGCAGGCCGCCGAGGGTCCAGCGGGTGTGGCGGCCCGGCCCGAGGAGCTCGGTGTAGCGGCCGTCCACCACGTGGGCGACGCGCTGGTGGGAGGCGACGAGGAGGGTCTTGAACATGGTGTTCCCGGAGGGTGAGGGAGGGCGTCGGCGGCGATCCCCGGCGACGGCGCGGCCGCGGTCGGGAGCGGGCTCCACCGGGACTCGGGGCGAACCCCGGGACGCGGTGGCGCTCCCCGCGGACAGGCTCCGGCAGCGGTGGGCCGAGGCCCTGGACCGCCGCCGACGACCTCCCCGTTTGACCTTTGGAGGTCCAGCTCTATAGGCTGGTGCTCAACCACTGAGCGTCATTCCCCGTGAGGGGAATGCAGGAATCGAACCTGGAAAGCCCGGGGCGTGACGCGGAGCAGACGCGGAACCGCTGATGGGAACTCCCGGCAGGCCGCTCTCCCCGCCCGTTTCCGGTGGGCCCGTCGAGGATAGCCGGGGTTGGACGGGGGAGGCAAGGGGGCCGCCGCCCGGCGGGGGTGTCCCCTCGCGGTCCGCCGCCCGCCCCCCCTCTCGCGTTACCCCCCTTCCGTGGCCTCCACGCCCGACAGGGTCGCCGTCCTCGCCCGCCAGCTCGGTTGGTCCGACGAGGTGCGCCAGGTGGTGGCCCGGACGCTCTCGCTCAGCGACGAGGAGCTCCTCGGGTACCTCCCCCCGCCCTCGGACCCCATGGACGTGCCGGCGCCCTACGAGGACCGCGGCCTCATCGGCATCGGCGGGATGGGCGAAGTGCGCCGGGTCTACGACCCCCGCCTGGGCCGTACGGCGGCGCTGAAGGTGCTCCGCGCGGTGCTCGCCCACGATGGCGCCCAGCGCGCGCGCTTCGTGGCCGAGGCCCAGATCCTCGCCCAGCTCCAGCACCCCGGCGTGGTCCCCGTCTTCGAGCGCGGCGAGCTGGAGGACGGCCGGCCCTGGTTCGTGATGAAGGAGGTGACGGGGCGCTCGCTGCGGGAGGTGATGGAGGAGGGGTTGGAGCTGCGGCGCGCCGTGGACCTGTGGCGACGGGTCTCGGACGCCATCGCCTACGCGCACACTCGGGGGGTGGTGCACCGCGACCTCAAGCCGGACAACGTGATGGTCGGCCCCTTCGGCGAGGTCCTGGTCCTCGACTGGGGCTTGGCGCGCCTGGTGGGCGACACGGAGGCGGACGCCCCCAGCACGGTGCGGGACGCCGGCGCCCACGCCACCCGGGCGGGGACGGTGACCGGGACGCCCTCCTACATGGCGCCCGAGCAGGCGGCGGGGGAGCTGGACCGGCTGGGGCCGGCCACGGACGTCTACGCGCTCGGCGCCACGCTCTACGAGATGCTCGCCGGCCGTCCCCCTCACGACGGCCCCACCAGCGAGGAGATCGTGGCCGCAGTGCTCGCGGGCCCGCCGCCCCCGCTCGCCGCGGAGGTCCCGCCCGAGCTGGCCCGGCTGTGCGAGGCCGCCCTGGCCCGTGAGCCGGCCGCGCGAGGAACGGCCGAGGGCTTCGCCCGCGCGCTGGAGGCCTGGCTGGACGGGGTGCACCGCCGGGAGCGGGCGCGGGAGGTGGTGGAGGCGGGGCGTACCCAGTTCGCCGAGGCCGGAGCCCTGCACACCCAGGCGGCGGCGCTGCGGGTGGCGGCGGCCGAGGAGCTCGCGGCGCTGGGGCCACGCGCCGGCGAGGACGCGAAGGCGGCGGCCTGGGCCCGGGAGGACGAGGCGGAGCGGCTCGAGCGCGTCGCGGCGGAACGGGCGGCGGAAGGTCGGGAGACGGTGGGGGCGGCGTTCACCCATGCCGCGGACCTGGAAGAGGCCCACGCGATGCTGGCCGACCTCACCCTCGAGGACCACCGGCAGGCGGAGCTGCTGGGGGACGAGATCGGCGCCACCCGCGCGGCCATCACCCTCCGGCGCCACCTCACCGCGCTCCCGCCGGCGGCCACGGTGCGGCACCGGGCCTGGCTGGCGGGCGAAGGCGCGCTCAGCCTCGAGACCGACGTGCCCGCGGAGGTGCTCCTCCACCGCTACGAGCCCCACCGCCGCCGCATGGTCCCCGTCTTCGAGCGGTCCCTGGGGCCCACCCCCCTGCGCGCCGTGCCGCTCCCCATGGGCAGCTACCTGTGTGTGCTGCGGGCGCCGGGCCGCCCGGACGTGCGCTACCCCGTCTCCATCGGCCGGCAGGAGCACTGGAGCTCGGGAGGGCCGATCCACCTGCCCGCGTCGGTGCCGGAGGGCTCCTGCCACGTGCCCGCCGGCTGGTTCTGGAGCGGCACGGCGGGCCAGCCCTTCGAGCACGAGCTGCCCCGGCGCCGCGTGTGGGTGGACGGGTTCCTCCTCGAGCGCTTCCCGGCCACCAACCGGGCGTGGATCACCTTCCTCGACGCCCTCGTGGACGCCGGCGAGCACGAGCTGGCCGCCGCCTGCGCGCCGGCGGCTCCGGGTGGGGTGCCGGTGTACGGCCGCGACGCCGCGGGCCACCACTTCCTGCAGCCCGACCCCGACGGGGACCTCTGGGAGCCCGACTGGCCGGTGTTCCTGGTGGACCACGCCGCCGCCCGGGCCTTCGCCGCCTGGCGCGCGCGCGTGACCGGGCTCCCCTGGCGCCTGCCCCACGAGTTCGAGTGGGAGAAGGCGGCCCGGGGGGTGGACGGGCGGACCTACCCCTGGGGGAACGGGTTCGACCCCACCTACTGCTGGATGCGCGACACCGCCGAGGTGCCCCACCCTGCGCCCGTCGGGCGCTGCCCTGTGGACGAGAGCCCGTACGGCGTGCGGGACCTCGCCGGCGGGGCCATGGACTGGACCGACTGCCCCTTCCGCAAGGAGGGCCCCCCGTTGGACGCGGACGGGCGCCTCCTCGCCGACCCCGGCCCCGCGCCCACCATCGCTGTCCGCGGCGGCGCCTGGCACTTCCGGGCCCGCGGCTGCGCGACCACCGGCCGCTGGATGCCCACCGCCAACGCGCGTCGGGGGGACGTGACGGTGCGACTGGCGATTTCAGGGAATTTCGATTTCCCCCCGGCGGACCGCTGACGGCGCTAATCTCGGATGTCCACGGAGAACGGCATGCTCCTCCTCGCCTCGACCTTCGCCCTCGCGGTGGACCCCCCGCTCAAGTCGGTCGCGAGCGGGAAGAACTGCCTGAAGATCCCCTGCAACGGCATCCAGGCCGATCCGACCGCGGGCATCATGCCCTCGGACGTGCTCGAGGCGCTGGGGCTCTCCACGCGCGTGGACCTGACCTGGACCCCGGTCTCGGTGAGCGTGGGGACGACCGAGATCGACGGCTGGCTCGTCGCGCCCGACGACGGCGCCGGCGATCTGGACGTCTCCCGCGAGCTCTACTTCTACGCCGAGCACCTCCTGGACTCGGACGCCACCCTCGACGTGCTCGCGGGGGCGGTGTCGTACGTGCCCGGCGAGACCATGGCGCTTCGCCTCGACGTCACCTTCGACGGCGCGGCCTGGAGCCCCACGCACCAGCTCGTCTTCGAAGCCAGCTACGTGACCCGGGGCGCAGCCGCCGCCGGCGTCGGGGCGTGGCAGCTCGACCAGCTGCACCTCGAGGAGCTCGCCACCGGTGCCATCACCGGCGCCGACCCGGTCACGCCGACGTCGGTGGGGGTGAGCAGCTACGCCTTCGAGTACTGGTCCTCGCTCACGCCCAGCGGCACGAACACCCTCTTCGTGGACGAAGCGCTCGCGCTGGTCACCGCGACGCAGGGCTGGATCGGGAGCGTGGAGGGCTGGGTCGGCGCCCGCACCAGCTCCCTCACCACCACCGCCAGCTACACCGACGCCGCCGAGGTGGACACCGAGCAGAGCTCGGTCACCGCCAACCCGCGGGAGACCTCGTACCGGGCGGTGAGCTCGGTGCTCGACGCCGACGGGGCGCGGTCCGAGCTCGTCACCGGGTACGCCCAGGCGTCGGGCCGGATGACGACCGAGGTGGTCACGGCCGAGCGCGGCACGCTCTCGGTAAGCTCGGGCGAGATGTCCTTCACTCGTGGTGCCTTCTCGGCGGTGGTGGCCCCCGAGGAGGAGGCCATGGCCTCGCTCCAGCGCCGCATCGGCGACGTCGGCGCGCGCTGACGCGGGGGGGACCGGCGGGGTTACCCTGAGCCGATGGCGAAGGCCCCGTCCCTGACCGAGATCCTGGACCTCCTCGTGGATGGCGGCCTCCTCCACGCCGGCCAGCGTCAGGACGTGCTCAACCGCGGCAAGGAGCAGGCCCGCCACCTGCTCCTGGACCGGCGCGCCGAGCTCCGTCGCCTCCTCGGGCGCCAGCGCGTCAGCTACTCGATTTCCGACATCGAGCTCATCGCCTCCTTCCGCTTCCGCCGCTCCGAGACCGCCGCCCCGCTCGACGAGGAGACCATCACCGAGGCGGTGGCGGGCCACGAGGGCTACGCCTTCACCCGGATCGATCCCCTCCGCCTCGACTTCCGCCTCGTCGTCGAGGCCTTCGGCGGCCCCTTCGCCGAGAAGCACCTCGTGGTGGCGATCGAGGAGTCCCCCGAGGCGCTCACCGTGGCGGTGACGGACCCCTGGAACACCGAGCTGCTCGGCTCCATCGCCCAGTTCAAGAAGAAGCCGGTGCGCCCGGTCATGGCGCCCAAGTCGGAGATCCTCCGCGTCATCACCGAGTTCCACGGGTTCCGGCGCTCGATGCGCGCCGCCGAGACCGAGCTGGCGAGCGAGCTCCCGGACATCTCCAACCTGGAGCAGCTCTACAAGGTCACCGGCTCGAACGAGCTGGAGGCCAACGATCAGCCGGTGGTCCAGGCGGTCTGGTACCTCTTGAACTACGCGTACGACCAGCGCGCGTCGGACATCCACATCGAGCCCAAGCGCGAGGACGCGCTGGTGCGCATGCGCATCGACGGGATGCTGCACGCCGTGCACCGCATGCCCAAGACGGTGCACCCCGCGGTGGTTTCGCGCGTGAAGCTCCTGGCGCGCCTGGACATCGCCGAGAAGCGCCGCCCGCAGGACGGTCGCTTCAAGACGGCCTTCGGCCCCACCGAGGTGGAGCTGCGCGTCTCCACCGTGCCCACTGCGTTCGGCGAGAAGGCGGTCGTCCGCATCTTCGACCCGGCGGTCCTCAAGCAGCCCCTGCCGGAGCTGGGCTTCTTCGACCGCGAGCTCGGCATCTACGAGTCGCTCATCCGCTCCACCAACGGCATGGTGCTCATCACCGGGCCCACCGGGAGCGGGAAGACCACCACCCTCTACTCCACCCTCCACCACATCCACTCGCCCCGCATCAACATCTGCACGTTGGAGGACCCCATCGAGATGGTGTCCGAGAACTTCAACCAGATGGCGATGCAGCCCAAGATCGGCTTCACCTTCGCCACCGCGCTGAAGAACGTGCTCCGGCAGGACCCGGACGTGGTGATGGTGGGCGAGATCCGCGACCCGGACACCGCGGACAACGCGGTGCAGGCCGCGCTCACCGGCCACCTCGTGCTCTCCACCGTGCACACCAACGACGCGCCGAGCGCCATCTCGCGGCTCCTCGACCTGGGCGTGTACCCCTTCCTCGTGTCGGGGGTGCTCCTCGGCGTGGTGGCCCAGCGGCTGATCCGCAAAGTGTGTACGCACTGCGCGCGCGAGGAGTACCTCTCCCCCGAGCAGATCGACATGCTGCGCATCCGGGGGGCCGACGGGCGGAGGCTGAAGGTGCGGCGGGGGGCCGGCTGCGTGCGCTGCCGCGGCACCGGCTACCGGGGGCGCACCGGCGTGTTCGAGGTCATGAAGAT
>Ga0172373_10007561_pt1 | contig 14064 bp, 17 predicted proteins | sample Lak10m_2_FD_114546 | JGI IMG/M metagenome (GOLD analysis project Ga0172373, IMG submission 114546) | Freshwater microbial communities from Kabuno Bay, South-Kivu, Congo - kab_092012_10m | ecosystem: Environmental > Aquatic > Freshwater > Lake | place: Democratic Republic of the Congo... | reverse complement strand
TGCCACCCCGTACACAGATTCACAATATATTGCTGGTATAACTTCTTCAAACGGTTCTTTGATTAGATCAAATCCATTTAAAAAATTATTTCCAGTAGACTCTGTTATTAAACCATTTAGACCGACAGGTCCTGGAATTAAGTATTTTATTCTTTTAACTAATCCATCGTATGATACAGCAACTAATAGCTTTTCAAGTTTTAGAATGATAAATTATCCTGGAACTGTTGCTTCCGAAGGGGCTACTGCACAACCAAGAGTATACTATCCAGGAGCAAAATTATACTATCAATATTGGCTAACACCAGAAGACCAAAATGTAGATCTGACTGTAAGCTATGCTGCTACTGGAACTAAGTATGCACTAACAAATAAAATAATTTTAACTTTTGAAAAATATCATACCCTCCCAACAAATTATACCGTTACAATAACCAAATCAGATAATACTACAATTACAGTTGGTCCTACAAATACGCCAAATAGTGGAAAAGTAATTTTATATTATACTGGATCAACATGGACTACGACTGCTTGGGCAGAGCCAGTTTCTTATCCTACACCAATAGCAATTAAAAGTATTAGGGTTCAGGCAACCAATCCAGGCGGAGGTAAAGTAATAGGTGTGATTGAAGTATCAGCTAGATGGGTAAAAGATCTATCTTTAGATGTATCTACATTTAGTATTAAAAAAGATTCTTCTGCAAATCCAGAAGATATTTTGCCAGTAGGAATATTAACTTCAAATAGTTTATCTATGGAATTGGCCAAGTACAATGAATCATCTCTTGAGTATATATCTTATAATCCATTATCAACAACTTTAAATTCTTCTAAAAATTATATGTTTAAAAATGCTGAAGTTAAACCACATTTTAAAATTTATCATTCTAATGGGGCAATAACTAGTGGATCTAACGTTTACGATAAAATTGAACAAGGCTCATTTTTTATTAATAATTGGTCTATATCTGAACATGGAGAAGTATCTTTAGTAGCTTTAGATAGCGCAAAACATTTAATGGAAACAATTGCCCCAGACATTTTATGCGAATCATATCCTGTTACAGCTATATTAAGAAGATTACTAGACTCAGTGGGATACAATAATTATAATTTTAATTTAGCAGTGACAGAAACTTCTATACCTTTTGTTAACTATTTTTGGACAGACGGTAGTAGAACCGTATGGGAGCATATACAAGAATTGTGTAGAGACATACAAATGAATGCTATTGTAGATGAAAATAATATATTACAATTTTATAGTAGAGATTATATGTATAGCAGAACAAATAAAGATTGGAATTTTTATTACAATTCAGACGGGGCCATATTGCCAAATATTATAGACTTTTCACAAAATGAAATACCAAGTGCAAACCAAGTTAAAATTCTGTGGTCTACTCCAATATCTACATCATATACTGGTGGGTCGACAGCTTTGTGGCAATCACAACCAACATTTTTAACTGCTGGCGGACTAAGAAATGCAATAAGCTCAGCAGATACTGAAATAGAGTTAGATGTAAATTATGTAGACAGTTATAGCCAATATCAATCTATATTTAATTTTAATGGATATTTTTTAATAGATTCTGAAATACTAGAATTTGAAGCAATTCAATATCAGTATGTGCCTTCTAATAGCAATGCGTTCCAGACCGTTTGGATATATTCACAATCTGATGTTAACAAATATAGGGCAACATCTAAGCCAGGCTTTGAAGATCCTGCAAAACCAGAAACATCATATTTTAAACCAACAGGAAAATATAAAATTAAAACCAGAGGTGCCCTTGGAACAACTGCAACATATCACAGCAGCAGTCTTTCTACTAGCATGTTAAACAACTGGACAGCAAGGCTGGTGACTTGTAAATAATGGTTAATTATGATCCAGTAGCAAGTTATTCAAATGGAAACACCGCAGTAGAATTAACTAATCAAATAGTAGTTGAACAACTGACTTCAACTTCAGTAAAATTATATATAACCATTGCAAATATGTCTTCTGTGCCAACAGACTATATAGTAGAATATAGAACATATAATTATTTTTCTGACACCTATGGCGCAAATAATACTATAAGCCCTAATCCAACAGCCCTACCAATACAAATAACTGGTTTAACTGCTGGATCTGCTTACCAGTTTTCAGTAACTCCTAGATTAAGCGGAGTCTCTGCACAAAAAATATCTAAAATACATAGATTAACACAAACAAATTCTAATGCCCAATCTGTAAGCAATACTATTGACAGTATTTCACCTATAAATTTTAATCCAAAACAGCCTACAAAATCATATTTAGAGTTGTCTGCAACTGAATCTCAATTTAAAAATAATCAATATGCAATAGCATATAGAACATTTTCATCAATTATTCCACCGTCATATTCTGCAATAAATTATGCTGGGGCAAGTGTTAGTCAGCAATCTTATGAGGCAAATTCTACAGGCTACTATTCTTTTGGCGGTAGTATATTTATGAAAAATTCTATAGACAATACAAATGCAATTGGAGGTATAGGATTTTTTATTACAGAAGAAGCTGCTAGGGGGTATTATGTTATTATTGAAACAACTCCGTCCGCAGGATCATTTAATCGTAAATCAGTTAGAATTGTAAAATTTTATGGAAATAATTTAATTAATTTAAAAGAATCTGGAATTAGAACAGAGTCTACGATAGAAGGAATATATGGCGGTAGAACTTATAATATAGACATAAAGGTAAAAGTATCTTTACAGTCAGTAGTCATTAACGCATATATTAATGGATACAAAATTACTTGTACAGACTCAACTACAAATAATACATCTGCTGGCAGTCTAGGGCTTGTAGAGGTATTGCAGTCTACAAATAAGGTAGCACTTTTGTGTGGCAGAGGCACAGTAGCGTATGACTATGTATACGGAAATACAATTACTAAAACAAATTATGACGATGCAGATTATAAAATCAATTTGTACCAAGGACAATTTAATAATGATTTAATAGACACCTCCTTTGGGGATTTGGTATATATAGATACAGATGACGAGATAGATAAAAAAGGATCTATGGTAGATGAGTTTGGAACTGTGGTTAGAGAAATTGTTAAATCAAATGTAAAATTTGATACTAGGCCGTCATATCCAATTTTATGGTCAACTGGTGCAAATACAAACGCAGTTTTAGTGGGAACTAAAGTATCTAATTTTGGAGCAGAGGCCTATGTATTAAATAACACATCCACTACAATTCCACTACAAGATGATGTAGGAAACGCATTATATGTTTATGGTAATACAATAGGTTCATCTGGTACTTTAGAGTATGTCAGCAATGAGCTTGCAGAATATGCAAATCCAGAACCAGTAATATTTGAATCAAGATGGTTACAAAATTTGTCTGATGTAAAGTCGTTGGCAGACTGGATAAAGTCAAAAACTGTAGTTGTTAATAGAGGTAGAATTGCTACCCTTAAAGTTTTTGGAAATCCATTAATTTCTGTAGGAGATATAGTATCTATAAAACATACATATGTAGGCCTTGCGGGTACTGAAAATTTTATTGTTACTAATGTAGACCAAGAATATTCTGATGGATTGGAGACCTCTATTACCTGTAGATCCCTATAGATCTTAAAATGGTATAATAAATAATTATGGCAGATAAGAAAAAAAGAATAGACAAAAAAGATATTACAGAGGGTTCTCAGCTGGTTCTTCCAGTAGGTCACCCAGATACAGTATTTTTAAGTCCAAATAGTTATATTGCTACTAAAGGAACAATTGTTGACTATGTAAAATATAGAACTACAGGAGCCTACTCTATTACTGGCACAGGGGCAGAAAACGGTGAACAGGGAGAATCTAACCAACAATTTAATAATCAAAATCAATATGATGTTCCACAATTAACAGATATCGAAAGCATCACTTTTGAACAATATTATGATCCAGTAAGTAAATTAGTAAAATATAAAGCAGTTTTAAAAATAAGAAATTCAAGTAAAAGTCCTAATAGTGTAGCGGGGGTGGATGCAAGGATTTATAATCCTAACGCATAATATGATAAAAGGTACATATATATTCTATGAAAATAATAAAGAGATTTTAAGGTCTTCTAACATTATAACTAAATTTGGTAAAAGATTTATTGCAAATTTTATTGCAGGCAATATAGCAAATTCTAATAAAGACATTGCTTTAGGGATAGATACTACGGCAGCCACAGATGAGGATACAAGACTAGGATTTGAATTTTATAGGCTTCCAGTAACAATTAATAGTACAGATATTCAAACAGTGTCAGCCGTTACCACATATTCTGTAGTATACAAAACTACTATTCCACAAGATGTCGCAGGACAAATTAATGAAATAGGAATATATCCTTCAACTCGATCTTCAATAAATAATTTTGATAGTAAATTTTTGGCTGACTTTTCAGACAGACTAGATTGGCAGATATCTTCTGGCGCAAATCCCGATTATGATTTAACTGCAGGAAGAGCAAAAATTGGAGATAGTTTATTAACATTTTCTTCTAATAGTACTTCAGCTCAAGAATACTTTAATGCTACCTCATTAGATTTGTCTGGATATAGCGTAAATGATTCAATAAAATTGGCATACTATAAAAATAATGCTAATTTACAAAATATAATTTTAAAATTGTATTCATCTAATTCTGATTATTATACTACTACAATTACACCAGCTGGCGGAACTGGGTATAAAATAACATCAGACATATTGTTAAGCACGGTATTTGCAACCCCTACTGGAACACCAGATAAAACAAATATTAATAAAATAGGAATTACAATAACGCCTACTGCTAGCAATACAACATCGGTTGGCATGGATGGATTAAGAATAAATGATGAGGATACATTTGATCCAATATTTGGATTAATAAGCAGATCAATTTTAGGGTCAACCCTTACAAAACTTGCGGGAAGAGCAGTAGATATAGAATATAAATTAGATCTGGATTTTACATAATATGGCCTATGAGGATTTATTAAAAGATAGTTCTTCTCCATTAGATAATAAAAACTATTTTAACTTAACAATAACAGATTTAAATATAAGTACTATATACCCATTGCAATTTAGATGGAAATATGAAGATGGAACATTTGGGCCATGGTCTGTAGTAAAAACAATTTCAGTCCCTGCAGAATCTTTTCCAAATGTGCCGTCTACTTTAACAGTAACAAATAATACTCCTGGATATTTAGAAATAACTTGGAATGGCAATACCTCCACTGGAGTTCCGCTAACTAATTTTGATAGAGTTGATGTTTATATAAATGGTGCACCATTTGATTCTTCTAAACCAGCTGTGTCCTTTTTTTCAGCAGGCACAAAAACAGTAGTTGCTCCAGCAGGAGTTTATATAATTTCATCAGTTGCTGTATCAAAAATAGGAACATTATCTGCTATTAGTACTCCAGTAACTAGGACAGTAATTGCAATTGGAATTCCAGTTCAAGCACCAACACTGCCTTCAGGCATAACAGTGGCCACAGCCCCATTTGCAGTAACAGTTAACTGGGCGGGAACATATTCAACATCAACATTTACAGGATTTAAATCTATAGACATATATGCCGTGTCATCTGATTTAGGTTCATCAGTAACTTCTGGAGTATCTTCTACAAATTTAGTTGGCAGTTTAACAGTAAACGATACTCCAAATAAAATAAATATAAGTTTAGACAATTTAAGACAAGCATTAAGTCTAGCATCAAATTCAGACGCATATTCTGCTACTATTTTTTATTATTTTAATGCAACAAATACGGATGGAACTAAATATGGATCACCAACATATACTAGAATAAATTCAACGTCTGTAGTTCCAACAAAAGCTAATAAAATAGATTTAGAATCTGGAACAATATCAATTGAAAATCTTGTTGCAGGCAACGGACAGTTTGCATCTTGGTTAAGGACTGGTGCTGCTGGTGGTTCCAGAATAGAATTAAGTTCAGTTTCAGATTTTGCAAACAATGGCTATACAGTTCAGAAAGGCCTTGTAGCATATTCTAGCGGTAGTACTGAATTGTTTAATTTAGATTTGGATAATGGATCTTTAACAATTAATGGTAGTGGAACATTTAGTGGAAGTCTTAGTGCAGCTAGTGGAACATTTGCTGGCGCATTAAACATTGGAACTCCAGTTTCAAGTCTTTATCCATTTAGTGTAAGTTCAAGCGGTGTTTTAAGAGCAATTTCAGGAGAAATTGGTGGATGGACATTAAGTGATCAAGCTCTTTATAAGACTAGTAATTTTTCAATAAATGGAAATGATGGAGTTATATATGTTGGACCATCTGGGGGAACACATCTTAGAATAAGTTCGTCTGGTGTAGCAAGCTATTCAGGTGGAGGTCCAAACAGTGTATTGAATATTGCTACAAATGGAAATATTACAGCAACAAATGTTAATTTAACTGGAGCAATTACCGCAACTTCTGGAAGTTTTACTGGAAGCATAACATCTACTTCTGGAACTATTGCAGGGTTTACTATGGATGCAGATGGCCTTATAAATTCTGGAAGTACATTAAGACTTTTTGCTGGAACAACTGGAATTAATAATGTTTATTCAATATATACAACTAAACCAATTAGAGTTGGACAATTTATTCAAATAGAGGGAAGCGGGTTTACTGGATATAGTTTAATTGGAGCAGAGGGAATGTCTTTAGCAAATGGCGGACTTACAATAAATTCTTCTGGAACTGTTACTTCAAACGCAACATTTAACTCTTATATATATTATCCAGGGTATCCAGTTTCTACAAGCGGTGGTGCTGCAAGAGTTAATGATGCAACAACACCATCCTCTAGATTAGTTGCAGCTTCTGGTTCTAGTATTAGATTCAAAGAAAATATTGTTGACATATCAGAAAAACCAAATTTAAATCCATTAGTTTTATTAAATTTGCCAGTAAGATCTTTTACTTATAAACAGGAATACTTACCAGAAGATGACGCAAGATATGGAATGGATTTACCAGGATTTGTAGCAGAAGAATTAGAAGAAATTTACCCAATCGCTGTGGATCGTGATGCAGATGGCACTCCACAAAGATGGAATTCTGACTTCATAATACCAGGATTATTAAAAATTATTCAAACACAAAATGATTCTATATCTGCTATCAATTCCAGACTTGACGCCCTTGAAGGATAATGGTATCCTTTAGGCCTAACAGATAGGATTATATGGAAAAAGCAGAATTAGTTATAACCGCCTTGCAGCAACGTATAGGAGAAATTGTATCAAATTATGAGACTCAAATTGCAATACTACGGGCAGAGGTTACTCAGCTCATGGAAAAAGATGCTCAAAAAGAAACAGCCGCCAAAGATAATTAATCCAGTTTTATTGCCTTCTGGCCTTGCAGTAAAAACAGAGACTGGTATATATTGGGTTAAAGATGGCAAAAGATTTAAATTGATTTCTGATCGTGCCGCAAAATCTTGGTCATTTAATACTGTAGTAGCTTTAGAAAAAGCGGTTGGCAGCATGAAGATTGCAGGCAAATTAGGATTTAGAGACGGAACTTTGATAAAGAATATAGCAGATGGTAAAATGTATTTAGTGTCACAAAATAAACGTAGGCATATTGTAGATCCAGATTCTTTCAATAAATACGGACTTAATAGATCTGATATAATTGAAGTAAGCGAAACAGAAGCAGGTATGCACGACTTAGGAGAAAACTTGTAATGTCATATTCATCAATAGTGTTTAATGAGGGTGAGCCATTAGATCCAAATAAGCTAAATCAATTACAAACAAATTTAGCCGATATATATAAAACATCTAATTTATTATATAATGCCACAGTAAATGAACAAGGTTCGGCTACTGTTCCAATCGTATATTTTGGTACTGCCACTACGCCACCATTAACTGCAAATAAAGCACAAATAGTATCTCTTTCCCTACCGTCTTCGTTTGACCCATCTAAAGAAACATTTGCAATTGCTTCAGTAAATCAGGCAATTGGAAGCGATATAGTTGCTATTTATACTAAAAAGGTTAATGATAAATATGAAGCTTGGGTAGTATCTAATACTACTCGTCCTGCAATTCAAATATCTTATTTAATGGTTCAACAAAAGTCCGTATAGTACTTGACACTATACAATATTATGTTACAATTTGCTTGTAATTTATAAAGTCACGACCCCGTGACTTTTTTAATTTAAGGATGTTTAATGACAAACGATTTAAAGTGGATGTTATCGTCAGATCAGCAGTTTCCATATCAAGACAATAAGATGATCCAACTTTGGTTTAAAGTTATGGAATGGTTTAAGCCAGACGTGGTAGACGTTCTGGGAGACACCGACGACCAGGCATGCTATAGTAGGTTTACAGAAGGACGTTCAGCAGAATTTTTAAAAATGTATAAAGATAAACTTGGTAATGCAATTTGGCCAATTATGGAGCATGAGGCAAAACAAGCAAAAGAATTTTATAAAAAAAATCGTGAAGTGGCAGGAAAAGACGCAGAGTTATTTACAGCCTTGGGCAATCATGATATACGAATATTTAATTATTTAGATGCTAAGCTTCCTGAATTTATTCCTATTGCCACTCCCAATGCTTTGTGGGGTTTAGACGATTATGGATTTGATTACATATATTATAACGATCTGCCTAAAAAACGTTATGGGGATATTCACGTTCATCACGGAATTTCAATTGCTGAAACTGGGTCGGTAAGAAAAGATGTTGGAGAGCTTGGAGTATCATTAATTCGTGGTCATTCGCACAGACTTGCATCTTATTTTGTTTCGTTTGAGTTAAGGAATAAAGGCAAGGGTGAAACAAATCGTGGATACGAAATTGGGCACATGTGTGACCCAAAGTCTTCGGGAATGAAATATATGCAGCATCACGATTGGCAAAAGGGATTTGCAGTGGCGCATGTTGAAAATGGCAAATGGCCACACGTTCAATTGATTGAGGTATCTCCAGACTACTCATGCGTTGTGGATGGAAAACTGATTAAACTATAATGAAATGTAAAAAATGTTCTGGTAGGGTTTTTGTGGATAGGGTATTTTCACAAAAGCTTCACATAGAACTATTCTGCATAATGTGTGGTCAAAGGTGGATGATTAACAGAGAAACGAGTAGGTTTGGCAAATGGTTAGAAAGACGGGAAATGGAGCACGAAAGAAGTTTGTCTATTTCTTCTTAAATAGTAAATTACATAAAGTAATTAAACTATCTAGGGCTAGAGATGAACTGATTGCTTGGTGCTATCCCGACAAAAAAAGAGTTTTATATTCTTATTCTCAAGTAAAAAAATATAAAGAAAATGCTTATTCAATTAAACAAGTTGGGGAATTATTAAATAAGCATAAGGTTACTATTGAAGATTATATCCTTAATGGTAAAATTAAAACTCCTCAAAGAGTTTATCCTATTGCTAATCCAGATAGCGACTGGTCTAAATTTATGCTTAGCGAATCGGACATTTTGGACTTACACCAGTATATTCTTGATGTAGGGTATACAAAAGATATACCCTCAAAGGCGGAATTGATAGGACTTCTCAAACAGAACATTATATTGTATACTAGGACCGATAGTGGATTCGTACCAGTATGGAGGGCGGAAGAATGACAGACCTAAAACGATTAGCAATATGTCCAGAATGTAGTAAGGCCATAGAAGTTCGCTGGGGTATTTTTGCAAGTCATACTTTATCAAGACATATGAAGGAGCATAAATGACATTATGTGGATATAAAAGATTTGGATTTATTGGCGGACACTGGTGTAATGAATGCCCACCACCCGCCCAATACTTTGCTATTGAAAAAAAGGAAGCACAAAGGCTTGTAGAGATTAATAAGAAGCTTCGTGAAAAGTCAGGTAGGTCAAAACGTGTCCGCAACTAGAGTTAAAGTAGATCTATCATTTACTAGAAATTTAGGTAACTACGAAAGCATTAGAATTGGCGTAGGCATTGAAGACGATGTAAGAAATAATGAAACTGTTAACGATGCTACAGAAAGAGTCTATAAGTTTGTTGAAAACAAATTAATTGAAAAGACTCGTGAAGTTGAAGATGAATTAGGTGGTCGTGATAAATAATAAAGAGCCGTATATCTTGATCACACACTATCAAAATTTATATAAAAATAAATATGGTAGGGCTCCGTCTATTAATAAGTTTAGAGAGAAGTGGGGCATGCAAGACGTGATAGATACCGTAGGATTTAATAGAGCTAAAGAGCTACTAGATTATTACTTTACTACCAGCAAATACGGACATCCAATACAATTTTTTCTTTATAATTTTGATAAGATAGATCAAATTAATAGAGAAGTAGAGAAAGATAAAGTAAACCGAAAGGTTTTAAGAGAGGCCACTAAAAAACTAGTTGAGGAGGGAGAAGAGTGAATACAGAGGCAACGTTAATATCTGCCGTATGTAAAAACAAAGATATAAGCACCCTTCTCGCAGACAATGTAGATGAGCTATTTACTTCACATAGGGATATATGGGAAGCATTAAAATCATATTATTATAAATTTAAAGCAGTGCCAGAGGCTGGGGTTTTACAAGAAAAGTTTAAAGACTTTAATCCAGATACAGAAGCAAAGGCTGAAACAGGATATTATTTAGATAAACTTAAAAATGAATTTTTATCAAGTAAATTAAAGTCTATAATTATTAGAGGTGGGTCTAACTTAAAAGAAGATGCTGCATCAAGAGTGCTTGCACAAATGCAGAGCGAACTGGCTGGACTAAATAGATTTACAAATAATGTTAGAGATTTAGATGTAACAGATGCAGAGTCAGCAGCTAGGCACTTTGAGTCAGTAAAAACTAGATCTGCAGTTATGGGCGGCAGCCCAGGAATACTAACTGGATTTGATGCTATTGATAAAGCATATCCTACAGGCATGGCCCCAGGTCACCTTATTGTTGCAATTGGTTGGCCAGGAAAAGGTAAGACATGGTTTACTTCATACTTAGCCTGTAAAGCATGGGAGCAAGGATTTAAGCCTATGATCGTATCTCTTGAAATGTCTCCAGAAAATATGCGTGATCGTATATATACAATATTGGGTTCTGGTGTATTTCGTGCTAGCGATTTATCAAAAGGTGATGTTAACATTGATGACTTTAGGTCTTGGTCTACAAAAAGATTTGAAAACAAAAATAGTTTTATATTAGTTTCTAACGAGGGAAACGTTGAGGTTACCCCAGCAACTGTCCAAGGAAAGATTGATCAACATAAACCAGATTTGGTTATTCTAGATTATCATCAACTATTTAATGACAATAAAAGATCAAATTCTGAAGTAGAGCGTAACCGTAATATTTCTCGTGAGTTTAAATTATTAGCAGTATCTAATAATATTCCAGTAATTGATATTACAGCTGCAACTGCAGATGATATATCAGATCAGGATAACCCGCCTATGATGAGCCAAGTAGCATGGTCTAAAGCTATTGAATACGATGCTGATATGGCTATGGCTATCCATAGATATCCAGGAACTAATATGATTGAAGTAGTATCACGAAAGAATCGTCACGGCTACGACTTTGATTTCTACTTAGATTGGGATATCAATAGAGGTATAGTTAAAGAAATTTACGAAAATTTACCAAACCAAAACAATGATCCACAAAAAAATTAATAGATTTCAGATATCTGTTCAATTTAAAGATGATTCAGACATGATAAGAGTAAGAAATCAATACGAAAACTTACTAATTCATGATATGAGGTCAAGAGGATACGCTAGAGTGCTTGACATAGATCCAGCATTTTCGGTAGAATTTACAGGCGAGACATGGAAGTTTCTAATGACTTTACATGGTATTTATGTGGGAAGGAGAAAAGCATGGGAATGCGAGGGGATTACGCAAGGAAAACTGATTCCACGCAATATGGCTCAGCCCATATTAAATCAATAATAAAAAATCTTGGTATCAATATAGGCGGAGAAACATCAAATGATTATATGTGCTATTGCCCATTTCATTCCAATAGACACACCCCAAGCTTTAGTATAAGCAAACAGTTAGGCGCTTTTATTTGTTTTAATCCAGCATGTGGTGAAACTGGCACTTTAATAGATTTAGTAAAAAAAGTATTACATAAAAATGATTTTGAAGCCATTAGATTTGTAGCGGCACAGGAAGCAGAATCGGTAAGTAACTTCGACGAGGTAATGGCAAGCATGTTTGAAGACAAGCCAGAGTTTATAGAGTTTCCTAAAGAAACATTAGACAATCTATTTTCTGAAAGACGGAATAGCATAGAGGCTTGTAATTATTTTTTATCTAGAGGTATAAATCATGAATCCATGGACTACTTTGAATTAGGATATTCTCAAAAACAAAATATGGTAACTGTTCCAGTTCATAGTCCAGACGGATTACCAGTGGGTCTTGTAGGTAGATCAATATCAGATAAGCGTTTTAAAAACAGTACCAATCTGCCTAGAAGCAAAACTATGTTTAATATACATAGAGCAAAGAAAATTGGAGACCAGGTTATTATTGTAGAATCAAGTTTTGACGCCATACGTGTTCATCAGGCTGGGTTTCCAAATGTAGTAGCAACTTTAGGTGGGCATATATCTCATGATAATATAAATCTTCTAAATAGATATTTTAATAAAATAATTATTATGACAGATGCAGACGAGGCGGGCAGAGCATTAGGTAAAAATATATCTAATAAATTAAGAAACAAAGACATCTTGTGGGCTTCTTACTCTTATGGTAAGATATATCCCCACGATGCAAAAGATGCAGGAGATATGACTGAGGAAGAAATCCGTTCTTGTATAAAGAACTCGGTTTCCGATATAGAATACAGATCCTGGAATTAATGATATAATAAAACAACAGATGGATATACACCATCAACAAGGAGAAAAAATGAGTATAGTAAAGGGTCTAAAAGACCTAAACAAAGCGTTGGATAAGCCAACATACATTGGTGGCGATGAAAACAAAGGTCGCTGGTTTAAAATAGAAGATGGCGAAAGTGTAAAGATTCGTTTTCTTCAAGAGCTTGATCCAGATTCACCAAATTATGATCAAACTCGTGGTTGTGGATTTATTGCTTTAGAGCATATTAATCCAAAAGATTATCGTAAAAAAGCTTTAGATACGATGGAAACAGAGGGTCGTGACTGGGCACAAGAGCAACACCGTAAAGACCCAAAGGCTGGCTGGAAAGCTAGAACACGTTTATATATTAATGTATTAGTGGATGATGGCAAAGAAGAGCCATATGTAGCAATTCTTTCACAAGGAACTAGCGGAAAAACAATTACACCTACCTTAATTGAATACGCTGGCGAAATGGGAAGTATTACAAACTTAATGTGGAGAATTAAGCGTAATGGTTCAAAGACAGACACAAGCTATACAATTATCCCATTAGCAAAAGATGAGGCGCCCTTTGACTTCTCAGGACTAGAATTATTTGATCTTGAGAAAACTGCAGTACGTCATGTGGCTTATGCAGAGCAAGAATCTTTCTATTTAGGAGAAGGCGGACAAGAAGAAAAGTCTGCTGCATCTAGTAGCGTAGACTGGTAAGAGTTAGATAAGGCGGAGAGTTATGTCATTTACACACCTACATTGCCATAGTTATTATTCATTAATGGATGGGCTTAACTCTCCTGCCGAATTAGTTAAGGCGGCAAAAGACGCAGGACAAACTGCCCTGGCTATAACAGATCATGGTACGCTAGCATCTCACAGAGAAATGCAAATAGCCTGTAAAGAAATGGGCATTAAGCCGATACTTGGAGTAGAGGCTTATATATCTCCAACAGATAGATTTGATAGATCCTCAAAAACAGATAAAAGCATTCAAGCCTATAACCATATTATATTGCTAGCCAAAAATAAAAAAGGCTTAGAGAATATAAATACTTTACAAGAAATTGCTTGGAATGAAGGCTTTTATCATAAACCACGTATTGATAGAGAAGTGTTGAAAGAATATGCGGAAGGCGTTATTGTTCTTTCTGGATGCCTTAGTGGCCTTA
>Ga0172373_10007560_pt1 | contig 14066 bp, 9 predicted proteins | sample Lak10m_2_FD_114546 | JGI IMG/M metagenome (GOLD analysis project Ga0172373, IMG submission 114546) | Freshwater microbial communities from Kabuno Bay, South-Kivu, Congo - kab_092012_10m | ecosystem: Environmental > Aquatic > Freshwater > Lake | place: Democratic Republic of the Congo: South-Kivu... | reverse complement strand
CCCTCTCCCCCTTTTTCACCCAGAAACTGATTGAGGCCCTGCTCACCACCGCCACCGCCCACACCTACGAGGGCTACGCCCTGGCGGTGAACCGTATTTTTGAAACCTACCCCACCGGTGCGATCGGCGAGGCTAGCCGGGTGCGGTGTAAGTCGGGGGATTGATCTAGGAAATAGTACCTAATACCTTTGGGAGTAGAGCTTGGCTCAGATCCCTAGCCAACCCCTCTCTAAGCGGCATAGTGCCAGTCGGTGAGAAAGCCCTGGTTAGCAGCCAGGGCTCTGGTAGATAGATGACAAGGCAAGGGGTTGGGGATTAGATTACCCAGGGTTAGAGCTACGATTTATTTTGCCTGTCAACTTGACTCAAAGGATTGAGCATTGAACTTGAGGGTAGAACAATTTTCTGTAACAGTACGGGCAACGTCATCAGGAACGCCGTCAGGGATGTCAGCTTGAATTTCCAGGGTGATTTTGACCGTTGCGCCATTCAAGGTGGTTAGGTGTTGGATCACTTCGTTGGCGATCGTCGGCACATCTCGGTTAATTCGCACCGCATCAATATCCACATTTCCATGAAATCTACGGAGGATAGGTGCTTGAGTTCCTCCTGCCCCGTCCTGCTCGCCGTCTTTTGTAGCATTGTCACCAGAACCATGCGACAAGTCGCCGCTGACGCGACCAGATGATGTACTGCCACCAGTTGTCCCTCCTACGGGAACGGTTATAGTCCCGACCGTGTTAATTGTGATTGCCTGAGCAGCTTCAGTATCGAATTGCTGCTGCGCAACATCTGGCTTAACCAGAAGGCTTTGAGGGCTAATGCTGGGACTGATACCCGTTGCAGCACGCAAACCAAGATACTTTCCTTTTACGTCATCAAAGCCTTCTGCATAGGCGAAGTTATCGGTCCACACCGTTGAGGTGACTCCATCTCGAACGGCTTCCAGAAGAACGGATTGATTCTTCAATCGGGGGAGATAGAGGTACTGGGTGAGATATTCCCAAAGCCGTTTTAGATCGATGTGATTGGTGTCTCGCCAGAGAAACTTATCCAGGGCTTCGAGTCGCAGGTTAGTAGCGGCATAGGTGGCCAGCAGATCCCCTTCATAGACGGCTTTGCGGCTGGCGCGAAGGATGGGTGAGTCTTGCCCTTGCAGTCGGGTTTCCTTCCACTCAATATTGCCCTGGGCATCGGGTTGAGTGGGTATTAGCAGCCACTGGTAGGTATCGCAAAGGATATTATCAACGTCCTTGTTGGTGCCATCCCGTTTAGTTGCAGCCTGACTCCGTTGGAAATTATCAAGGTTAAGTGTCTGCTTCTTATCGTCAGCCAGGACAGACTCCCAGGCCAGGTATTGAGCGACGTTTCGCTCCAGGTTTTCAAGCTTGGCCTTATCTGCGGACAGGAAAAGCAGGGTGTTCTTGTGGTAGCGTGGCCCACCGCCTTTGTGGTTGAGAGCGTCATCAATCCATTGGCGAGTTGGACTTTCATGACTCAGACGAGTATGAGGGTGCTGTGGATTGAGCACCACTAGCCTTACCCCCAGGGAAGGGTCGTCTGGAATATCCGCAGTAGATTCAGGAGCGATGTGAACGGCACTAAATTCTCCCCGATCGCCGGGCTTTTTGTTGAAGGCGTCTAGTCGATTTATAATTTCCTTCCAAACTGGGTAGCGATCGCTGAGCAGCTGTTCAGCCCGTTCTTGAGCGGTGCGGTTGACGTTGGGCTGGGTGGAAACCCAGTAGCGATTGCCGTCAATATAGAGATAGGTGGCTTGATCCGTCAGTCTTCGCAGGGCATCGCCAAAGGTAGCCACACTTTCTCCGGGTTGGACACAGCCCAGTTTTACCCGGCGATCTTCTAAGCCACGATTGGCGGCTCGTAAGGTGGGAGCAGACCCCATATAAACGGTGCGGGTGACCCGGCGACAGGCGGAATAACGTCCCAGGTTAGGATTATTGCGATCTAGAGAGAGGGGGAGGGAATGGGTTCCATCCACATCCTTATCAATCACCGGTAGCCAGTTGTCTTCAAGATAGCGAGTCAGTTCAGACTGCACCTGGGGATCATCCATAGGAACATGGGCTGGCATGATCATCAAGCTTTGGTCATTGCGCTCCCAGAGGGAATGAATAACCTTTGCCATCAGGCGCAACACCCCCCGAGTGCGCTGGAATTTGTCGAGGGTAGACCAGTCGGAATAGAGGCGATCAAATAACTCGGGATGGATAGGGTAGGCGTCTCGCATGCGTCGCTCATAGTCAGCTTCCTTACATTCGCCAGGGAATTCCTGGCTTTGAGTGCGATACATGTCGGCAAAGGCTTTTACCACCGCATCTCGCTGTACAAAAAGGCTGGGGTCAGGGGTGGTTTGAAATAAACGCCGCCGCACAATTTCAAAACTTTCCTCCGCGTTAGCCGGTCGCCAGGGAGACTCTACCCGACCGATCGCATTTTTAAGTCTGTCTAGGGCTTCTTTGCCCCGCTCTCCACCGGTTTCAATATCAGTACTGCGGATTTGTCCTGTCTTAGGATCATGAGCTTCAGAGGCAGGGATGCTAACGGCCAAGAGGGTTTGCTCAGCATTTTTTGCAGACTCACTTAATGTTTGTGCAAATGTGAACTGGGTGTCGAAGCTACCTCCAGCAATATCACTTTGATCGTGTAGCTGCCGAGCATAGGCAACCCATTCATCAATCAAAATCAGACAGGGGGAAAATCGATTGAACAGCACTTTGAGGGCATCGCCAGGGTTAGTAGAGGTTTCATCTGCTCGACGCACCAGCTCATAGCCCTCAGATCCTCCCAGTTGCCAGGCGAGTTCTCCCCAGAGAGTTCTGATCATCGGGCGGTTTTGGCTAGCATGTTCTGGCTTATAGGAAACAATCCCGCTGGGCTGAAGCTTATTACCAACCAAGACAGCCACATTAACGTTTTGGGGTGGTTTATCGAGACCGGTTGCCTGGAAGATAGGTTCCATTCCAGGAAGGTCAGAGGTTTGTAATGCCTGACAGAGATGATAAAGGGCCAGCATGGCGTGGGTTTTACCACCGCCAAAGTTAGTTTGCAGCTCAATTACCGGATCACCTCCCTGACCACTCAGCCGCCGCAGGGCATTGGTCAGAAGTTGCTGTAGCCCTTCGGTGAGATAGGTGCGGCGATAGAACTCGGTGGGGTCGCGATATTCGTCGGAGCCTTCGTCCAAATAAACCTGCCACAGGTCAGCGGCAAATTCAGCCAATTGAAACCGACCAGAGTATACATCGGGGTGAGGGGTGATAATTTCGCGCCAGGGCTTGAGGCCGACCGTGGGCTGACCGACCGTGGGGGCGACAGCCGCCCGTCGGGTTTCTCTCCGGGCCTGGTCTTCAAAACGCACCCGCAGCAGCTCTTGTTTCTGTTTATCGACATGATCGGCTTCTGGGGCAGAAACAGCCGACAGAAAGCGATTAATCGTATCTAAAGCCCGGTAGGTATCATCGGTGGTGAAGGTGGAGTTATGGGCCCAGACGTTACGAATATCCTGACATTCTGAGAGGAGGCTACGTTCGGCCTTACCAAGGGTTTTGCGAAATACATCATTCCACTCCTGCCACATATACTTGAGGAAGTCGTAGAGATCGGTTTTGAGGCTGGCTTGAACTGCCCCACTGTCTTTGTCGAGGTAGGCTGCAGCTCGCAGTGGCCATTGTGGGGTATAAGCAGCGGTCATTTCCCGATCAAAGTAGGGGTATAGTCCCTCATGAAGGAGCTTGAGGGCTCGTCCGACTCGTTCGTGGTTGCTAATTGCCATAGAAGTTTCTCTAATTTTGTTAATTAATTGGGCTGAGGATTCCAGAAGTCCAAAGTCTAGAAGATGCCAAAATCACGGAATTCGACGGCTCCGCGAGGCTCATCTGTAACAATGCCTGTAAGCTTTAGTAGTTTGAAGCTATCTTTTGGGAGCAACTTGATTTTGAGGGCTTCATGAATCAGCCCAACGATCGTTTCTTCGGGATGGGTTTGTAGGTAAGTATTAAGTTGTTCTGCGAGTTGATCCGGTAGTTTAATAGTTACTTGGGTCATTGATAATTCTCCGGTTTACAGGGTTGAGCGAATCTTTTGGCGAAAGGCTCGTAAGGCAGGACTTCGCCCGATCGCCCGACTTTGCTCTAATACCTCTGACACCCACTCCAAAATCGGTAGATTAGGAAAGGTGGGGCTGGTGCCAGAATCTTGATATTGCCCTGCCTCCAGGAGGTAAATTTTTAGCTCAGTCCCCTCGTAAACCCACAGCTCGGGAACGCCTAAGCGGGTGTAGGCATCGATTTGGGTTTTGGAGGTGACATCGACCTCGATCGCGAGATCCGGTGGTGGATCAACCGATAAATCCAGCCGATCTTTGCCAATCATGGTCTGGTGATTTTGAATATAGAAGCATTCATCGGGTTCAATCCCGTAGTTCATTGCTTGCCGTTTGAAGGTGGTTGACCCAAAGCACTCGCAATCAATTTCTAGTTCTTCCAATAGGGTTTTGACGATATCGCCAAGAATCGATTTTTGTCGCTCATGTTTGGGTAATGGCATCCTGATTTCTAAAATTCCATCGCTGTAGGCAATGCGGCTAGCGCGTTTTTCGCCCAGTTCAGTCAAGATCGCTTCAAATTCTGACCAGTCCAAGTCGTGAATCAGGAGGCGTTGACCGGGGGGGACATCCAGTTGGCGGAGCTGTAAAGTGACCATAGTCTGAGCCAGTAAGGGGTGTGTGAAGTCTCTGTGTTCTCTGTGTCTCCGTGGTTCATATTTACCACAGAGGCACGGAGGGTTTACAAGAGGCTGGGTTGGATCGGTTCTGACTGTCTTACATCTGAGGCTAACCGACTGATTTCGGGCCAGGCGATCACCAGGCTGTTGTAGGCGATCGCCTCCTGGGTCCAGCCTTTGCGATCGCAGAGACTGTAGAGCCGGTAGGCCAGATCACGGGCTATTTCACCCCTGCCCCCCAGGTTAGCCAACAATACAGCGGCACCCATTTCCCCCTGTTGATCGAGTTCATGGATGAGATACTGAGTTATTTCCCAATTCGGAGTTCGACCATCCCTATCTGGATGCCAATCTGATTTCAGCTCACTGCGTTTAAGCAAGCGCACCCTGCCACCCTTAGCTTCCAGGATACCTGCATCTACCATGCCTTGTACACTGGTATTTTTGGCTTTACTGAGGGTTTCAGCATCGCCGTACTGCCCCGGCTCGAACCGATGCTGTTCAAACCAGGTCAGGGCCCAACGGGTATCGCCGTCAAACTCTCCTTCTTGCTCGGTGAGAAATTCGTCGAGAATCTGATTGATCAGTTGCAGGGCAGTCCGTACCCGCAGGGGGGAGCCATCGTTTTCTAGGACAGCAGCATATTGAGAGAAGACCGCCATGCCAGGGCCAATGCTAGCTTGAGCCAGGTCTACGGGGGCAACGTTGCCTTGCTGGAGCGTTTTGAGGGCTTTGGGGAGTTGGCGTTTGAGTTCGGTGAGGAACTGGCGGCGGGTGATTTTGGGGGCGTTGGTAGGGCGGGGGCGGCAGACGAGGACGATCGAGGAGGCGAGGGCGTTGATTGCAGCTTTAACACCAGTAGGTCTTTCAGTTCGCATGGGCCAAGTGCCACCAATGCTGAAATTTGACTTGATTAAGCCTTCCAGCATAGTTTCCCAACCCGTAGATGATAGAGAACTTTGATCGCCCTGCTCGGCTTCTGTTTGCTTAAATGCGTAGTAAACCGTTAAAGGGTAATTGAATTGAGAAATGTCATGCATTTGTTCAAAAGCTTTGCCCAAACCCTCTTCAAAAAAATCTTGAGCTTTTTGTTTGCTACCACCAAAACGGTAAGGTGTTGCAACTAGCTCATTAGCTTTTGGTGTTAAAAGTGTATTGAGAACATTGGGATAAATGTCTTGAAGCGAACGACGAAGCCAGACGTAAAAGAAATCAGATAGATCGGCATATCCAATATTGTCGTAGTAAGGAGGATCTGTAGAGATAATTGGAGAAAAATTATCCTTCTTAATCGCTATTGCGTCGCACTGATAGGCTTTTCCTATCGATATTCCTGCGAACTGTCTTTCTACAAACTTTGCAACGAATTCTAAGTTTCCAGAAAAATTTCCACCTGAATTACTGAATATATTGACCTCTCCGTAGTCCCAAGTCATTGGAATAGCTTGTCTAGCAAAGGCATGAACGACGAGTTCATTTTTTGCTTGGGGACTCCAAGTTGCGATAGTACACCAGAAATCTGCTGAACGGTCTACCCCAAATGCTAAGTAAGTCGAGATCGCATCTCCATAAGCTCTAGCCCCGGTCCCAACCTCATTCAACGGCACATCATCATCCGGTAGCCCAGCAGCAATAGCATCCTGAGTCGCCTTTTCCCGTGCTTTCCCCACCAAATCGCTGAAGGTGGTGAGGGCAACCAGTTGACGCGGGGTGAAGAGATCGGCGTAATTTCTTAGTCCGTAAACTGGAGGTGAGAACCAGCGTGCATTATCAGGCATCTCACCATCAGGACACCAAGTTGGTTTTGCACTTCTAGCAATTTCTTCCTGTTCAGGCGTGGGTGATAAATAGATTCTGCCGTTTTTTCCTTCTGCGACGATCGCCATTAACTGAGCATCCATCCGCCCCGCTACGCCTTCAGCTTTGATGTGTTTGTCACCTGCTGGTTGTCCACAAGCTAAACAGCTAAAGGTCGCGCCCCGTCCCGTTTTGGGTGGATCAGGTGCTTTCCCCTCCCCCGACTTCACCACAAACCGGATAGTTGGCACCACAGAGGCACGGAGTTCACGGAGAGATCCCTCTGTGTCCTCTGTGTCTCCGTGGTGAATAATCGGCTCTACCCAAGCCTCCTTCCCCTTCTTGGTTGAAAGCTGAAAACTCCGCACCAACGGCATCGCACACCCACAAGCCGGGTTTGGGCATTTCACCGTCCGCGCCCACAACCACGCGATTACTGTCGCCTCTGTGCCTTCTGTGTCTCCGTGGTTCACCCTCACCTTCGGATACAAATCTCCAATCCGCCCAAACGCCCGCTCCCGCATCCATTTCCCGTAATACCGCACATCCGCCGCTAGTCCCTGTGCTCCTTTCCAGGACGACATTCCTTTCTTCTGGCGATCCTCTGGATTTACGGGTGGCTGATCCTTAAACTTTGGTGGAATCTCAATGAGTGCCTTATTGATCAACACTGCCACCGGATTCAAATCACTGGCATGGGCCTCCAGCCCCAGCCGCTGCGCCTCCAACGGAATCGACCCGCCGCCGGCAAAGGGGTCATAGGCAGGGGGGGCGTACTTGGCAATGTACTGCCGCACCGCCTCCGATTGTGTCGGGGGCTCCTCTCCCCGGTCCCAGGCCAGACATCGGGCAATTTCCCGTTGGGCCGCTTCCAGCACCTTAGATTTAGGATCATTGATCTCATCCCAAGACACCAATCCCCGCACCACCTGCTTAGTGTTGCCCTTTTTGTCGGTTTCAATGGTGATCCGCCCCAAAATATCAAACAGCCGCTGCCGCTCCTGTTTCTGGTCCTCCTCCGTGGGAAACCTATCCGGCCAACTTGAAGGATCATCAACTAACGAAGCCCACAACACCGCTCGACAGGCTGCTAACGGTCGCCGTGCCCACCATAAATGCAGCGTGGAGGGATGCCCATGGCGAATCGACTTTTCCCGAGCCGATTCCATATTGATGGCTTCCAGGGGCAGGGCAACTTCGATCAGCTTTTTGCGGTAGGTCATAAGGGCATCAATACTACTTCAGAATTTGAACATGGGGATAGTTAACAATCTTGGCATCCACTGTTAGCAGCGGACAGTCATAGACTTGCGCCGTTGCCACAATGATCTGATCCGCTGGATCATTGTGAAACCCTTCTAGTTGAGTGGCTTGAACCACAATGGGTAACGTCAAATCCAGCAGTTGCACTCCACGATAAGAGAGTGCTACATCCAGCCATTCACTGACCGAGCGAGTCAAATCCATACGCCCTTTTTCCACGAGTTTAGCTACTTCCCAGCAAGAAAAGATACTAACCCCCAACCCACTAGATTGATGCATGGCAATCAATTCGCGCAGTCGCTCCGTCAACCGAGGGCTATTATCGATCCACCACACCCAGATGTGTGTATCTAAGACAATCATTTCAACACTTCCCAATCTTCAGTAGGTACTGCTGGTTCAAAAGGATCGTCATAGCGTAGAACCGTCCCTTGTAATGGATAGTTTGATTGGGATGATTGACTTGGATGTTCCTCTTTTAGCTGCTCTAGGATAATGATTTCGACAGTATCCCCGGCATGAAAAGGTAAGCCTTTCAAGACGAGCGTTCCATCCTCCATCAGCGTTACGGCAAGCTTGTGAGCATTCATAAATTGACTCCTGAATAAAAAGAACCACAGAGACACAGAGGGCACAGAGAATTATCCGTTTAGGAGGCGTTTGATGCCATTTTTGAGGATGGGGACGTTGAAGTTGATGAGTAGACCAAGGCGGAGTTTACGCAGTTTGAGGTAGGTCAAAAGCTGAGCTTCGTGAATCGGTACAATTGCTTCAACAGCTTTTAACTCCACAATTACCCGATCTTCAACCAGCAAATCTAGGCGATAGCCACACTCCAACTGTAGCCCTTTGTAGAAAACAGGTTGTGGTACCTGCTGTTCAACTCTGACTCCGCGCTGCCGCAATTCATACACCAGGCAAGCTTCATAGGCAGACTCCAACAACCCCGGACCCAACTCCCGATGGACTTCAATCGCCGCCCCAATCACCTGTCCCGATATTTCATCCAACTCCATCTCTGTGTTCTCCGTGCCTCTGTGGTTCGTATCCATCATTCCAGAGGTCTTTCCAGGGGTAGTTCACACTACACGATCGAAAATCTGGCTGTTGGAACGGCTCCTGAACGTAGCGCAAGATGCAGCCCTTGCCCTGCACCTGATAGTCCCCACCAGACTCGCGCACCGCAAACGCATCCCCCTCTGAGAAATTTTGATCCGTAGGAACCTGCACCAATGCCAGGATGAAATTGTCTGGTTTATTGAGGGCTGCCAGAATTTCATTTTTGGTGACAGTAACGGTTTCAGCCCCCTCTATCCTGCCCTTGACCTCGATAAACCGTAAGCCCTCACTACCAGCCTCACTACCCAACTGGACGAGGGGGGGAGAGGATTCAATGTCATAACCACACTTCTGATCGCTCACATCCCGGGGTTCATACCCCAAGGCCCGTTCTACTGCCATCACGGCCTCCATTGCCGCCAGTTCAACGCGCTTGGTTTCCCTGGCAAAGGTGCTGGTGGTCGATTGCCGTTTTCCTTGTAGCCGTTGCAGTAGCCCCACCGGCACCACCAAGGCCCCACCCATAACCACCGGGGGCATGGGAGAAAACTGACGTTCCTGCTCCAACTCAGACAGCCGCCTTTGCAGCCGGGCCGCCAGATCATCTGCCCGTTGTTGGGCCTTGGCGGAGTTAAGTTTGGCATTGGGCTTGCCGGCCTGCTCCTGCAAGCGCAAATCTGAAGCCCGTTGGTCCCAATAGTTAATTTCCTTGGTCAGTCGATCCTTCACCGCCCGAAGGGTCTTTTCAATCAACTCTTCCTGCCGCTCCCGCACCTCCTGGAGATGTTGGGGGACAAGCTGAGTGATGGCATAGGTAGTGGCTTGATTTTCTAGATCGGAACCACAGAGGCACGGAGGACACAGAGTGGCTTGAGCTTCTAGGATGCTGTGCTCGTCGGGGGTGAGGGGCCGGTAATCCAGGTAAGGCGCATACCCCCCATTCCTAACTTCTATCTCTCCGTGCTCTCTGTGCCTCTGTGGTTCCCACATTTCCACATACTGCATCCGCCGCGAAACCACCCGTCGTCGCCCATCTCGCTGGGTACGAGCATCCTGGATAGAATGCTCCAAATACACCAAAGCCCGGATCGCTTCTCCCGGATCGTTTTCGTCTACCAAAACGGCACCCTGACGGAGCAGATCCCGATGGCGCTCCAGGATCAAATCAAGGGTGGCATCGAGCAGGGGGTGACCAGGGCAGACAAAATCCGCCAGGGGCTTGCCAGTCATGCTGATCAGTTCCTTGTCAAAACAGATCCGCTCGTACCGTTTTAAGATGGCTTCCCCAAGGCCAATTAGCCGGTCTCGACTCCGAATTACCGCCGGAACATGGGTAATTTCATAACGCCTGGGCTCCCGCTGTCGAATCGTGCCCCCCAATCGCTGGAAAGCTTCTAGAAAAAAGGATGCAATAAAGTGGGGCTGAAGCTTGCGGGCTTCGGCTCGCTCCATTTCCCTGCGGATTTGTTGTACCTTGGTGGCATCCATTGAGTCCCGAGCCAGGGCCCGTTCCTCGAGGAGTTCTCGTAATCGCCCCTGATCAAGGCGATCGGCGACCACCTGATCAAGCCGAGCCTTTACCTCTGGGCGATCGCCGTAGCGAATGGCCTCAATCAACAGTTCCCGTAGTTCTTTACCGGCGATGGCTTTCCCTAGTACATCAAAGACCTTGCCACCTAAGGCGCTTTGCTCAATCTCCAGCTTCTTGAGCAGGGAGAGATACACATCCCCCTCGCGGGTTTCCTCCGCCACCAGATTCCAAAGATGGCAGACTTCAGTTTGTCCAATCCGGTGAATCCGCCCAAATCGCTGCTCCAGTCGATTTGGGTTCCAGGGCAGATCGTAATTCACCATCAAATGGGCCCGTTGCAGGTTGATTCCTTCCCCAGCAGCATCGGTGGCAATCAAGACCTGTACAGTGACATCTTGCTTAAAGGCTTCTTCAGATTTTTTGCGCTCCTCCCGACCCATACCACCGTGAATTGTGACCACTGCCTCAGGTCGCCCGATCAGGGTCGTAATTTGATTGGCCAGATAGTTTAGGGTGTCGCGATGTTCGCTAAAGATTACCAGTTTGCGCCGATGTCCCCCGGCGTCAAACATCTCAGCACTATTCTGGAGCAGCTTAGATAGCTCGTCCCACTTGCGATCCTTGCCACTGCGTCGAACCCGTAGGGCCAGATTTTCCAATTCACCAAGCTGGTGAATCTCAGCCTGTAGTTCGGTGATCGTGCGGGCTGCCGTAGCCTGATCAACCACCTCTTCTTCCCTGGCTTCCCGCTCCTCACTGGAGGAGTCTTCAAAGTCATCGTCCCAATCATCGGGATCAATGGTGGGGCCGAAACTAATCTCCGCCGATAGACCTCGTTTCAACAGCTCTTCCTCCCGCAGCCGTTTCTGTAGGCGTTCTCGCCGGCGCCGTAGGGATTGATAAATCGCCTCTGGAGAAGAGGCCAGGCGACGTTGGAGGATAGTCAAGGCAAAGCCAACGGTTCCTCTACGGCCATCATTGGCCAGGGCTTCGGCTCGGTTAAATTCTTCCCTTACATACTCGGTAACTTGCTTATAAAGGACAGCCTCTAGATCAGACAGGACATACTTTACCGTGTGGGCCCGACGTTCAGGAAAGAGCGGTTTGCCATCAAACTTGAGCAGATCTTCCTTCACCAGGCGACGGATAATATCGGAGGTATCGCAGACATGTACCCCGTCTCGGAATCGCCCCTCAAAGCGATCGCCATCCAGCAGGGCCAGAAAAAGCTGGAAGTCTTCCTCTTTGCCATTGTGGGGAGTTGCTGTCATTAGCAAGAAATGGCGGGTCAGGGTTGACAGCAGCTTACCGAGCTTATAGCGCTTGGTTTCCTTGATTTCACCCCCAAAGAATGAGGCAGACATTTTGTGAGCTTCATCCACCACCACCAGATCCCAATCGGTTTGCCCAAGCTTGGCTTGCAGGTCTTCACTGCGACTGAGTTTGTCCAGTCGAACGATGACCAGGGACATTTCTGCGAAGGCGTTCCCAGTGCGAGCCGCTTCGATGCGGTCATTGGTGAGAATTTCAAAGGGCAGATGAAACTTTTGAAACAGCTCATCCTGCCACTGTACGGCCAAACTGCCAGGACAGACGATCAGGCACCGTTGTAGATCTCCCCGAATGAGTAACTCCCGGATAAACAGTCCTGCCATAATGGTTTTCCCAGCCCCCGGATCATCCGCCAGCAGGAACCGCAGCGGTTGACGGGTCAGCATGTCGCTATACACCGCGGTAATCTGGTGGGGCAGGGGTTCGACTAAGGAGGTATGAACCGCTAGCAGTGGATCAAATAGGTGGGCTAGCCGAATACGATGGGCCTCCGAGACCAACCGCAGTAAGGACCCATCCCCATCAAAGCTCCAGGGTTGTCCTGCGGTGACAATTTCCAGAGTCGGCTGGCGATCTCGAAACAGAATCTCCCTATGGGGCTGCCCGTTGCCGTCCCTGTAGGTTAGCTCGACCACGTCACTGCCATGCCACTTCGCATCAATGACGGTTACATTGTGGGTCGGCAAGATACCCTTGACGGTAGTACCACGGGTAAGATCTTCAAGATTGGCCATAACCTAAGGATCTCCGGGTATGGGGCCGCTGTAAATAGCTTGTCAGAATTTCTTAAGGTGTAGATGCCCGTGCTCCTTTATAGCTCAAGATCCTGCCAGTCGCAGGAACTTATTTAACTAAGCCATCGGGCTGGTGGAACACATCTCACAGAACCAGTCGTCTAACATCCCAGGGATCCATAAGATGGCTGTAGCGATCGTAAGTCTGGGTCCAGGTACAAAAATTCCCCAGGGTCAGGTATCGTCAGCCAGCGTCAGTAGGCAATCGAACTACTGGCTTTTGCTTATTTCAATATAGTTTCGGTCACAATCTTTAGTGAGGACCGGATTAACTGCTCAAAGCTAAGACTGGATAGGCCTGCTGGTAAGCCTTCGTTCCATATAGGTAGTAAATCAGCTAAAGACCCCCCTACGCCCCCAGATACTCCCACCGGGCCATCTGCCCCCGGCCATCCAGGTGGGTAAAACCCAACCGCCCCCCCTGGGCCAACCCGCCCTGGGTACCCCACCAGCTATCTAAGGCCCCATAGACCTGGGCCGGGCTCATCCCCGTCACCGTAAAATCCACCCCATCACCATAGAGATGGCGAGAATTACTCGCCCCCCCCACCGCCAGATTAACCGCATAGGGCCTCAGCCAGGAGGTAATGGTAATGCGCCGATTCCCCAACTTACGCCGCACCTGCTGCATCACCCGGGCCGTCTTAATAATCTGCTCCACCTGACCCCGATTATCCGGCTGCCGGAACGTCTTACCATCCCAGTGCAACGCCTCCGCCCAGGTAAAAGACAACGCCTGGGGGTCAATCGGGTCTGACATGGTAAACATCGTCGAAAACCCCGGCAACTTAAAATTCACACTCTGCTGCCCCCCCTCCTTAATTCGCCCCGGCCTATCCGCCGGTTGATTACTGACACTATAGCCACTGGGATCTTCACAGTGGGGACCATAGCCATACCAGGTATTACGCCCACTGGCATGGAGCTCCACCAGATTAATCCGCGCCCGATCTAAGGTAAAGCGAAGATGATCCCCCTCCGCCTTATAGGCCAGAATCGGCAACAACTTGCCCTTCTCCACCGGTAACAGGGTCTTAGGCGGCAATAACCGGGCCTGCTCAGGGGAGGGTTTGAGGATGGTGGCTTGGGTGATGAGGAGGTGCATAAGAGGGGAGTGGGGAGTGGGCAGTGGGGAGTAGGGGGGAAAAGGGGGAGGGGGGAAGGTAGTCAGTAGTCAGGGGTCAGTAATCAGGAGTTTGAGAGGCAGGATTTTCGCTATGGGTAAGAGTGATCAGGATTTTGTCTAAATGCGGGTTTGGGCAAGGGGAAACCCATGGCTTCAGCCTGGCCCCCTGAACACTCCTCAGGTAACCTCCGGTGAGGGTTTTGATTGGCTCCCTCCTGACCACTGATCCCTGATCACTGACCCCTCTTGCCCCGGTATTTTCCTTGCTTGAGCATTATTATAGATCGCATGTACTATGGCGAAAAGCTGTAGGAGATTGCGCTATGGACAACCCCCCTTCTGTACCCTCCTTGACGTCGCCCCCGGCCCCTAGCCTGCCGGTTACCCCTAACATTGGCCTGGGGGAGATGGGTTTTAT
>Ga0172373_10007559_pt1 | contig 14067 bp, 12 predicted proteins | sample Lak10m_2_FD_114546 | JGI IMG/M metagenome (GOLD analysis project Ga0172373, IMG submission 114546) | Freshwater microbial communities from Kabuno Bay, South-Kivu, Congo - kab_092012_10m | ecosystem: Environmental > Aquatic > Freshwater > Lake | place: Democratic Republic of the Congo... | reverse complement strand
GGAAGTTCATTTCTCGTTGGCGCTAGCGCCTTCGTAGCACTTTCTTTGATCGCACGATCTCGATCACTCTGATTCCCTGAGTTCATCTACTGGGAATTGATCTTAGAGGAATCTCCATCAGATCCAGTGCCACTGCTGACCCGTGGGAAGGTCGCGCACCTCGATTCCGTGGGTGGCGAGAAGATCTCGGATACGGTCGCTCTCTGCGAAGTCGCGATTGAGCCTAGCTTTCGATCTCGCTTCTAGAAGTGCAGAGTCCTCATCGTTGAGTTCTCGACGTATTGACTTCGAAGGAGCGGTGAAGTTGAGACCGAGGAGTCGGTCGATTGCGATGAAGAGTTGCGCCTTCTCTGCCTTTGGAATTCCGGAATCCTTCTCCAATGATCGAAGTCGTTGTAGCGCTCGCGGTGAGTCGAGATCGGTCGAGAGGTTCGCGACGATCTCATCGCGGATGGAAGCCATAGCGGGAGTGAGAGCTCTACCTTCACCAACTTCAGCGGTGATACTGCGCCAACGATCCAAGACTTTGTCGGCAGCGGCGATCGAGTCCCACGAGAGATCCATCTGGGAGCGATAGCGATTCTCCATCAGGCAGAAGCGCACGCTCAATGGGTCGAATCCTCGCTCCACCACATCGCGAAGAAGGACCACATTCCCCGCGCTCTTCGACATCTTCCTTCCCTCAAAGAGGAGATGTTCACCATGGAGCCAGAGATCCACAGCCTCTTCATCAGAGCCCTGATCGACGAGCGGATTCGATTGTGCTCGCTCGTTCTCATGGTGAGGAAATCTCAGATCGATGCCACCGATATGAAGATCGACGTGGCCATGGAGATAGTGAAGTGACATCGCTGAACATTCGATATGCCAGCCTGGAAAACCCGGACCCCATGGCGAATCCCAGATCATCTCGCGACGAGTGCCGGCGGCCTTCCAGAGCGCCCAGTCAGCGTGGAAGCGCTTTGCGCCCGCTTCGGTGAATTCGTAGCGATGTCCTGGTTTGAGGTCGCTCAATCGATTCCCACTGATAGCGCCATAACTCGGGAACTTCTCGCTCGCGAAATAGACCGTCCCATCCTCACCGAGGTAAGCAAGGCCTTTGAGCATCAAGGCTTCGATGTGCTGATGCATCATCTCGATGCACTCACTCGCTCGGGGATAGTGATCGGCAGGGATGATGCCAAGGAGTGCGAGGTCATGATGGAACTTCGCCTCGAAGTCACGGGCGATCTCGAAGGGATCGCGTTTGGTTGATTTCGACTCAGCGAGAAGTTTGTCCTCGTCGAAATCCTCACTCATATGTCCGACATCGGTGATGTTTTGAATCAATCTCACTCGATGTCCTTTGAACTCCAATGTGCGACGGACGATGTCGGAGAGCAGGAAGGTACGTAGATTGCCTAGATGGGCATCGCGATAGACGGTGGGGCCGCAACAGTAGATTTGCACTTCTTTGCCATCACTTGCCACGATCTCGCGAAGTTCGCGTGTCAGGGTGTCATAGATCTCTACGCCACTGGCAATCCCGCTCATCGCGCGCTCTCACTTTCGACGATTCGGAATGCAAAGACCTTCTTGGAATCGAAGGTCACAACCGACCCATCCTTGCGTCTCACGCTTCCAGGTGCGATCAATTCACCAAGTAGGTCGCGAAAGCCACCGCCCTCATCATGAAGGCGGATACTCACCTTCTTGCCGAGGCTCTCTTCCATCAAGCGAGATGCCGGGTCACTTAGCGAAGCCATAGGGGAAAGGTTATGCGAGAATGCGCATCTAGCGAGGGGCGTACCTAGATTCGCCCTCAGCTCTGACTTTGGAGAGTTCTTAGGAAGGGAAGATCACTTCATGACATACGTCATCGCAGAACCGTGTATCGATGTCAAGGACAAATCCTGTATCGAGGAATGTCCGGTCGATTGCATCTATGAAGGCGATCGGATGCTCTACATCCAGCCAGATGAGTGTGTCGATTGTGGTGCTTGTGAGCCGGTATGTCCGGTCGAGGCGATTTATTACGAAGATGATGTCCCGGGACAGTGGCAGGGATTCAAGGGTTATAACGCCGAATTCTTCGATGAACTCGGCTCTCCTGGTGGCGCGAGCAAGGTTGGCGCTACCGGCAAGGATCACCCTGTCGTGCTCCAGATTCAGAAGAAACCGGAGAGCAACTGAAGACGGAAGGCTTCGCACTTCCAGATTTCCCATGGGACCTACTCGCTCCCTATGGGGCGAAGGCGCGCGAGCATAGAGATGGCGCCATCGATCTCAGTCAAGGAACGCCAGTAGATCCAACACCAGAGTTCATTCGAGACGCCTTGGTAAGCGCGAGTGATTCCCCCGGATACCCGGTGACGACAGGATCGAAGGAATTACGCGAAGCAATCTCTCGCTATTGCAGGGAGGTGCTAGGTGCGGTCGGTGATTTCGATCTCTTGCCGACCATCGGATCGAAGGAATTGGTGGCTTGGCTCCCCTTTCTTTTGCAGGCGGAACATGTTCTGATCCCGAAGATCGCCTATCCGACCTATCGCGTAGGAGCGCTCCTGGCACGGTCACGGATCATAGAAGTCGATATTGATGCGAGATCATGGCCGACACCTGATGAGAAGAGTTTGATCTGGATCAATACCCCCTCGAATCCGACCGGGCGAGTTCACTCTCGCGAAGAATTGGAAGCGGTATTGGCGCATCGCTCACAGGGCGCAGTTGTTGCAAGTGATGAGTGCTACTTCTCGTTCCCTGACTCGAAGGCACCGATCTCCACCTTCCAAGTGGCAGCAGGCGATAACCGTGGCCTTCTCGTCGTTCATTCGCTATCGAAGCGCTCGAATATCGCGGGGTATCGAGGAGCCTTCATCGCAGGTGATCCGCTCTTGATCTCTCGACTTCTTGAGATCAGAAAGCATGCCGGGATGATGATGCCAGCGCCAATTCAACGCGCGAGTGCGATCGCCCTCAGCGATGAGGTGCATGTGAAGGCGCAAGCAGCGAGATATGCCAATCGTCGCTCTCGCCTGAGACCGGTTCTTGAGAGTTTGGGATTTCGAGTGGAACATTCGGAGGCTGGGCTCTACCTCTGGTGCAGCAGTGGCAAGAGCGATTGGGAACAAGTGGAGTGGTTCGCAGGACGAGGTGTGATCGTCACTCCAGGGCGCTTCTATGGTGACGCTGGAATCAAGCACATTCGCATCGCTTTAACCGCCTCGGATGAGGCGATCGAGAGAGTAATTGAGCGAGTGATCGAGCCAGTGAGCGAAAGAGGCTAAGGCTGCACGATATGCCTGATTCCAATCCTTCAGCGATCCTTCTCGTCGGTGGCAGGGGAACGCGCCTTGCGCCACTGACCGATCTGACACCGAAACCGATGCTTCCTGTCGGCGGCGTTCCATTCACACTTCATCAGATCCTGCAAGCACGAAGCGTCGGCATCAAACGAATCATCCTTGCCACAAGTTATCGCGCTGAAGTCTTCGAACCCTATTTGGGTGATGGATCTCGTTTCGATCTTGAGATTCGTTATGCGGTCGAGAAAGAGGCGCTCGGTACCGGTGGCGGAATACGTAATGCGGCAGAACTTCTTGATTCAGATCCAGATGCACCGGTCGTCATCTTCAATGGTGACGTTCTCTCTGCGCATGATCTTGCTGGGCAGATTCGCCATCATAAGGAGCGGGATGCCGATGTCACCTTGTATCTGACCAAGGTAGAAGATGCCCGCGCATATGGTGTTGTTCCTACAGATGAAGAGGGTTGGGTCGAAGCTTTCCTGGAGAAGATGGAGAATCCGATCAGCGATCAGATCAATGCCGGTTGCTACATCTTTCGAAGATCGGTGATCTATGAGATTCCATCCGGGCGAGTAGTGAGCGTTGAGCGCGAGACATTCCCGTCACTTCTTACCGCTGGCCGGAGAGTGCAAGGATTCGTCGACGCGGGATATTGGCGCGACATCGGAACTCCGGCAGCCTTGATCGCAGCATCTGCCGATTTGATCACCGGACGATTTCGATCTCCAGCTACTCCCATCCCGAACTCGAAGAGTGGCTCTGGCTACATCGCCGCCACAGCGGAGGTTTCAGAGAATGCCATCGTCTCCGAGGGCTCAGTCATCCTCGATGGGGCGAAGGTTGGTGCTGGCGCAGTGATCGCCGGAAGCATCATTGGCGAAAAAGCAGTGATTGACGCTGGTTCCGTCATCCGAACATCTTTCGTCGCGCCGCAGTCACAGATCGCGAGAGTCGAAGTAGAGGGTGAGATTTTGGGGTTCTAAACCCACCACTGTCCGCTTGACTTCTGAGAGTTACATGAATGTAATACAGCCTATTGACGGGGCCCACTGAGGCCCCTTATTTGCGAATTGGAGTAGCGCTGGCATGCTCAAACCCTCATCACCTGATGCGAACCCTCGGCGCGAGAGCGGTTACCGCGAATCTGGACCTAGCGTCCAGTTAGGAAGTGGAGAGATCCTTGAACTGTCATGGCAAGAGCGGGCTCTTTGCGCTCAGACCGACCCGGAAGCATTCTTTCCAGAAAAGGGCGGCTCTACTCGCGAAGCGAAGCGCGTCTGCATGTCATGCGAAGTTAGAGCAGAGTGCTTGGAGTACGCACTCGCCCACGATGAGCGATTCGGTATCTGGGGCGGACTCTCAGAGCGCGAACGTCGTCGCCTCAAGCGTCGTCCTGCTTGATCGAAACGACCCAACTTCCAGTAGTAGTTCTTCTCTTCATCAGTCCCATCTAGTCGGGAAGAACCCGTCATGATTCGCGTCACTGCCATCATGGTCTCGCACGATGGTGCGGGATGGTTGGCGCAGAGCGTTGCGGCACTTGCTTCACAATCACTCTCTGTCGATCGCGTCGTTGCCGTAGATACCGGATCCGAAGATGACTCGGTCAAGATGTTGCGTAGCGCTGGAATCCATGTCATCGAATCAGATCGAACACTTGGTTTTGGTGATGCGATCAAAGTCGCTCTCGATGCAACACCTCCATTCATCGGTGCGATCAGTCAAGATGAAGAAGAGTGGTTGTGGATCCTTCATGATGATTGCGCTCCAGCAAAGGATGCTTTGGCGCGGTTGGTCGAGGCAGTCAAGGATCGACCACAAGTAGCAGTTGCAGGACCCAAATTGCGCGGTTGGCATGACCGCAAGCACCTACTCGAGGTCGGCGTGAGTATTGCGACCAATGGCGCACGATGGACCGGGCTTGAGTATCGAGAGCAAGACCAGGGCCAACATGATGATGAGCGCGATGTCCTTGCCGTGAGCACCGCGGCCATGTTGGTCAGACGAGATGTCTTCGAAGAACTCGGTGGATTCGATCCGCACCTCTCGCTCTTCCGTGACGATGTCGATTTCGGTTGGCGGGTTCGCACCGCCGGTTACAGCGTGATCGCTGTCCCGGAGGCGCTCGCCTTCCACGGCGAGGCAGCGGCTAATGAACGACGCTCTGTCGATGTGCATGAGGCGTATCTGCATCGTCCCCTTCTCTTGGATCGAAGGAACGCCGCATATGTCTTGTTGGCCAATGCCTCTCTGCTCTACCTGCCAGTGCTCGGACTTCAGTTACTGATCGGATCCCTAGCAAGAGCGCTCGGCTATCTCGTGGTGAAACTCCCTGGATATGCACTCGATGAGTTGGGTGCAGTGGCCCTTGTTTTGATCAAACCCCAGCAGATCTTCGCGGCTCGTCGGGTGAGGAGACGGAAGAAGCTTCTCTCTGCTTCATCGGTTCGGAGTTATCTACCGCCACGCGGAGTTCAGATCAGACTTCTCTTCGAACGCGCACGCGATGCGATCAGCGATTACTTCCAATCCAGGACCAACTTCCATCTGATGCCACAGGGTCCGACACGTTCCGTCCTTGATCTCAATGATGAGTCGTTGGCGGAAGAGGATCTCTTGATCCCGGATGAGAAGTCGACCCTGCGACGGCTCATCACGCGTCCGAGTTCCTTGGTTGCGATTGCAGTTCTTCTCCTCACCCTGATCGCATCAAGGAATCGCTTTGGCGATCTCGCCGGGGGAGCGCTCTTGCCCGCGCCGGAGGGCGGCATGGATCTGGTCTCCAAATACTTTGAATCGTGGCACCCGATCGCACTGGGTTCGAGTGCGAACTCCCCAACCTGGATCATGATCACAGGTCTTCTCTCTGCGCTCTTCCTCGGCAATCTCCAACTCTTCATCACTGCCTTCTTCCTCTTCGCCCTTCCCATCACGGTTGTCATCGGCTATCGCTTCGCCCAGCGCTATACGAGTTCGAGCCTGATCGCGCTCCTTGCCGCGCTCGGTTATGGCTTCTCACCACCAGTTCTCTTCGCACTCACCCATGGCGCGCTTGGAACTTTGGTGGTTGCGATGATCGCACCGCTCGTGATCCGATCACTCCAGCAGGCCTTTGAAGTCGAACGCCTGACAGTTCGGGCGATGGCGAGTTATGCACTGATCTATGGACTCCTCCTCTCCTTCTCACCACCAACCTTCATCGTCGTCGCTGCCTGGCACTTCCTCGCCTCAGCGATCCAATCCATCTCTGCCTATCGCCGTGGTGAATTCGCCCTCCTTCGTGATCGGATCTATCGTCGAAGTGCGATCTTGCTCCTTGCAATCGCAATCAATGTGCCATGGTCGCTCGAGTTGTTGATCCATCCCTCAAGAGCGCTCCTTGAGCCAGGTCTTGCTCTCGAGAGTGAAGGCGCACTCATCTTCTTCGCCAATCCGGGACAGAGTTGGTGGCTACTCTCTGCGGCACCAGCGCTCACCATGATCGCGCTCTTCCGTTCTGCAAACCGTTCTACCGCCTTGCTCGCTCTCTTCACCTTGGTCATCGCTGCACTTCTCTCACTCTTCGATGTTGCAGGACATGGATCGAGTCGGCTCATTTCACCATCTCTCGGTGGCGCGCTGATGCTCTTCGTCGCGCTCTCTTTGATCGCTGGATTGGCCTTGGTCGAGGAGCTCTTACCAAGGATTCGCGATGCAGCTCTCAACGTTCGTCACTTCGCAACTTTGGTGATGGCGCTCTCTCTCACCATCTCACTCCTTGCTTCCATCATCTGGTGGGTTGGACCTGGCGCGAATGGTCCACTTCGTGCCGAGACGGCACTTGCAGTGCCGGAGTTCATCACAGCGAATGCCTCGACTGAAGAGCGGTACAAGTCATTGATCCTCCGCCAGCGCGAAGGCAGGCTCTATTACTACATCGTTAGAGATCGCGAGTTGGAGTTAGGAGACTCTGATCTCATCTATGGAAGCAGTAAGACGATCGACGATGCAGTCTCTGGACTTGTCACTGGAGTCGGTATCGATACCAGCATCATCTTGGGACAGAACGGGATTCGCTATCTCTTCCTTGCCGCGCCCTATAACAAAGGTCTTGCCAGGACAATCGATGGCATCGGAGGTTTCACCAGGGCGAGTTCGACAGATGTCGGCATCGTCTGGAAGGTGGTGGCAGCCAATGCTCGACTTTCACTCACTCCCTTCGATCAGAGCACTGATTCGAGCGCGCTCGATCTCCCGATAGCCAGCGATGAGGTATCAGCAGAAGGGACGATCTCGCGAGCCGGAGTCGTGACTCTCGCTGAAAGGTTCGATGGTCGTTGGAAGATGTTGTTCAACTCTCGTCCAGTACCACTTTCGACCAGTATCGAAGGGCTTCCGCAATTCGAAGTCGTCGAACCAGGGGAGTTCCTCCTATTCCATGATGGGACTGCGCGACGGGGATGGCTCTCACTCCAAGTGATCGCGCTCTTGATCGCCCTTACTCTCGCCACCCCAGCACGAAGGCGTCGCTCTGAGGTACCGATAGAGGAGCTCTCATGAGAACGCTCACAGATCGCGCCATGAGCGCTATCTATCTTCTGATCGGAATAGCGATCGTCCTCATCGCGGCGCTTCAAAGTGATCCGCTCGATGAGATCGAGCGCACCTCATCTATCCCAGCGACGGTCTGTCCTAAGTTCGAGGATGAGGCGAGGGCTACAGCGCTCCTTCCATCTAATCGAACTTCGATCAAATCCGCCAAGAGCAGGAAGCCGGGATTCACTCGCGCTCGCGTCAATCCTTATCCACTCAATAACAACAGCGTCGTGGTCGAAGGTGGTGAGGTCAACTCGCTCGTCTTGCGATCGCGTACTCGCAACTACACCGCTGCCACTACATGTCTGATCGGTGATGGAGACCAATGGTTCGTCGGTGCTAGTGGTGCGTTGGACTCTCGCGCACGGATCCTTGCGATCAACTCCGGATTGAGTGCATCGTCACTTGAGATCTTCTCATTCGATCGCAATGGTGAGGCAGGAAGTCGTGCCATCACCATCCCTCCCGTATCACAGCGAGAGATCCGGGTCGATTCGCTCGCGCCGGGTACAGAGGCGAGTGCAGTCCGTGTGCTCACTCGATCAGGGCGAGTGAGTGTCTTCGTCATCGACGAGAGAAGTCGAGGCTTGAGCAATCTCGGTGGTGACTTCCTTGCATCACAGACACCAGCGACCTCAGTGACGATCGCAGGGATACCCACTCGGTTATCTGGTACCTCTATCGCCAGTCACCGAATCGAGATCATCGCTACGGGAGCGCGTGCAGCAGTGGTCAATGTCGAGTTACTCAGCGATGGAACTCGCTTCACGCCCGTAGGACTGAGTGAAGTCACAGTGGAGCCAGGGCAGGTCAAACGCCTCCCACTTCCGGAGGAGTTGGGTGGTCGGGCCGTTGCCATCGTCATCACGGCAACCGAGGAGGTGGCGGCATCTGTCATCTCTACAACATCAGGAGAGTTCGCCTTCTCAACGCCGTCGGTGGCGCTCACTTCGTATCAATTCAATGTCGGCGGCTTGGAGCCGATCCTCTCCTTCGCAGCGAAAGCGATTCGTCTCGATATCGAATTCGCAACGCGAAATGGCAAAGTCCAGCGAGAGCGATTGACCGGTGCTGAGATCCTCAATTGGAGAGTGCCGGAAAATAGTCGCCGCATATCGATCACAAGCGCCTATCCCGTCCATATGGCAGCGACATGGTCGAGCGCAGATGGATTCACCTCGATACCACTCAATCCTGGGACTGAACTTGAGCGATCCTCGACACCTATCTTCGATATCGACGCTCTCGTCGACCGCTAAGTCCGTGCGAGTCATCCGCTGCTCGGTCTCGCGACGCTACTAGGCTAATGAGCATGGCTCAACGTTCGGGGATTCGTCGCTGCAGCAAGAGCGGCTGTACCGAGCGCGCCGTTGCCACCCTTTCATATAACTATGGTGAACAAGTCGCCACTCTCGCGCCGTTACATCAGTACCAAGAACCACATAACTATGACCTCTGCTTGGCACATAGCGAGCGGTTGACTGTGCCTCGAGGTTGGAGCGTCGTCACGGAGGATTTGGGACGAGAGCCGAGCACCCATGAAGAGGATTTCTCTGCGATCGCAGATGCGATCCGGGATGTCGCTGTCACCGAGGAGCGGGAGAGCGAAGGAAGTGAATCCTCTCAACCTGAACTTCGCCGACGTGGTCATCTTCGCGCGCTCTAGAAGATACTGATTGATAGAAGACGATGATCAAAGACTCCACGCTCAATGCCATCATCAAGGCATATGACATCCGCGGTCTCGTCGGTAAGGAGATCAACGAAGAGTTCACCTTCGCGGCGGGAAGCGCCTTCGCACGCTTCCTTCAAGCGGAGCGAGAACCAGGGACAGTCGTCGTCGGAGAGGATATGAGGCCCTCATCCGCTCCTTTAGCGACTGCCTTCAGCGATGGTGTGACGAGTCAAGGTCTTGATGTGATTCGGATTGGTCTCGCATCGACCGATCAGCTCTACTTCGCCTCCGGAGAGCTCGGTTTACCTGGTGCGATGTTCACCGCAAGTCATAACCCGGCCAGTTACAACGGCATCAAACTCTGTCGATCCTCGGCACGCCCCATCAGCATGGACTCCGGTCTGGCATGGATCAAGGCGGCGATCAAGGAAGGGACTCCGATTCCGAATCGACCTGTTGGAACCTCTCGTGATCAAGAGATGCTCACCCGCTACATCGACTTCCTCTTCTCGCTCTTCGAGAATGACTTCTCGTCGGGGAGAGAGTTGACGATCGCAATCGATGCCGGAAATGGGATGGCAGGACATACCGCCCCTGGAGTCTTCGAGAGAGTAGGAGCGAAGATCATCCCGCTCTACTTCGAACTTGATGGCACCTTCCCAAATCATGAAGCCAATCCGATCGAACCTGAGAATCTCAAAGACTTACAACGCGCCGTGAAGAAGCACGGCGCTGACATCGGCCTTGCCTTCGATGGGGATGCTGATCGATGTTTCCTTGTCGATGAGCGCGGTGAGAACGTCTCGCCTTCGGCACTGACTGCCTTGATCGCCTCGATCGAGTTACGCCGCAATCCAGGGGCGTCGATCATCTACAACTTGATCACTTCCCGTGTCGTACCTGAGGTGGTAACAGAGTTAGGTGGCAACGCGATCAAGAGTCGGGTCGGTCATTCATTCATCAAGAAGTTGATGGCTGACTCCGGAGCGATCTTCGGTGGCGAGCACTCCGGTCATTTCTACTTCTCATCGTTCTGGCGCGCCGACTCCGGCATGCTTGCCGCTCTCTATGCCATCGCGGCCCTGAAGGAGAGTAACAAGACTCTGAGTGAGATCTTGGAGCCTTTCAATCGATATCGACAGAGCGGTGAGATCAACTCCGTAGTCAAGGATCAAGCAGCAGCGACAGCGAGCGTTGCCGATGCGTTTCCGGAGGGCAAGTACAGCCATGATCATCTCGATGGTTTGACGATCGAGGGTGAAGGATGGTGGTTCAATCTGAGGCCCTCCAATACAGAGCCACTCTTGCGCCTCAATCTGGAGGCCGGCGATGAAGCGACGATGGTGGCGATACGCGACCAAGTTCTCTCCATCATTCGCTGAGTAGAAGGCTTAACGGCTAGACTTCCGCTCTCGAAGTCCAGTGGCCCAACAGCCTTAGCAGAATCAATTCATCAGGAGATCTCAGTGAACCCAACGACCATGACCCTTCCACGACACGACATCGCAGATGCCTCTCTGGCAGCAGAGGGCAAGAAGCGCATTGAATGGGCAGGTCGGAACATGCCAGTCTTGGCGCAGATCCGGGAACGATTCGAGCGAGAGAAGCCATTCAATGGCGTTCGCATCGCGGCTTGTATGCATGTGACGACTGAGACTGCGAACTTGATGATCACGCTCAAGGCCGGTGGCGCAGAGATCGCGCTCTGTGCATCCAATCCTCTCTCTACTCAAGACGACACAGCGGCTGCTCTGGTCCATGAGTATGGAATCTCGACTTTCGCTCGTAACGCGGTCGATCGCGACGGTTACTACGCACACATCAACGCAGCTCTTGATATCGAGCCACATCAAGTATTCGATGATGGTTGCGACCTGGTCAATACCCTCCACACCACTCGCCAAGAGTTGCTCCCGAATATCTCGGGCGGTTGCGAAGAGACAACTACAGGTGTGATTCGTCTTCGCCAGATGGCCAAGGATGGTGCGCTCACCTTCCCGATGGTTGCCGTCAATGACACTGACACCAAGCACATGTTCGACAATCGTTACGGCACCGGGCAGTCAACGCTCGATGCGATCTTCCGCGCCACTAACACCTTGCTTGCCGGCAAAGTCGTGGTCATCGCCGGTTTTGGTTATTGCGGCAAGGGTGTTGCAGAGCGATCACGCGGGCTTGGTGCAGATGTCGTCGTCACCGAGATCGACCCAACCAAAGCGCTCGATGCGATGATGCAGGGATATCGCGTCATGCCGATGCATGAGGCAGCGAAGGTCGGAGATATCTTCATCACTGTCACCGGAAATCGTGATGTGCTCCGCGCTGAGCACTTCTCATTAATGAAGGATGGTTCGATCCTTGCAAACTCCGGTCACTTCGACATCGAGATCGATGTAGCGTGGCTCGAGAAGTACGCGACGAAGAAGAATTCGAAGATCCGACACCAGACCGATGAATATGTCCTTGCCGATGGCAAGCGCGTCCTCTTGGTCGCAGAGGGACGATTGGTCAATCTTGGCGCAGCAGAGGGTCACCCCGCAGTCGTGATGGATATGTCCTTCTCCGATCAGGCTCTCACCGCCGAATGGTTGGTCAAGAGTGCGAAGAACCTCACCGCTGGAGTCCACAATGTCCCAGAGGCGATCGATAAGGAAGTTGCTTCACTCAAACTTAAGAGCCTCGGTGCAGAGATTGATACCTTGACTCCGGAACAAGTCCAGTACTTGAACTCGTGGGAACACGGTAGCTAATGCCCTCGGTATTGGTCGTCGAGGATGATCAAGACCTTGCTGAAATGTTGGGGATCGTCCTCAACGGTGCTGGAATCGAAGTAGATCTCGTCAGTCGTGGCGATGAGGCGCTCGAAGTCTTTCGAAACAATCAACCTGATGTCGTCCTACTCGATGTGATGCTCCCCGGCTTCGACGGCGTCGAAGTCTGCAAAGCGATTCGACAAGAGTCGCCGCGCGTTCCGATCATCTTCCTCTCCGCTCGAGGCGAGACTCCAGACAAGATCAAGGGGCTCGAGGCTGGCGCAGATGACTACCTGGTCAAACCGATGGAGCATTACTCGGAGTTGGTAGCGCGAATCAAGACGCAGTTGCGTCGTAATTCCAGAGATCTCACCGGACAACTGACTCTTGGGGATCTCACCATAGATCTCGTCGAGCATTCGGTGACGAGGGCTGGACGAGCGATCCCGCTGACGCGACTTGAGTTCGATCTTCTTGTGGCGCTTGCCAAGGAGCCTGGTCGAGTCTTCACTCGTGAGGAGTTACTTCGTGAGGTTTGGGATTACCGTCATTCGGCCGACACTCGCCTGGTCAATGTCCATGTTCAACGCCTTCGCTCCAAGATCGAGCACGACCCAGATAACCCGACTTTGGTCTTGACTGTGCGCGGCGTCGGTTACAAATCTGGTGCAAACGGAAATCGCTGATCATGTTCTCGCGCCTGCGTCTGGCGCTTCGTAAGTCACTAGCGATCCGGGTCGTGGTCTTGACCACCACCCTTTTCACGCTATCCGCTGGAGTGATCGGTACCGTCATCTTTCTCCAGATCGAGAGCCGGATCATCGATAGCAGTATCGAGAGTTCGATCAATGAGGCACAGAGCACCATCACCGCTGCTGAGTTTCGTTTCGAATTGATTCAGAATGCGAATCCTCAAACCATCACTGATCAATCCCTTGAAGAGGCATTCGAGCAAGTGATGGCTCTCTCCATCGCTCGTGGTGCCACAGTTTCGGCGCGAGAGATAGCACTGATCAAAAGTCCCGACAATGAGGTCCGCGATGTAGATCTCTCCAGGACCTCTAACTTCGTAGAACCCGAGTCGATCTCGATGGCGCTACGAGAACTCGTGGAGGGGAGCAATGAGATTGAATGGGAACGAACCGAGATCTCTTACGCCGGTGGTGAAGTGGTCCCAGGTATTGCGATTGGTAAGCGGATCAACATCGCCTTTGCGGGTACCTATGAGATGTTCGTCCTCTTCAACTTTGAGTCACAACAAGAGTCGATCGCCATCATCGCCCGTGGGCTCTTGATCGCCTTCGCCTTGGTCTTCGTCTTGATCCTCTCCATGGCATTCTTCATCGTCCGGCGCGTTGTCGATCCAATTCGTGGCGTCGCGGAAGTCGCCGAGTCATTCACCTCAGGTGATCTCACTCGACGCGTTTCAGTCGAAGGCGAGGATGAGGTCGCAGCCCTGGGTCGCTCTTTCAATGAGATGGCATTTGCGATCGAACAGCAGATCTCGCGCCTTGAGAACCTCTCCCGGATGCAACAGAGATTCGTCTCCGATGTCTCGCACGAGTTGCGAAATCCTCTCACCACCATCCGTATGGCTGGCGAAGTGATCCTGGGCGAGAAGGACTCTTACGATCCTGCGATTGCTCGGAGCGCTGAGATCTTGATGACGCAGATCATCCGCTTCGACCAACTCTTGACCGATCTCATCGAGGTCAGTCGCTTCGATGCTGCAGTTGCAACGCTTGACTACGAGGAGATCGAGGTAGCATCGCTGATC
>Ga0172373_10007558_pt1 | contig 14068 bp, 4 predicted proteins | sample Lak10m_2_FD_114546 | JGI IMG/M metagenome (GOLD analysis project Ga0172373, IMG submission 114546) | Freshwater microbial communities from Kabuno Bay, South-Kivu, Congo - kab_092012_10m | ecosystem: Environmental > Aquatic > Freshwater > Lake | place: Democratic Republic of the Congo: South-Kivu... | reverse complement strand
GAGCACCTGCGCGAGCGGATCCAAGCACTGTGCTCCTGATGGGACTAAAGTGTGTTGTGTTGCTGGGCAGTTTTTCAGGGACGGCATAGATTATGAGTGCCAGGGATGTCCTGTGGCGACATATACTACTGATGGGTCTTCACAATCCTGCACACGCTGTCCTGCGGGGACCTGGGCCATTGAGAACTCCACGAGTGTTGCGAATTGCCAAGCGTGTACGGGCACTTGTGCTTCTGGAGTCAAGCGGTGCACCAGCCTCACAACTAGCGTCTGCTGCGGCGGCGAGGCTGGAGAGCAGTACTTCGAGGAGGGCGTGCACGAAGTCTGCCAAAACTGCGCCCCTCGCCTCTATGGCGACGGCTCCGTCACCCAGTGCGTCGCCCAGTGCCCCGCGGGCCAGTACATGTCGGGCGAGTCGTGTGCTCTTTGTCCCGCAGGCACCTTCCGCGACACCACGGGCGGCATGGCGCTCTCGGACTGCTCGCCGTGCCCCGAGTTCAGCTACAGCCCCTACAAGGGCGCAACCGCCTGCACCGCGTGTGCCGCCAATCTTTAGGTGGTGGGTACAAACTACCACTGCTGTAGGCCTACCACTACTGCTGGGCATGCCAAGGAGGCCTACCACTACTGCTGGGCATGCCAAGGACAACTTCCACCATTTGCCATACCCGCCGCCCAATGTATATAAACAAAGTTTTTCGGCCCTCATGCGTCTGAAGCGCGACGGGGCTGCAGTTCAGAGGTACTCTACTTTGCTAACCATACCCATACGCGCTGCTCATGTTTGTTGTCTCGGGTTGTTGATGTTACTTTTTGTCGAGACTAGGGCAGATACAACATGCTATAATAATATTAATACTTGTGATTACTACCCTTGTAACACCCATTGGGGATTTGGATGCAACGATTGGATAAAGAAATGGGGCGGTGTATTAAAATTTGCTGAGCGTCTTGATGAAGTTCCAATCAACAGATGTTTCTCTACGGATATTGTTAACGATACCTATATTCATACTTTATGTCCCTCTCATGTTTCTTGCGAACCTGGTTATTACCTATCGAATGCATCATGCCACGAATGCCCACCTAATAATTATTGCACTGGTGTTTATGAACAGCCAATACCACATAGGCCCATCTGTGAAAATGGAACGTATGAAACCATGGCTCCCACTAATACCTCGAACCGCCAGTGCACGCCTTGTCCGTCCAATCCTTACTGCAAAGACACATGTTCCGTGAATTGTACACAGCCAACCATGTGTGAACCTGGCTTCTACGAAAGTGTGCGTTTAAATGTCACCACTGACCGCCAGTGCGCGCCATGTCCGTCCAATGCCTACTGTGTGGGCACATACGCTTGTGAGTCATGCGCCAGTGGATTTGACTTTTGCCAGGACGGTGCCAGCTACCAGAACTGCACTGTGTGTCGGAGCGACCAATACAGGACCCAGGCCTGCACCAGCACCACCAACCGCAAGTGCGCCAACTGTACAGTCTGTGTGAACGAGACCTATGCCGCCACACCTTGCGGGGCTTTGACGGACACTATTTGCGGCAACTGCAGTGCCAAGTGTGCCCTGAACCAGTACGAGACCAGCCCTTGCAACGGCACCCACAACAGGGCGTGCGGGTCGTGTCCGCTGAACAGCTTCTGTGACGGGGTAAATGCTACAAGCTGCATAGGCGTGTGCTCTGCGGGAACGTACGAGACACAGGCTTGCACAGACACTACGGACAGAAACTGCAGCCTATGTCCTGCTGGAGCCTATTGCACTGGCGGCACCTTCATGGCCAATTGCACGCTGCCTTGTAGTCCAAACCAATACGAGTCCACCCCTTGCACCAGTGTCACCAACAGGGTGTGTAGTTCTTGCCCAGCAGATAGCTATTGTAATGGCTATTCGACCAACAACTGCACGCCTCCGTGCGGCCCGGGCACCTACCAGACCATGGCATGCTCCGCCACAACCAATCGCGTGTGCACCCCTTGTCCAGCGGGATCCTACTGTCCTGACGGGACCTCGGTCGTCAACTGCACAGCTGCTTGTACCAGTGGCCTCTTTGAGAGCGTAGCCTGCACAGCCACTACCAACAGGGTGTGCGGCTCGTGTCCCGCGGGCAGCTACTGTCCCAATGCGTCCCTGGTGCTGCCCTGCACTGTTTGCGAGCCAGGCAGCTACCAGACAGCCGCTTGCACCAACACGACCGACCGCCAGTGCGCGCCTTGCACCAACAACTCCTACTGCCTGGGCAGCGAGGCGTGCCAGTCGTGCAATTTGTTTGGCTTCTGCACCAACGGGTTCGGCCCTGCGCCCTGCCGCCAGTGCGCGGCGACCCAGTACCAGACGCATGCATGCACGAGCAGCTCCAACGCGCGGTGCGCAGAGTGTGCGGTGTGCGTGAATAGCACCTACTCCTCCACGCCCTGCACTGCGACCGCCGACACAGTGTGCAGCGCCTGCGACTCTGCCTGCAACTCCACGCAGTATGAAGTCAGCACCTGCACGTCCACCACCAACCGCCAGTGCGCCGCCTGTCCTGCCGACAGCTATTGCAACGGCGTCACAGCCACCCTCTGCACGGTGTGTGAGGCAGGGACGTACGAAACTTCTGCATGCACTGTGTCTACCAACCGAGTGTGCAGCCCGTGCCCCAACAACTCCTACTGCGTGGGGACCTACGGCTGCCAGACCTGCAGCAGCGTCACTCCGTGCCCCGGCGGGGTGGGCGCAGCTCCGTGCAAGGTGTGCGGCGCCAACGAGTACCAGACCGAGGCCTGCACCAGCGTGTCCAACACCAAGTGCGCGAGCTGCGGGTCCTGCGCCGCCGGAAACTACACCGTGACCAGCTGCGACAGCACCACAGACTCCATCTGCGCGCCCTGCGACCCCGCCTGCCTGCCCTCCCAGTACGAGGCCGCCGCCTGCACGTCAGCCACCAACCGCAACTGCACGGCCTGCCCTCCCGACAGTTATTGTAATGGGCTGACGGCTACTGGCTGTCGGGCCCCTTGCGCCCCGGGTACCTACGAGACCACCCCCTGCAACAGCACTTCCAATCGCGTGTGCGAGCCTTGCGGCGCCGAATTCTTCTGCCTCGGCGGCACCCACAGATCTCCGTGCACCTCGCCCTGCGGCAACGCCTACTACGAGAACCAGACCTGCACCCTCACCCATGACCGGGTCTGCGTGGCCTGCCCCGCCAACAGCTACTGCAATGGGCTGAGTTCTACCCTGTGCTCGCCGACCGCCTGCGGTGCCGGCAGTTATGAAACCACGCCCTGCACCAACACTACCAACCGCGCGTGCACTGGGTGCGAGGCCAACTTCTACTGCACCGGGGGCACCAGCAGGACCTCGTGCACCTTGCCCTGCGGCTCCACTCAGTACGAGACCCAGGCCTGCACCGCCTCCACCAATCGTGTGTGCTCGCCCTGCCCCGCCAACAACTTCTGCAACGGCGTGGTCGCCACCAACTGTACTTTGCCGTGCAACCCCAACCAGTACGAGACCAGCAAGTGCACTGCCACTACCAACCGAGTGTGCCAGAGCTGCCCGCTGAACAGCTATTGCAACAGCACCGCCGCCACGCCGTGCCGAGCCACCTGCGCCTCCAGCGAGTACCAGACCGTGGCCTGCACCAGCACCACCAACAGGGTGTGTGTGACCTGTCCCGCCGACAACTACTGCAACGGGCTGGTGGCCACCAACTGCACTCTGCCCTGCAGCCCCAACCAGCACGAGACCACCCCATGCACCAGCACCACCAACCGCGTGTGCGCCAACTGCCCTCCAAACAGCTACTGTAACGGAGTGTCGGCCGTCGGGTGCAGGACTGCGTGCACCTCGGAACAGTTCGAGACCACGGCCTGCACCAGCACCACAAACCGCCAGTGCTCGCCCTGCCCCGCCAACAACTTCTGCAACAGTCTGGTCGCCACCAACTGCACGGCACCCTGCAGCTCCAACCAGTACGAGACGAGCGCCTGCACCTCGACCACCAACCGTGTCTGCTCGCCTTGCCCAGCCAGCAACTACTGCAACGGAGTCACTGCCACCAACTGCACAGCCCCGTGTAGCCAGTTCGAGACCACGCCCTGCACCAGCACCACAAACCGCCAGTGCTCCTCCTGCCCCGTGAACAACTACTGTGCTGGAGGCGCCGCTATCAATTGCACCCTGCCTTGCAACCCCAACCAGTACGAGACCAGCCAGTGCACCCCCGCGACCAACAGGGTGTGTACCAACTGCCCTCCCTCCAACTACTGCGACGGTGCTTCCGCCACGCCCTGCAGGCTGGCCTGCGCCTCCAGTGAGTACGAGTCGGTGGCCTGCACCAGCACCACCAATAGAGTTTGCACCACCTGCGCCGCCGAGACCTACTGCAACAGCGTGGTGGCCACCAACTGCACGGCTCCCTGCCTGCCCGGCACCTACCAGACCACCGCCTGCACGACCACCACCAATCGCGTCTGCACCAACTGTCTGGCCAACAACTACTGCCTGGGCGGCACTCAGATCGCAAACTGCACCCCCGTGTGCGCGACCGCGGGCACCTACGAGTCCGTGGCGTGCAGCAGCACTACCAACCGCGTCTGCACCGCCTGCACCAATCTGGTGGGCAACGCGACCTACACCGGCGTCGGCGCCTCCATCTCTACGTGCCCGTGGGTGTGCAATAATGGATACCACTTGAGCTCTGGCCAGTGCGCGCCGTGCCCTGCGGACAACTGGTGCTCTGGCAACATACTGAACACCTGTCCTACCAATGCGCAGTCCGTGCCCCTGTCTAGCTCTCAAAATCAATGCCTGTGCAAGCCCGGCTACTACGGCAACGGCTCCAAGACCGGCACCAGCCCCTGCCCCATATGTACCGTTGGCAACTACTGTCCCGGAGGCAACCTCAACACGTCCATCAGCTGCCCCGTCAACTTTACTTCCAACATAGGGTCCGACGACGTAACGGACTGCTTTTGCCTGCCCGGCTACCAGCTTGTGGGCGGCAAGTGCGAGCTGTGCAGCCCCGGCACCTTCTGCTTGAGCGGCGTGCTGAACTCCTGCCCCGCCAACAGCTACTCGCCGACGGGCTCCAGCGAGGTGTCTAGCTGCGTGTGTAATGCTGGCTGGTACGGTCCCAATGGTGGCCCCTGCGCCGAGTGCACGCCAAACTACTACTGTACCGGAGGCAATCACAGGGCATCCTGCACGCTCAACGCCGTGTCGCCGGTCCAGAGCACCAACTCCAGCGCCTGCTATTGTGATAGAGGATACGAGGGCGTCGCCAACGCGCTGTGCCAAGCTTGTGAAGGGGGCACCTGGTGCTGGACAGGAGTGAAAAATACATGCCCGACCAACACCACCTCGCCTCCGCTCTCCAGCTACTGGACCAACTGCAGCTGTGTTGCCGGCCACACCGGCCCCGACGGCAGCGCGTGCAGCCCTTGCGCCGCTGGCACGTACAAGGCGACCGGCGGGAGCGCAAACTGCACCACCTGTCCGCTGAATTCTACTTGTGCGCAGGGCGCCTTGGCCCCCGTGGCATGCCCGGCCAACTCCTTCTGCGACGGCATCAGCGCCAAGCTCTGCCGCGAGCCATGCACTGCGGGCTACACGGAGGCCGTGGCCTGCACCAGCACCACCGACCGTGTCTGCAGCGGCTGCCCTCCCGACTCCTTCTGCGTGGGCGACGACATATTTCCCTGCACCGCGCCGTGCAGCGCCGACAAGCACCAGGTCCAGACCTGCACCCCCACGCAGGACCGCATCTGCGCCGCCTGCGATCCCGAGAGCTACTGCAACGGGCTGACCATGACAGGATGCAGAGCCGCATGCAGCCCGAGCACCTACGAGACCACCCCCTGCACCAATACCACCAACCGTGTGTGTAGCAGCTGCCCGGCCAACAGTTTTTGCTTGGGCGGCACCCAGATGTCGACATGCGCAGACCCCTGCCTCCTCAGCCAGCACCAGACAGTGGCCTGCACGTCAACCACCAACCGCGTGTGCGTGGCCTGCGCAACCGAGGCATACTGCAACGGCCTTACGCAGTCCAACTGCACCGCCGCATGCAGCCCGAGCACCTACGAGACCACCCAGTGCACCAACACGACCAACAGGGTATGCAGCTCGTGCCCTGCCAGCAGTTTTTGCTTGGGCGGCACCCACATGTCGCCGTGCGCCGATCCCTGCCTCCCCAGCCAGCACCAGACCGTCGCCTGCACCAGCACCACAGACCGCGTCTGCGTCGACTGCACAGTGGACTCCTACTGCAACGGCCTCACGCAGTCCAACTGCACCGCCCCGTGCGTCGCAGGACTGTACGAGACCACCCCCTGCACCAGCACCAGCAACAGGGTCTGCAGCTCGTGCCCCTCCAGTAGCTTTTGTTTAGGCGGCGCCCACATGGAGGCCTGCACGGACCCTTGCGCCTTGAACCAGCACCAGACCAGCCCGTGCACCTCCACAACCAACAGGGTGTGCGAGTCCTGCCCGCTCAACAACTACTGCGACGGCCTCACGAAATCGCCATGCCGAGCTGCGTGCGAGCCTGGGACCTACGAAACCACTCCATGTACTTCCACCACGCAACGGGTGTGCAGTCCCTGTCCTCCCAACTCGTACTGCACTGGGGGAGCGCACATGGCGACCTGCCTGGACCCGTGCCCTGCGTCGGAATTCCAGACCCGGGACTGTAACTCGACCGTAAACAGAGTGTGCGAAGCCTGTCCGGCCAACAACTACTGCGTGGGTCTGGCAACCTATCCGTGCACCGCAGCCTGTACCCCGGGCAACTACGAGACAGTGCCGTGCACCAACACGACCAACAGAGTATGCAACGAGTGCCCCAGCAGCTCCTACTGCCTGGGGGGTACCCACATGTCGCCGTGCAGGGAGCCTTGCAGCATAGACACCTACCAAGAAACGCCATGCACCAGTACCACCAACCGCGTCTGCGTGAGTTGTCCGGCCGACCATTTTTGCAACGGACTCAACAGGACGCAGTGCAGGGCGGAGTGCGAGCCGGGGACCTACGAGACCACGCCGTGCAGCAGCACTACCAACCGCGTCTGCAGCCCCTGTCCTGCCAACAGCTACTGCCCTGGCGGCGCCCAGATGTCAACATGCACCGACCCGTGCGCCCTCAATCAGCACCAGACAGTCCAGTGCACCAGCACCACCAACCGCGTATGTGTCAACTGTACCACTGGCACGTACTGCAACGGGCTGACGCAAGCCAATTGCACGCCCACATGCCTGCCGGGAACCTACGAGAGCACCCAGTGCAGCAGCACCGCCAACCGCATATGCAGTCCGTGTGTCGGAGGCTTCTTCTGCCTGGGCAACACCCACATCAGCCTGTGCGCCCACTCCTGCCTGCCCGGAACCTACGAGACCACGCCGTGCACCGCCAACACCAACCGCATATGCAGCTCCTGCCCACCGGACAGCTATTGCCTGGGCGAAGCGCACATGTCGCCCTGCACCGCCCCGTGCGCGCCTGGCACCTACGAGACAGTGTCGTGCACCTCGACCACCAACCGCGTCTGCCAGCCGTGCCCCAACAACTCCTACTGCACAGGCGGCATCCACATGGCGCAGTGCGCGGACCGCTGTGCCGGCGAGACGTACCAAACCCAGCCCTGCACCAGCGTGACCGATCGCATCTGCAGCACCTGCGCCGCCAGATGTCCAGAGCTGTACTTTGAGGAGGTCACGTGCACCGAGTTCACTGACCGCATGTGCAAGGAGCTGCAGAAGAACTTGACCGTGAGCTTCGCCATCAGCGTGCCGTACGTGCCTCCGCCAGTGGTCAACGTCAGTGCCGACGGCAACGGTACAAATGGAACCAGCAACGCCACCGCGGAGCCCGTCATCGACCTCTCCATTTACAAGTCAGTGGTAGCAGAGACGTTGGCCGTCAACCCAGACTACGTGGAGGTCAGCTTGACCCCCTTCGAGCAATCCGCGCGCCGCAGGCTGCTCCAGACCGACATCAAGATCTACTTCCGCATCAACGTGCCGGTGCTCAACGTGTCGGTGGTGCTGGCCAACTACACAGTGCTGCTCAATAGCAGTGCAAACATCAGCAGCGAAATCAACATATCCAGCGACATCAACATCACCCGCGAGACGGCCATATCGCAGATTTTCGAAACCATCAACGTCACCCAGATCGTGGAGGTGGTCTCGGCGCGCGTGCAGTCGCAAGAGTTTGAGGATGAAATCGTAGCAGCCTTCACCCAGCTCGAGATCGAGATCATCGAGGTCGACACCAACCGCGCCCTGGCCACCCTCACCATCGAGATGCCGCCGTGCCCCCCCGACAGCTACTGCATTGGGTCCGACGTGTACAACTGCTCCGCGCCCTGCGCCCCGGGCACCTACAGGTCCCGCAACTGCACCGCCCTCAGCGACCAGATCTGCAGCCCATGCACCGCCGACTCCTACTGCCTGGGCGGCGCTCACCGACAAGAATGCCGCGCCCACTGCCCAGCAGGTGATATATAAGCGCGCGCCAGTCCCCGCCCGATGCGAACGTTGCTTCTGTTGTCGATGCTCGTTCCGTCTGCTTACTCACAAAGTTGCTTCACTTGCTCTCCAGGCACGTACCAGACGGCGGCCTGCACAGCGAGCTCCGACACCCAGTGCGCGCCCTGCAACGCCGGATTCTACTGCGAGGCGGGAGGCGTCGCGACCATGTGCCCGGACCACCACACGTCGCCCGAGGGCGCCACCAACATCATGGAGTGCGCCTGCGTGAGCGGCTACATCAAGATCGCGAACCTCACGTGCCGCGCCTGCACCCCAGGCTACCGCTGCCCCTCTGACAGCGCCGAAATCCAGTGCCCGCTCAGCACCTACAGCCCCGCCGGCAGCACCAACTGCACCACCTGCGTCGCAAACACGTACGGCGACGAGCTGGCCCTGGGCGCATGCAAGTCGTGCCCCGCCAACTCGCAGGGCCCGGCGGGCTCCAGTGCAAAGAGCGGCTGCCAGTGCGACAGTGGATATTACCGCGACATCAACCTGAACTGCCAGATCTGTCCCGCGGGCTACAAGTGCCTGAATAACAACCTGGAGGCCTGCCCCAAGGGCTACAGCAGCGTGTTGGGCTCCACCACCTGCACCTCCTGCCCGCAAGGCAGCTATGCCGACAATGTGGGCCTGCCCAACTGCATTACTTGCCCCGCCGGCCCGCAAGTGGTATTCGAGAGCAATGTTGAACTGTTCAACGAGATCAAGGCCCGCGCTGAGACCTCCAACCTGCTCAACCGCATCTTTGTGCAGCGCTACCCCCTCCCCACCAGCGCCGCGGCATTCAACATTACCAAGTGGTCGTTCTACGCCAACCAGGCCTGCACCGTCACCCCCGTTATCTTACAGACCATCGCGCCGGTGGGCCTCGGCGGCTACCAGGACGTCAATGTGCAGGTCAGCGTGGTGGGCACGACCAGGACCGTTAGTACCGAGGGCGCCTACAGCTTTGACTTTAAGGCAGGAGAGTACATCTTGTCCAAGCAAATGAGCCTGGTCTCTGGCACCAGCACCTACAACAACCTCGAGTATTTGGGCTGGTACTACAGCGGAGCCGCCTGCATTCCGAGCGACACGGGCGCCGCCGAGTCCAATGCTCTTCTCGACTACGTTGTCTCTGTCCACAGCTACGATACCACTGCCGCCATCAACACCCAGGTCTTCACCAACAACGTCGACCTCACGGCTGCACGAGCCACCCAACAATTCAGTGTATCGCTCAACTACAGCATCGCCACCACCACGTTCAGCACCCAGCAGGTCGCGTCCACCTCCATCTGGAACTGCTCCTGCGGCTCCAACCTCCGCACCCTCAGCGACGGAAATTGCCAGGGCCTCTGCGTGGACGGCTACTACATGGCGTCGGACGCCGCAACCGCCTGCACTGGATGTCCGCAGGGCAGCTTTTGCACCCGCTCTGCCCGCAACACCTGCCCCACCCAGCAGAGCTCGCTGCCCCTGGCCTCCCAGTGCCAGGCCTGCCCGGGCCCCGACACGCACACCAACATCTCGCAGGCCATGTGTGGGCTTCGCACCTGCCCGGCGCCGGCCAACCTCGTCGCCATTAGCACCACGGGCTGGCGCGCGCTTGGTCGTATTACCCTTGGCCTAGGCGGCAACGGCGTCATTCCGCCAACCCACTGGTTCTCGGGCTTCAAGTGCCTGGGCCTCGTACTGGAACCCGCCGCCGACCGCCCCGTGAGCTTCATCCAGCAGGCCATTACCGTGGTGCCCGGCCAGACCTACGCCGTCCGCTACAAGATCGTGTGCACGGGCCTGCAGTGCGGCGCCAGCTTCCGCGTGTCGTGGCTCGAGACTAACACCGTGTTCTCGGAAGTCAGCTTCGTGCACCGCGCCTGGACCGAGGGCGCCACTCCCTACTTCACGCCCACCGGCACCACCGCCACCCTGCAGTTCCGCGGCCAGATGGTGACCTCGTCATGCACGCTGTGGCTCGCCCAGATCGAGCTGGTCAACCTGGGCCGCTGGACGACTAGCTCCATGAGCTCCCTCCGCCTCATGTCGGGCGTCGACCTGCCGGTCCGCTTCTCGGCAGCCTACGTCGAGCAGCGCTCCCTCATCAGCATGCAGATTACTGGCGACAACTGGATCCAGCAGCAGGCGGGCGTGGTAGCAGGCACTGTGTATGAGCTCATGTACTGGTACACCGGCTCGGTGGTGGCGCAGGTGCAGGACGGCGCCGACTGGACCACGCTCACGGCCATGCCGCCCTACGAGACCGGAGTTACGTTTACCCAGGCCATCTATCAGCTCACTCCGACCAGCTCGCCAGTGGTGTTCCGCTTCCGCGGCGCCGGCCAGATGACCAACCCCTCCTTCATGATATTTGCTGACCGCGCCACCGCGCCCTGCCGCCACTGTCTGGCAAACTTCTGGTGCGCCGGCACTACCCTCAACCGCTGCCCGCTCAACACCATTAGTCCAGTTGGCTCGCTCACTCAGACCGACTGCTACTGCGCCCCGGGCTGGTACGGCTCCGTCGCGCTCGACAACTACACCGGCTTCAGCCCCTGCGCTGTCTGCCCCATGAATTCGTACTGTAATGGAGGCAACCAGAAGGCATTCTGCCCTGCCGGCACCAAGTCCCAGCCAGGCGTCAACATTTCAGGCTGCCTGCCCTGTGCCGAAGGCGAGTTCTGCGCCAACGGCATGGTCGGCGTGTGCCCGGCCAACAGCTGGTCGCCCACGGGCTCCGACGACATCGCCGATTGCGGCTGCATGCCCGGCTACCACGGCGTCAACGGCAACTGCTCGCTCTGCGAATCTGGCTTCTACTGCCCCGGCGGGCCCGCCCCCATCGCATGTACCGCCAACGCCGTCAGCCCCATCGGCTCCACCGAGGTCACGCAGTGCTTCTGCGACCGCGGCTACTACGGCGTCAACAACACCCCCTGCACCGCATGCCAGGAGGGCTACTGGTGCTGGACCGGCATTCGCAACCTCTGCCCTCCCAACATGTGGTCGCCCACCCTCAGCAGCTACCAGTCCAACTGCACCTGCAACGCCGGCTACACCGGACCGGACGGCGGCGGGTGCAGCTCGTGCAGCCCTGGCTTCTACAAGCCCATGCGCGGCCCCGCCACCTGCACCGCCTGCCCAGTCGGCACCAGCTCCAACACGGTGGCCGCCATCAGCGCCGCGACCTGCGCCAACTGCGCCCGAGGCTCGTACAACATGTTCACCGGCCAGTCCACCTGCACCCTGTGCGACGCGGGCACCTCCGCCTCCAACTTCGGCTCCGTGCAGTGCTCCTTCTGCCAGCCGGGAACCTGGTCCGCCCAGGGCGCAGCCACTTGCACCCCGTGTCCGGCTGGCACATTCAGCGTCAGCACCGGCGCGCCCAACGTCGCAGCCTGCAACATCTGTCCTGCGGGCGCCTACAGCGCGGCGGGGTCCACCGAGTGCGAGTTCTGCGGAGCCTGCAGCTTCTGGACCTGGCCCATGCGGATTACGCTGCAAAGCATGCGCTCGCCGACCTTCTGGGCCAACGTGGGCGGCAACTCGCTCACCATGCTGACGTTGGCCTCCGCCACCACCGCGATCGCTTCCGATGGGTCGAACCTTTACAGGCTGGGCATCGACGTCAACTCCACTCTTCTGCTAGACTACGACAAGCGCGGCAACGACCCGCTCACGCACATTAGCACTGCGCTCAGCCAAGACTCCATCTACTTCGTCCAGGGCGGGCTCAGCTTCCGCTTCAGTCTTCCAATTCTCGAGTTCATGAACAGCTACGGCGACGCGGGCGCCCTGGGCATCACCGAGGCCTCTGACGGCGGCCGTGTCTGGGTAACCTATCCCACCTACATGGTCTCGTACCGCAAGGACACGGAATCCATCCAGACCACCGTCAGCTACCCCGTGCCCTCGGTTTCCATCGCCGCGCCCTGCGTGCACCCGGCGCATCCCAACAAGATCTTCGTGGCGGGGCGCGTGACGGCGGGAGTGTTCGGCTTCAAGTCATACGACACAGTGACTAGGACCTGGGCCACCCTGCTGGACGACCCATCGGCTGTGGTCCGCTGCAACTTCGCGCCCAACGGCCAGTTTGTATTCCTCACCACCACCTCCAGTGTCTTTGTCTTCAGCATGACCGAGTCCACCCTCGACCGCATTTACCTGGGCACCACCAACGGCATGCTCGTGGACCCGCTCGCGGGCTTCGTGCTCGTGGCAAGGCAGGGCGGCAACGTCCAGCGCCAGCGCATACTTATTGAGGACGCGCGCAACTGCGGCCCGGGGCGCTACAACATCAACGGCGGCCTGCAGTCCGTGGCCGAGTGCCTCAACTGCCCGGCGGGCTCGCTGTGCCCCAGCGGCTCCAACATCACCCAGTGCAGGCCGGGCACCTTCAGCTTGTCCACGGGCCTACGCGAGCAGGGCCAGTGCACCAACTGTCCTGCGGGCTCGTTCTGCGTCGGAGCCACCGCGCGCCAATTATGCCCGCTGGGCTCCTACAGCTTGGCCACGGGCGTCACAAGGGTCCAGGACTGCGGCAGGTGCCCCGCGGGCTTCTGGTGCCCCAACGCCACCGTCCTGCGCACCTGTCCGCCAAACACCAACTCCCCAGCGGGCTCCTCGGACCTCGGCCAGTGCACTTGCAACGCCGGCTACCGCTGCGAGGTTACAAAAGTGGTGCACGCCGAGGTCACCCTGCCCATCTCCGTCGCCGACTTCAACGCGCTGCGCCTCCAGTACATCCAGGCCGTCGCGGCGGCCGCGGGCGTCAGCGTCAGCCAGGTCGTGATTGTCAGTGTGACCAGCGCAACTTCCTCCACGGGCGGTGCCAGGCGCCGCATGTTGTCGGCAGGCGAGATGGTCGAGATCCACACCTCCATCTACAACTCCCAGTTCAACGACAAGCCGCACCTCGCCCTCGCCAGCCTCCAGCGCCACCTCAAGCTCCGCGGACTCCCAGCGCACCAGCCTACCATTCGCGTTACGCTGCATAATGAGGTCAAGAGTAGTTCTAAGGCCTTAGAGGTCAGATAATTTATTAAACCACTCCCTCATCCACAACCATTGCGCTCGACCCCCGCGCCCACGCCGCGAATTCCGCGACCGTAGTGGCGGGCCACGCCAAGAAGTGGAAGAGCGCCGTCAAGCAGTTCACCTTCTCGCGGCGGCATGTCGACAACACCCGATAAAGTCCGATCGCATTGAATAACGTGACCAGCACCACGACCGCAATGAGGACTGGGTTGGTGATGAATTGCTTGGCCACGTCCGCTGCAAGGGTAGAGTTGGCGTTCGTAAAGTTCATGTCGGAGGAAGGCGTGGAGGCGGGGCGCGCGCCATTTATAGGGAGTGAGCGTGGGTGGGTGGGGGGTGAGTTAGTGGGTGAATTGGAGATAAAAAAAATTAAAAAAAAGAAAAAAAAAGAAAAAAAAACAATTTTAAACATTATAAAAGAAAAAAAAAGTTTTTTTTAGGGGTCCCCCCCCGAGAGGTCCTTGGGGAGGAGTGAAGGGAGGTTTGACCAGTTGGACACGTCACCCAGGGGGGTAACT
>Ga0172373_10007556_pt1 | contig 14070 bp, 10 predicted proteins | sample Lak10m_2_FD_114546 | JGI IMG/M metagenome (GOLD analysis project Ga0172373, IMG submission 114546) | Freshwater microbial communities from Kabuno Bay, South-Kivu, Congo - kab_092012_10m | ecosystem: Environmental > Aquatic > Freshwater > Lake | place: Democratic Republic of the Congo... | reverse complement strand
CGTCCCGCCAGCGTGCGCAGCGCGAGCTCGAGGTCGAGGCGCGTCTCGGGCCCTTCGATCCGGGCCTCGAGCGAGAGCAGCGGACCGTGCTCCGGGTGAGTCACCTTCAGCGTCCGGTTGCGCACCTCGAGTCCCTCGAAGACGTAGCGCCCGGAGCGGTCGGTCGTGGTCTCCAGACCCCACAGGAGCTCCACCCGCGCGCTCGCGACGGGCTGGCCGTGATCCGTGATGCGGCCGTGCAGGCGCGCCGTGGCGGGTGGAACGAACTCGAATGCGCGCTTCGCATGCTCGCCCTCCGCCAGCGGGAGCTCGACCCACGCCTGCTCCGCGAGGCGGAAGCGCCAGGCTCCCGCGGGGAGGCCGGCAACGCTCACGCGTCCCTCGCGATCCGTGGACCAGCGCTCCCAGCGCTCCCACGTGCCGTCGTCCGCGCGCCGCTCGGCCTCCATCGTCTGCCCGTCCAGCGGCACGCGCGTCACGGCATCGAGGCACGTCCACTCGATCGAGGCGCCGCGCGCCAGGCGGAAGACGAGCTCGAGCGGGGCCTCGCCCGCGGGCGCGACGGGCTGCACCTGCGGCAGGAAGTCGCGATGGCGGACCGTCACGTCTTGCCGCACGCGACTGCCCAGGGCCGCCTGCACCTCGCCGCGTGCATCCGTGGTGCCGCTCCAGCCCGGGTGGACCTCCTCGCCCGCGGACCAGTCGGAGCGCATCAGGGCATTGCCGCAGTACTCGTCGGTCCAGCGCTGCTCGAGGGCCGCGACCTCGGCGCCGGGGACCGGAGCGTCGTCCGCGGCCGCCAGCACGCGCACGCGCACCGGCGCGACCGGATCGAGCGCGAGCGTGCCGAGGTCGACGACCTCGCCCGGTCGATACGGCACTTCTCCGAAGGCGCGCGCCTGGTGCGCAGGATCGGTGGCGAACAGCGTCAACCCGTCGCTGGCGCCGAACACGGCCGAGAGCTCGTGCACACCGTCTCCGCTCGCCGTGCGGTTCACCTCGCGCTCGCTCTCGAACACCCAGCCCTCGAGCAAGCCGAGCCGGGCCTGGTCGAGCGGCGCGCCGCTGCGCGCATCCACGAGGCGCGCGCGGAAGGTGCAGGCGGCCGGCACGACGAGCTCGAGGCCGTGCGTGCCCGTCGTGACTCCGCGCGCGTGGGCGGCGTGACCCCAGGCGCCCGAGGGCAGGCGCTGCAGCGCCTGGAGGTCGAGCGTGAGGCCCGCGCCGAGCCCCTGGATCGCGAAGGCTCCGTCGGAAGCGCAGGACACGCGGACCTCGCCCTCCTCCTGGTGCCAGGACGTGATCTGTAGCTCGGCACCCGCAGCCGCGCCGACGACCCGCCCCGTGATCGGGGCGTCGCGCTCGAGCTCCAGCGGGCCGCTCTCGAGCGCGCGCGCCAGCTCGCGGAAGAGCAGACGTCGCCGCAGCGCTCCTGCGCCGACGAGCTCGAGCTCCTCGTGCCCGGCGCCCGTCAAGGTGAAGCGACCCTGGCCGTCGCACGTCGCCAGCAGAGCCTCGTGCCAGGCGAGCGAGCGACGCTCGTCCAGCGAGTCGTGCCCGCGACGCAGGATCCGGCCGCCGGACAGCGGACGTCCGTCCGCGTCGAGCAGCTGTCCGCTCAGCACGCGACCGGGTCGGAGCTCGAACGTGCCCAGCTCGGCCGAGGCCTCGCCCGGCTCGACCGTGCGATCGAGGCCGAGCCAGCCTGCGGCGCGCACGGCGACGTGCAGTTCCTGCCCCGGAGCTGCGGACGCGCACTCCAGCGTGAAGCAGCCGTCGCCAGCGCTGCGCGTCTTCCCACTTTTGGAGCCCGCGAGCGGTCCGGGTGCGCGCACCCCCGAGCCCGATCGGGACCCTCCGCGTGCCAGAAGCGGGAACGGAGCGCGCCCGGACTTCCGGTGGTGACCGGATCGCAACAGTGACTTCCACCGGAGGTTGCCGCGGGACGATGACGGGCGAGTCCTTTCCCCACGGATGGCCCTTCCTCACCCTCCCCAGAGCGGCGGCGCGACGCAGCTCGGTCAGCTTTTCCTGCGTGCAGGTCGCCTGACGCAGCAGGACCTCGACCGGGCCCTCCTGTACAAGCAGGAGCACAACCTGCGCCTCGGTCAGGCGCTGGTGCAGCTCGGTCTCATCTCGCAGGAGGAGCTGATCGACACGCTGCGGCGGCAGGGGCGCGTGACCGGGATCATGCTCTCGCCGGCCATGGTGGACACGGTCGTGGCGCAGAAGCTGCAGGAGAAGGAGTGGCGCAAGCTGCGCGCGATCGGCGTCAACCGGATCGCGAAGACCATCACGGTCGCGATGGAGGATCCGAGCGACATCTACGCGATCGACGAGCTCTCGCGTCGGCTCGAGGCGCGCGTCATGCCCGTCTTCGCCGAGCGCACCAGCATCGAGAACGCCATCGCGAGCGTCTTCTCGCGCTGCATCCTGCCGGAACCCGAGGCTGCTCCGACCGTCGGCTCGGTCGTCGACCGCCTGAGCGAGGCCGCCCACAGCGAGGCCAATCCCCAGGGCCCGCTCGGTGGCCTGGCTTCCGGGAACTCGGTCGAGATCGAGAACCTAGGCGAGATCACCGACGTCGAGGTCGATGCCGCGCTCGACAAGCCGGTCATCAATCTGGTGCGCAGCGTGCTCGAGGAAGCCTACGTCCAGGGCGCGAGCGACATCCACTTCGAGCCGCGGCGCGACGAGTTCCTGATCCGCTTCCGCGTCGACGGCTCGCTGATCGACCGCACCACCGTCCCGAAGACCTGGTCGAACCAGATCCTGGCGCGCATCAAGGTGCTGGCCAGCCTCGACATCGCCCAGCGGCGCACGCCGCAGGACGGCCGCGCGCAGTTCCTCTTCAAGGGCCAGCGCGTGGACCTGCGCGTGGCCACCTCGCCGACGCTCTTCGGCGAGTGCGTCGTCATGCGCATCCTGGACGGCGGACGGAAGCTGCGCAGCCTCGAGAGCCTCGGGCTGCAGCCGGCCCAGCGCGAGGCGCTCGAGCGCATGATCGAGTGCCGCGACGGCTTCGTGATCGCCACCGGCCCGACCGGCAGCGGCAAGACGACCACGCTGTACGCGCTCCTGCAGCGCCTCAACAAGCGCGACACGAAGATCATCACGCTCGAGGACCCGGTCGAGAACGAGCTCGCGGGCGTCGCGCAGATCAACGCCAACCCGAAGATCGGCCTGACCTTCGCGGCCGGGCTGCGCTCGATCCTGCGTCAGGACCCGGACGTGATCCTGGTGGGCGAGATCCGCGACCAGGAGACAGCCGAGATAGGCGTGCAGGCGGCGCTGACCGGCCACATGGTGCTCTCGACGCTGCACACCGTCGGCGCCGCGGAGTCCATCGCGCGCCTGACCGACATGGGCATCGAACCGTTCCTGCTGGCGGACACGCTGCGCGGCATCGTCGCGCAGCGCCTGCTGCGCAAGATCTGCTCGAAGTGCAAGCACGAGGTCCAGCCCGACGAGCGCGTGCTCGCGCGCCTGCGCATCGGCGATTCGAAGGATCGGTTCTTCGAGGGTACCGGCTGCGAGGAGTGCCACCACACGGGCTACAAGGGACGCATCGGCATCTACGAGGTGCTGACGATGAGCGAGCGCGTGCGCCAGCTCGTCATCACCGGCGCTCCCTCCAACGAGCTGCGCCGCGTCGCGCACGAGGAAGGGGTCATCTCGCTTCGCGAGGACGGCCTCGCCAAGGCACGCGCGGGACTGACCACCCTCAAGGAAGTGCTGGCCGAAAGCGCGCATGAGCGAGATCAAGACCATCTTCCTGGTCCACGACGAGCAGGAGAGCCCGGCCATCCGCCAGAACTACCTCGAGGCGGCCTGCTTCCGCGTGCGCATGCTGACCAGCGGCAACCAGCTGCACGCCGCGCTCGAGAAGGAGACGCCGGCGCTGGTGATCCTGGACGTGCTGCTCGAGGGCAAGAACGGCTTCGAGGTCTGCCAGGACGTGCACCTGAAGCACCGCCACCGCACCTTCCCGATCCTGATCTGCACGCACATCTACCGCGCGCGCCAGTTCCGCGACGAGGCGCTGCGCATGGGCGCGAGCGACTGCCTGCTCCTGCCGATGGGCTTCGAGGACTTCCTCGGGCGCGTGAGCGAGGCCCTGCGCGACTTCCGCCCGGACGTGGCCGCCGCGGCCTGAACGCGCGCCTCATGGACGCGTGCCGGACGTGCTCGCGCGGCTCTCCTCGCGGTAGGCGTCGCGGAAGGCCTTGCCGGACTGCACGGCCGTGAGCACGCGCTCCGTCGCGCGCAGGGCAGGGTCGGCAGCCGCGCTGGCGAGGCGCTCGGCGACCGGCTCGAGCACGGGCACGAGACGTCCCCAGAGCGAGAGCAGCGCGACGGCGTGGTCGTGGGCGCGGAAGAGAGGGGCCTTCAGGAGCTGGAAGTCGCGGTGGTAGCCGCTCGGCAGGTCGCGCAGGAGGTCGACAAGCTCGGCGCGCGCGGCGATCAGTGCGCGGCAGCGGGCGCGCGTGAGCTCGACGGCATCGGGGTTGCGCTTCTGGGGCATCAGCGAGGAGCCGGTCGTGAAGGCGACGGAGAGGCGCAGGAAGCCGAATTCCTCGCTCGAGAAGAGCCACACGTCGGCGGCGAGTTTGCCGAGGTCGAGCGCGAGCGCCTCGAGTGCGGTCAGGTAGGCAAGCTCGGCGCGGCCGCGCGCGTGCTGGACGAGCGTGACGGGCTCCTCGGGCGCTTCGAAGCCGAGTTCGCGCGCGGTGAAGGCGCGCTCGAGGGTGAGCGGGACGCCGTAGCCGGCGCCGCTGCCGAGCGGGCAGAGGCGCGCGCGGCGCAGGGCGTGGGCGAGCTCGCTTTGGTCCTCGGCGAAGGCCGCGGCGTGCGCGCCGATCCAGTCGGCGAGCGACGAGGGCATCGCGCGCCGCAGGTGGGTGTAGCCGGGCAGCGGGAGCGCGCCGTGGGCCGCGCCGAAACGGGCGCACGCCTCGACGAGCTTCGTGAGCGCCGCCTCCGTCGCCGCGCTCGCCTCGCGCAGCCACAGGCGCACGTCGACCGCGACCTGCTCGTTGCGGCTGCGGCCAGTGTGCAGGCGCTTGCCGTCCTCGCCGATCAGCGCGATCAGGCGCCGCTCGACGGCCGAATGCACGTCCTCGTCGGTCGCTTCGACGTCCCACTCGCCGCGCGAATGACTTTGCGCGAGCGTCACGAGCCCGCCGAGGATGCACTCGACGACCTCGGCCGACAACACGCCCGCCTTCGCCAGCGTGCGTGCATGCGCCATCGAGCCGCGCAAGTCGTGCTTCACGAGCCGCTGGTCCATCTTCCAGTCGTCGCCGACGGTGAAGGCCAGCATCTCGGCATCGATCGGATCGCCGCGGTCCCAGACCGGTTTGGAGGGAGGCGTGGTGCTCATCGTGGAGTCGTGGTGAGTGCCGCGAAGGCCGCGGGCACGAGCTTGGCGTAGAACGCGGCGCCGGCCTCGAGCTCGCTCGCCAGCACGAACTCGTCCGCCGTGTGCGAGCGCGCCGTCTCGCCCGGGCCGCACTTCACGGCCGGCGTGCCGGCCAGGAGCGCCATGTCGGAGAGCGTCATCGAGCCGCGCGGCTCGCTCTTCCCGGTGCACACGAGCGCGGCGCGCACGAGCGGATGGTCGGCGGCCGTCTCGAAGGGCTTCAGCCGCTCGGACAGGATCGTGAGCTCGGCCCCCGGCAGCGCGCGCGCCGCGACGTCACGCGCACGCTGGGCCGTGTGCGGCGGCGCGAGGCGGCAGTCGAGCTTCAGCGTGGCCTTGTCGGGCACGACGTTGTGGCGCTTGCCGGCCTCGAAGACGGTCGGCGCGATCGTGCTCTGGCCGAGCAGCGGGTGCTCCGCGCCCGGACTGAGCCAGTTCGGCAGCGTGGCGAGCTCCTTCGCGGCCACGAGCAGCGCGTTCTCGTGGTCGGCGCGCGCGACGTGCGCGGCGTGGCACGAGCGCCCGCTCCAGCTCGCCTGCAGGATCGCGAGCCCGGCCTGGGCCCGCACGACCTCGAGCCCGGTCGGCTCGCCGCACACGGCCCCGTCCGGTGCACCCAGCTCGGCCAGCAGCGCGCGCATGCCCGCGTTGTCGGTCTCCTCCTGCGCATTCAAGGCCAGCACGAGCTCGCCCTGCCAGCGCGCGGGCTCGCGCGCGGCGGCGAGGAGCGTGGCCAGCATCGCCGCCGCCGCCGCCTTGGCGTCGTTCGCGCCCCGGCCATAGAGGCGCCCGTGCTCCCAGGTCGCGCGATACGGATCGCGCGTCCAGCCTTCCCCCACCGGAACGGTGTCGAGGTGCGAGAACAAGAGGAAGCGCGGGCCGGTGCCGCGCACGAGGCGCGCCACGACCGTGTGTCCGAGGCGCTGCACGTCGAGCCCGCCGGACCGGGCGAGCTCGAACACGCAGTCCGCCACGGCTTTCTCGTCGCCCGAGACGCTCGGGATCGCCACGAGCTCGCGCAGGAGCGCCTGGAGATCGGTGGCGAGCGCCTGGCTCATGCGTGCACGACTACGCTCGAGCCTGCCACATCAACGAGCTCGCTCGCCTCTTCCTTCTCGCGTGTGACGAGCGTGCCGGCCCCGTGGTTCGTGTAGAGCTCGCACAGGAGCGCCTCGGGATCGAGCCCCGAGACGACGTGCACGCGCCCGACGCCGTTCTCGATCGCGCGCCGGATCGCGGTCGCCTTGGCCTTCATGCCGCCGCGCACCTGGCCGCCCTCTTCCAGCGCGGCCAGCTCGCCCAGCGAGAGCGCCGAGACCAGCGAGTGCGGGTCATTCGGGTCGGTCAGGATGCCGGGCGCGCCGGTGACGAGCACGAGCTTCTGCGCTCCGAGCGCGCCCGCGATCGCGGCCGCCATGAAGTCGGCGTTGACGTTGAGCAGCCCGCCCGAGCCGTCCGAGACGGGCGGGCACACGACCGGCAGACGCCCGGCATCGAGCAGCGCGCGCAGCGGCAGCGGATCGACGCCGATCAGGTCGCCGACGGCGCCGAAGTCGACCGTGCCGACGTCGGTCTCGACCGGCGGACGCTTCTTCGCGACCAGGAGGCCGGCCGACGAGCCGGCGATGCCCGTCGCGGGCACGCCCGCGGCCGCGAGTTCGGCCAGGAGCTGCCCGTGCAGCTCGCCGGCGGTCGCCATGCAAAGCGCGCGCAGCGCGAGCGGCGTCGTCACGCGCTTGCCGCCGATCATGCGCGGTTCCTCGCCGAGCTGCCGCTGGACGGAATCCGTCTGCGGACCACCGCCGTGCACGAGCACGATGCGCGAGCCGAGCGCGTGGATCGCGGCGATCTCCTGCGCCAGCGCGCGCCGGTGCGGACGCTGGGCCAGCGGCTCGCCGCCGAGCTTGAGGACGAAGGTCTTGCCACGGTGGGCCGCGATGTGCGGCGCGGCGCGAACGAGGTCGATCATCGGACGGTCTCCAGGGAAATGGCCTCCAGCGCGGTCGCGAGACGCGTCGCGTCGGAAGGCTGCAGGGTGAGCGCGGGCGAGAGGCGCAGGACGCGCGGATCGTTGCTCGTGCCGACCAGCACGCCGCGCTCGAGCAGCTGATCGCGCACCGTGGCGGCCTTGAGGCCCTCCTCGAGCACCAGGCCGAGCAGGAGCCCGGCGCCACGCACCTCGACCACCGGACCGCGCCTGGCCGCCGCGACGAGCGCGGCCGAGGTGGCGCGCACGTTGGCGAGGAAGCCCGGCGCGTTCACGCGCCGCGCGACCTCGGCCGCCACGGCGAGCACGAGCGGACCGCCGCCGAAGGTCGAGCCGAGCGTGCCGTGCTTCGCGTGCTGCGTGAAGCGCGTGCGCGCGACCGTCAGGCCGATCGGCAGGCCGCCGGCCGCGCCCTTGGCGGTCGTGAACACGTCCGGCACGACGCCGAAGTGCTGTGCCGACCAGGGCGTCCCGAGACGCCCGTTGCCGGTCTGCACCTCGTCGAAGACGAGCGCGGCGCCGCTCGCGTCGCAGGCGCGCCGCAGGCCCTCGAGGAAGCCGCTCGTGGGCGTCGTGACGCCCGCCAGCGACTGGATCGGCTCGAGGATCACCGCGGCGACGCTCGCGTCGAGGGCGGCCTCCGCGGCGGCGAGGTCGCCCCACGGCACGCGCTTCACGACGAAGGGCGTCGACGGGTGCGCCTTCTTGCCGTCGGTCACGGCCGCCGCTCCGGCCGTGCGCCCGTGGAAGGCGCCCGAGAAGCACACGACCGTGCTGCGCCGGGTCGCATCGAGCGCGAGCTTGAGCGCGTTCTCGTTGGCCTCGGCACCGCTGTTCGAGCAGAAGACCTGCCACTCCTCGCCGGCCGGGAGCTGCGGGAGCCCGGGCGCGAGCGCCTCGAGGAACGCATGGCGCGGCGCGTGATCGAGCAGGTTCGTCGCGAACGAGAGCTCGCGCCACTGCCGCACGATCACGGCCTCGAGGCCCGCATCGCCCGCCCCGAGCGTGTTCACGCAGTGCCCGCCGTACAGGTCGAGCACCGTGCGCCCGTCGGCGAGCACGAGCTCGCCGCCGTGCGCCGAGCGCACGGGCAGCGGAAGACGCGGATAGACGTCGATCTCCTTCAGCTTCATCTAGCAGACTCCGAGCCCCGAGCGGGGCAGGCCGGTCGTCTCCGGGAAACCGAGCATCCGGTTCAGGCACTGCAGGCCCTGGCCGGCGCCGCCCTTGACGAGGTTGTCGAGCGTGACCAGCACGGTGAGCAGCTCACCGCGCACGTGGACGGAAAGAGCCGCGCGGTTCGAGCCCGCGACGGTGCGCAGATCGGGCGTGCCCTCGGTCAGCACCTCGACGAACGGCGCGCCGGCGAAGCGCTCCGCATAGAGCGCGCGCGCCGCGGCCTGCTCGACGGGCCGTGCGAGCGGCAGGGCCGCGTGCAGGTGGATGCCGCGCGCGAACGGGCCCGAGTGGGCCACGAACGAGAGCGCCGGCGCGTAGCCGTGCGGCTCGACGGCCTGCAGGAGCTCGGCCTCGTGGCGGTGCCCGCCGACCGAGTAGGCCCACAGATTCCCGTGGCGGTGCGGGTGGTGCGTGCCGGGCTTCGGCTCGTTGCCGCTGCCGGACGAGCCGGTGATGCCGCTGAAGACCCACGGGCGCGCGCCGTCGAGTAGCCGCGCCTCGGCCGCGGGCACGGCGGCGAGCTGCAGCGCCGTCGCGAAGCAGCCGGCTGCGGCGACGCGAGTGCGACCGTCGAGCGACTCGCGCGCGAGCTCGGGCAGGCCGTAGGCGAAGCGCGCGAACTCGGCGGTCGAAGCGTGGGCGTGCCCGTAGGTGCGCTGGTGCAGCGCCGGATCGCGCAGACGGAAGTCGGCCGCGAGGTCGAGCACGAAGACGCGCTCGGCGTCGGCGCCGAGCTCTGCCTTCAGCGCGAGCCAGGTGCGCGCGGACTCGCCGTGCGGCAGAGCCAGGACGACCGCCACGCGCTCGCCGGCGCGCGCGCGGCGCACGAGCTCGGCCTCGGCCGTGGCCGCGTCGCTCGCCATCACGCTGCCCGCCACGTGACGGTGCAGGTCGCCCGCCTCGCGCGAGACGGCCGCGGCGAGCTCGAGCCCCGGGTGGAGCTCGAGGAAGCGCAGGAACTCGCCGGCCAGCATCCCGCGCGCTCCGAACAGGAACACGGGGACCCTCGAGGGACTCGCACCCATCTCAGGACACCGCCGCGAAGTCGCGCTCGATGGCCGCGCAGCGCCGCTCGATCGCGGCCAGCACGACGTCCGCCAGCTTGTCGCCGTCGCGCAGGGCGTTGTGGCCCGGCAGCTCGAGCTTCTCGTTGCAGAAGCGCACGCCGGCGACGCCGTCGGTCACGCGACCCGAGACGACGTCCGCGTCCATGCCGTACTTCGAGCGCAGGAGCTCCTGGGCGCCCCAGGCCCCGACCGGATCCTGGGCGCACAGCACGATCGAGCGGAGCGCGGCCGCGATGACCGAGTCGGAGAGCAGCGCATCGACGCCATAGGTGCCGAGCAGACCGTCGCCCATCTCGAGCACGATCAGGTCGGGGCGCGCCTCGGCGAGGTGCGTGATCAGCCCGTGGCCCGCCGGAACCGCGTTCGAGGGGTTGGTCGTGACCACACCGAAGTCGGTGAAGAGCGCGACCGGACGCGCGCCGCAGTCCTGCATCATCAGGATGTCGCGCCGCAGCGAGACGCCGGTCATCTTGCCGGCCGCCACGCTGATCCCCCGCCGCACGAGCGAGCGCACCAGGGCGGCCGCGGCGGTCGTCTTGCCGGCGTCCATCGAGGTGCCGACCAGGGCCACCAGCGGCGGCAGCTCGTCCGCATCCGGCACGCGGATCGGCAGGGCCGCGCGCGCGACCTGGGCGGGCACGCCGACGCGCCGGCCGAAGTACGGGAACTCGAGCACCGAGCCCAGGATCTCGAGCCTGAACGGCTCCTCCATCGAGGGCGAAAGCCCGTCGGTCTGCCCGATCACGCCGCCCAGGTTGAGCATGCGCAGCTCGTCGCCGACCTTGACGCTGTCGGGCACGCGACCCGCGTGGCCATAGAGCGCGTCACGGTGCCCCAGGGCGCCGGCGATCACGTCACCCGGGTGCAGCGCGACCATGCGCCCGTGCACGTCCTCGAGCGTGTTGTAGCTCGTCTTCGCGTTCAGGACGCGGGCAGCGACGACGGTGCCGGCCACGGCCGGGATCTCCTCGCCCAGCACGGCGTTCGCGTCGAGCGCGAGGCGCTTCGTGACCGAGGCGATCTTGTCGAGAGTGCAACGCTTCATCGGGTTTCCCTCCTTCGAGGATCAGGACGCGGACGGGGTGGAGGTGCCGGCGCCGGCCTTGCGGAACAGCCGCGCCGGTTCGGCCAGGATGCGCGCGTAGCCGAGCGCCGCACGCGGGTCGCTGCCGTGGGCAGCGCGCTCGCCGTACTTCGCGTCGGAGACGTTCATCATGCTGAAGGGCGACTCGACGCCCTCGACCAGCGTCGCGCCGCCGCGCACGCGCACGCGCGCGCGGCCGGTGACGCGCTCCTGCGAGGAAGCCAGCAGGGCCTCGATGTCGCGCTGGAACGGATCGTGGAAGAGGCCCACGTGGAGGCGCCGGCCGTACTGGTCGCCGAGCTGATCCTTGGTCGTGCGCTGCTCCTCGGTCAGGACGAGCTTCTCGAGCTCGCGGTGGGCCGCGAGCAGGACCTCGGCCGCGGGCGCCTCGAAGGCGATGCGCCCCTTGATGCCGAGCACGGTGTCGCCGAGGTGGTAGCCGCGGCCCGCGCCCAGCGCGCCGGCGCGCTCGTTCAGGCGCTCGATCAGCGTCACCGGGTCGAGCGCCACGCCGTCCAGCGCGACCGGCTCGCCACGCTCGAACGAGACCACGAAGGTGCCCTCCCTGCTCGCACCCTTCGTCCAGTGCCAGGCGTCGTCCGGCAGCGAGCCCCAGCTCGTCAGGAGCTCCTGCCCGCCGATCGTCAGGCCCCACAGGCCGGCGTTGACCGAGTAGCGCCCGCCCGAGGGCGGCAGCGCGCAGCCGACCTTGGCGAGATACGCGCGCTGCTCGTCGCGCGACAGGCCGAGCTCGCGCACCGGCGCCAGCACGACGAGCTCGGGCGCCAGCGTCGAGAGCGCGGCCTCGAAGCGCACCTGGTCGTTGCCAGCCGCGGTGCAGCCGTGGGCCACGGCGTCGAAGCGTCGCGTCAGACCCTCGCGCGCCAGGATCTCGGCCTGCAGGCCGCGCTCGGCGCCGACCGAGAGCGGATAGACCTCGCCGCGCCGCACGTTGCCGGCCACCAGCCAGCGGATCACGCGCCGGTAGAGCTCGGCGCGCGCGTCGACGAGGAGGTGGGCCCTGGCGCCGGTGGCCAGCGCGCGGCGCTCGATCTCGGCCTTTTCCTCGGCGCTCCAGCCACCGCAGTCGATCGCGAGCGTGGTGACCGTGTGGCCTTGCTCCTGCGTGAGCCAGGCGACGAGGAAGGACGTGTCGAGACCACCGGAGTAGGCGAGGAGTACGTTCATCGTGGAGTCAGGAGTCGGATACGAGCGCTGCCACGCGTTTCTTCACGCGTTCTCGCGCCGCGCGCGAGGTGAGGGCCACCAGCACGGTGTCGTCGCCGGCCACGGTGCCGACGATCCCGTCGATCTCCTCGGCCTCGAGCGCGCGCGCGATCGCGCTGGCGGCACCGGGCTCGCAGCGCAGCAGCACGAACTCGCGCGCCGTCTCGGCCGAGCGCAGGAGGCTCTTCAGGGCTGTGAGCGAGGTCACGCGCTCGGCCTCGCGCAGCTGGTAGATGCCCGCTTCCTTGGCCACGCGCAGCATGCGCAGGTCGCGCGACAGCACCGGCTGCGAGGCCCGGAACCCGGCCGCCTTCAGGCGCGAGCGGAGCTCGGCCTGGCTCTGCAGCGAGTTCTCGAGCACCAGCCGCCGGATGGCCGCGCGGCGTTCCTCGGAGCGGGACATCGGAGAAGAATAGAACCAAAGCCGGACACGGCAAGTTCTGGATAGTTATTCGGCATAACGGCCCACGGGCTGCATACCGCACGGATCCTTCGCTCCCGGTCTGACCGGTCTCGTCGGGCGCGGTAGGATCGGCGCATGAAGCCGCTGCGCGCCCTTTTCGGCAAGAGTCACAACGGGATCTGGGAGGCGCTCGCCGCCGAGCTCGGAGCCCGCTTCACCGATGGCGGAAGCTGGAAGGGCGACCGCATCCAGGTCGATCAGGGAGACTGGACCGTGACGCTGGACCACTACACGGTCCTGATCGGCAAGGTCCCGATGACCTTCACCCGCCTGCGCGCGCCCTACGTCGCCTCCGGCGGCTTCCGCTTCAAGATCTACCGCCGCAGCTTCGGCAGCGACCTCGCCACGAAGCTCGGCATGCAGGACGTCGAGGTCGGCCATGCCGCCTTCGACCGCGACTTCGTCATCAAGGGCAACGACGAGCGCAAGCTCCGGCAGCTCTTCGACGACCCCGAGGTCCGGCGTCTGCTCGAGCGCCAGAAGGACGTGACGCTGTCGGCCAAAGACGACGAGGGCTGGTTCGCCCCCCGCTTTCCCGAGGGGACGGACGAACTCGCCGGCGTGTTCCATGGACTGGTGGTCGAACACCAGCGCCTGAAGGACGGCTTCGAGCTGTTCGGGGCGACCCTCGACCGGCTGTGCCGGATCGGTGCGGCCGAGAGCGGCGATCCGGGCCTCGAGCTCTAGCTCGAGCCTGCCGCCCGCCACGCTCAGGACGGCACGAGCAGCACGGGTCGGCTCGAGCGGCGCGCGACGGTGCGGGCGACCGAGCCGATCAGGGTGGAAGCCACGCGTCCGTGGTGGTGCGTGCCGAGGCACACGAGGTCCGCGGCGTGTCGCTCGGCCGCCTCGAGGATCGCACGCGGGACGTCACTGGCTTCGACGACCTCCACGCGGGTCTCGATCGGGCGGTTGCCGAGCGAGGCGAGCTTGTCGAGCTCGCCCTCGACCAGCGCGCGCTTCATCGCGCGCTCGCCCAGCGTGGGCTGGGCGCCGGGGTGGTAGCCCATGATGAAGCCCGAGGGCAGCTCGGGGGGCACGTCGACGTGCAGCAACACCAGCGTTCCGCCCTCGGGCAAGATCCCGAGCGCGAGCTCGGCCGCGGCGTTGCCCGTGGCCGAGAGGTCGGTGGCCACCAGCACGCGCCGCACGCTGCGCGCCTTGCGCTCGACCGTCTCGTGCGCCTCGGCCGGGACGACCAGCACGTTGCCCTCGACCGCCGCCAGGACGCCGTAGGAGACCGAGCCCCGGAAGCGCCGGTGCAGCGCGCCCTTGTGGTGCGAGCCGACGACGAGCAGACCGGCCTTCTGCGCGTCGACGAACTCGGCCAGGGCCTCCTGCACCGGGCCGCGCGCGGGCAAGGCCACGAAGCCGCCGATGCCCGTGGTCAGGTCGCGTCCCGGCAGGTCGCGCGCGAGAGCGCTCTCGATGCGGTCACGGGACTCGTCGGTCTCGCCGTCGGCCAGGCCGAGGCGGCGCGCCTCGTGCTCGGGGTCGTAGACGTGGACCTCGGTCACACGGCATTCCCCGAGCTTCGCGAGCTGTTGCACCTGGCGCACGGCCGAGCGCGTCGGCCGCCCCGGACCGAGCGCCAGCACGACCTCGAGCGGGTGACGCTCCTCGATCCAGCGCACCAGCGTG
>Ga0172373_10007555_pt1 | contig 14070 bp, 11 predicted proteins | sample Lak10m_2_FD_114546 | JGI IMG/M metagenome (GOLD analysis project Ga0172373, IMG submission 114546) | Freshwater microbial communities from Kabuno Bay, South-Kivu, Congo - kab_092012_10m | ecosystem: Environmental > Aquatic > Freshwater > Lake | place: Democratic Republic of the Congo... | reverse complement strand
GCGGAAGCGAAGCCTGGTCAGGGGGCAACCTTTTATTTTTCGGTGCCCGCCGGTCCATGAGCGCCGACGTCCCCTACTCCGCCGCCGGCGGCGAGGCAGCGGATTCGACATGGCCTATCTCCCTTACCTTCCCAATCGATCGCCCGCCGTCGCGCCAGAAGATCTAGCAGGCCCCGCGCGTCAGCGACACCCAGAAGGTCCATGAGCGCTCCGATACCGCTCTCGTCATTAAGCGTCTGGCTTACCCTCGCATCCGCATCGGCGCCGAAGAGATCGAGAACATCCGTATGCAGCCATTCTCGATCTAGGCTCTTTTCGTCAAACAGGTCTCGGACGTCATTCCTCAATTGACCGACGATCCGGGCGGCCACCTTATCGGAAAGGATCTTCGTTTCACTGAGCATTCGCAGGAGCAGCGTGCAGATCTCTTGGAGGAGGTCTTCATTACCGAAAAAGGGGCATCTTTTCCGTCCGTATTTGTAGATGCTGAGAATCGCCGGGGCGAAGACGGCGAGAAAGACAACACCAAGTTTTGTGCCCTGATCACCCTGCTGATGGCAGCGAATCAGCCGCCAGAGAATCCGGTCCTTCAGGCGATAGCCGCGCTTCCGGTCGGGCGCGGCTGATGGGAGAAAGAAAGATCCGCCTTCCAGTCCTGGAACAACCGAATTAAGTCAGTATGCAAAGGGATCAGTAGGAAGCAGTGAGAACAATCAGATGTGATATCAAGGAGATCGCTTGAGGATTCGGTCAGAATTAGGTCAGAATTAGATCAGGAATTAGGCCGGAATGCACCGAAGCGTCACCCCCTTTCCTAAGAGTTTTTCCGTAACGACCAATTTATGGATAGCTGTTTACCGAGGGGCTAAAGAAGGGATTCGTCTCCTGCTTTCGCAGAATTCCTCTATGTCAACTCGTGAAGAACGATCACCTCTATCCGGCCCCTTACCGTCTTGAAGGAGTCGTCATTGGTTATGAATGCATCAGCGCCATTGATCAATCCGGTTGCCAACTGAATTGCATCCGGAATTTTCAGTTTGTGGGCGGCTCGCAGCCTGGCGGCCTCCAAGGCAATCTCTTTATCCACATCGGCCAAAAACAAATTGTCGGCGTCGGACAGGATATCTCTGTACTTAATGATCAAGTCGTCATTCTTTTCTTCCAGGGGTTTTATCAAAACTTCAATGAGTGTGATTTGGGAGGTGAAGGCGCGGAGATTCCCCCGGCTTATTTCCTGAAACAGAGGTTCAACGATGTTTGTTGCCACTTCTGTTAGATCTTTGTTCCATCGGTGAGAATATCCAGATAATCGTTATACACAAAACGTTTGTCACGTTTTTTCCCCGTCGTTTCCCGGAGAATTCCCGCCTTTTCCAATTGCGACACAATTGTAGAAGCCGCCTGATAGGATATGTCAAACTGCCCGGCCGTCTGTCCGATCGAAACGACAGGGGTATAGAACAATTGCTCCAGAATGCCGACGGCGATGGGAGATGATATTTTCTTTTCCCACAGCAAACGGCGATGCCTGGACTGAAGCTCAAGGATCTGCCTTGCCGTATCCATGGCAGAACCCGCAATGTCAACAACGCCTTTAAGAAAGAAATCAACCCACTGTTCATAATTCCCTGTATTCCTGACCATGTTCAGCCGATCATAGTATTCCTGACGATTTTTTTTGAAATAGTAGCTGAGGTACAACAGCGGCTTATGCATCACCGATTTCCAGTACAGGAAAAAGGTGGTCAGCAGACGTCCCATGCGACCGTTGCCGTCGAGAAAGGGATGGATCGTTTCAAACTGGTAATGGATCAGGGCGCAATCAATGAGGACCGGCAATTTTGTTTTGCCGTGAAAGTAATGCTCCAAATCGCCCATGGCCGCCATGGCTTCGTGGGGCGGTGGAGGAACAAAGGAGGCCTCATTGAGGGTGCAACCTGAGGGACCGATCCAGTTCTGCGATTGCTTGAATTCACCAGGGGACCGTTCACTGCCCCTTACACTTTCAAGAAGGATGGCGTGGATTTCCTTGATGAGGCGCAGGCTCATCGGCAAGGTCTGAAGACGTCCGATACCGTAATTCATCGCTTTCACATAATTGACAACCTCCGTTACCTCATTGAGATTTTCGAGTTTATCGCCACTCTCATAGGCGAGAAGATCATCCAGCGAAGCCTGTGTGCCCTCAATCTGAGAGCTGAGGAGGGCCTCTTTTTTCACGTACATGGCGATGAAAAGATCGACATTGGGCAATATTTCAGCCAGGCCGTCGAGCCGGGCCAGCGCCATGTCGGCACGGGAAAGCAGATTCTGGAGTTCGCCTTCCACCCTGAGCGCCGGCTTCGGAGGTAAAGACGCGGGAATAAATGCCCGATAACCGGTTGGCTGTTTTATATAGGCGCCGCTTCTTTGCATGTTGCACCTCTCTATTCAAGAATTGTTGAATAGCATACCAATCTTGACCGCGTTATTCAAGAATTATTGAATAACACTCCATTGCTGCTGTCCCTATTTCCAGATTCTGGAATAAAACAGCAGACCAGGAATGGTCATTCTTCATAAATTGTCCCCCAACTTTTACCGTAAATAATCCAAACTCTATCGTAAATGTCACTCTGTTCGATATTATGAGGTTATTCCAAATCGGTTACATGACGATTTACATGACAACTGAGCTTGAAATTTGTGATTCGTGAAATACGGTTATTATGGTGATTTGCAAGTGCTTAAAATTAATGGCGGAAGTGCATGGGAATCGAATGCATGAGCCGTTTTGTAACGAGACGACATTATTAGCTAAATTCCCTGCCTGATAATCATGGGGGAAATTTGGGGGAAACCGACCATCCAATTGGTGTCTTCTACCGACAAGATCTCTTGTTTTGATTGCCAAATTAAAATTACCAGCTATCGGTTCGCTTCGAAAATCGGCAGCCTAACCGGCAACAAATATTGCATTGTATCTCTCTTTCATATAATATCCTTTGTAATTAAAAATTATTATCAGTAAATAAACCGGCAGAAACATCGGCAATATGAGGTTCCATATGCGCTCTCAAATCCATCGTATGACACCGCTTCTACCCGAAAAGGCAGATCAACTCCAAGATGTAGCCCTGGATGTGATCCAGAAATCTGCGGCTTTGGGGAACCGTCAGCATCCTGTTACCTTGGAAACGTTGAAAGAACTGCTTAGGATCATTAATAGTTATTATTCCAATTTGATCGAAGGGCATAACACCCATCCCCAAGACATCGTCCGTGCTATGCAGAAAGATTACGATTCAGAACCGGCCAAGCGTAATCTGCAGTTAGAGAGTGTGGCCCATATCAATGTTCAGCGGGATATCGAGAAGAAACTGCATGAAGATTCTACGTTGAGCATTTCCAGCAAAGAGTTTCTCTGCGCCATCCACCGTGAATTTTATCGGCAATTGCCTCGCGAATTCCGGATTGTGAAAAATCCGGAAATAGGCCGGGAAAGTCTGGTTCTTCCGGGAGAGATTCGTAAGGAATCCGTGAAGGTAGGATACCATCAGCCGCCTGGTTATGATACTCTTGAAATGTTTCTTGACCGGTTCGGTGAATTTTATGCGCCAGAGGCACATCATGGCGCGATGAAACTTGTCGTGGCAGCGGCGGCCCATCATCGGCTAATGTGGATTCATCCATTTCTGGACGGTAACGGTCGCGTGGCCCGTCTTTTTACCGAGGCATATTTCCATAGCATCCCCGTATATGGTTTTGGACTCTGGTCGGTGAGCCGGGGACTGGCCCGCAGGAATGTCGATTACAAATCTGCCCTTTCCTGGGCCGATGCTCTCCGTAGGAACGATTATGATGGCCGGGGAAATCTATCCAACGAAGGGTTGGTGAATTTTTGCCGTTTCTTTCTGGATGTGTGTTTGGACCAGGTGGAATATATGGGTGGTCTGTTGAGACTGCATGAATTGGTTGAGCGGATCATGCGGTATGTAGAACTTCGCAACGCCGGCATGATCCCCGGCCCGGCAGGTGCCAAGAGGCTGAGGGCGGAAGCGGCCCGGATGCTGCAGGAGGTATTGGTGAGGGGCGAAGCGCCCCGCGGATTGGTTATTGCGGCTTCGGGTTTGAAAGAGCGGACCGGGAGAGCACTCCTGGGGCAACTGATCGCGGAGGGTTTGCTGGTTTCAACTACCCCGAAGGGCGAAGTTCGACTGGGCCTTCCGATTCACGTCGCAGGGTGGTTTTTCCCGGATCTATATCCCACCTTGTCTCAATGAAAACCTTCCGGAATAATAAATAAGGATGCCGTTGTGGATGTAAACGAATTGCTTGCAAGATGTCAGTCCTTGCTTGTCGAGAACATGGCGCTTCGGGAGGAGAACGAGATCCTTAAGGTGCAACTGGGAATAACTGTTCCACCGCAACAGATTCCGCCACAAGTTTCTGAAGAGAAATCGACATTGGGTAGTGCGTCGCCGGAGCCGCCACAAATAATCTCTTTCCTGGCAGACCCGGCGGCAAAGATCCGCTTGTTCATGTCTCTGTTCAAGGGTAGAGAGGATGTTTATGCCAAGCGTTGGCAGAACCGGCAGGGCCGGGCGGGGTATACACCGGTTTGCCGGAATGAATGGAAAGCAGGATTCTGCCGTAAAGCAGCGATCAAATGCCTGGACTGCCCAAATCAGTCTTATGATCCCCTAAATGACAAGGTCATTGAAGGGCATCTGCGGGGGAATATCGTTGCCGGTCTCTACCCTCTATGCAGGGACGAGACATGCCATCTGTTGGCCATCGATTTCGACGATGAGGGATGGCAAAAGGACTGCGCCGTGCTTAGGGAAGTCTGCTGTGCCTTCGGCATTCCCTTGGCCTTGGAGCGCTCCCGTTCCGGAAATGGTGCACATGCATGGTTTTTCTTTGCCGAACCGCTCCCGGCAAGCATGGCGCGAAGATTCGGTTACGCCCTGCTGACCTGCGCCATGAACCGAAGGCATGAAGTGACTTTCAAATCCTACGATCGCTTCTTCCCAAATCAGGATACCCTGCCGAAAGGGGGCTTTGGAAATCTAATTGCTCTTCCCCTCCAGAAGGCGGCCAGGGAACGGGGCAACAGTGTCTTCGTTAATGATAATTTTCTTCCCTATGATGACCAGTGGGGATTCTTGGCCGGCATCAGCAGATTGAACGAAGAAGCAATCGCGGGATTAATCCCGCGATTGAGCCCGGGGAGTGAGCTGGGAACGCTCCGGAGGGATGATGAAGAAGCCGCGAAACTGTGGGAAACAGTGCAAATGACATGGTCCGGCAGGGATTTCCCGCATAGTGTGCGGGCGGTCAAAGCGAACATGCTTTACATAGAAAAGGTAGGGATTTCTCATCGGGGATTGAACGCGCTCAAGCGACTGGCAGCTTTCAGGAATCCAGAATTTTTCAAGGCACAGGCAATGCGCCTGTCGACATATGGAAAACCGCCGATCATTTCGTGTTCCGAGGAAACCCCGACATACCTATGCCTGCCCAGGGGTTGCGAAACGGACGTCATGGACCTGCTTGATGAGGCAGGCATAAAGGTGGAATGGTTGGACCAAACCTGCACGGGAAAGATCATCAATGTTGCGTTCAATGGCAGCATGAGAGAAGAACAGATCCCCGCTGCGGAAGAGATGCTGAAGCACGACACCGGTGTCCTTTCGGCAACCACGGCTTTCGGAAAGACGGTTATCGCTGCGAAGCTCATCGCTGAGAGGAAGACCAACACGTTGATCCTGACGCACCGCAGGCAGTTGCTTTCGCAGTGGACGGCAAAACTGGCTGAGTTTCTGGAGATCGATGAAACGTTGCCCGCTTTGGAGAAAAAGAAGGGGCGCAAAAGGAAGCAAAGCCTGATTGGCCAGATTGGAGCAGGCAAATCCCGGCCAAGTGGCATTATTGACGTAGCGATCATGCAGTCTTTAAGCAGGGGCGACGATGTCAAGGAATTGATCAAGCATTACGGTATGGTGATCGTCGATGAATGCCATCATGTTCCGGCGTTCAGTTTTGAACAGATCCTCAAGGGCGTGCATGCGAAAATCGTTTATGGTTTAACGGCCACCCCGACGCGGCAGGACGGCCATCATCCCATCATCTTCATGCATTGCGGGCCGATCCGGTACCGAGTGGACGCCCGGAAACAAGCGGAAATGAGGCCTTTCGACCATTATGTTATTCCCCGGCTTACAGGCTTCCGGGCGCCTCTGGAAGCAGGGGGGAAGGAATTATCGATTCAGCAACTCTACGCGGCCATTGCGTTGAATGAGCCAAGAAATGAGCGCATTGCCGGTGACGTCCTGCGATGTATCCAAAATGGCGGCAACGCCCTCGTTCTCACGGAACGAACGGCGCATGTAGCCTTGTTGGCCGCAAAGTTGCGGGAGAGTATACCTGATGTGATAACGCTTACCGGTGGTAAGGGGGCGAAAGAAACCCGGGAAGCGTTGGACAGAGTCTCCGCGTCACCCGCCGACAGACCGTTAACCATAATCGCAACGGGCAGATACATCGGCGAGGGATTCGACGAACCCCGCCTGGACACACTCTTTCTGGCCATGCCAATTTCCTGGAAGGGAACGCTCCAGCAATACGCTGGTCGGCTCCACCGGCTCTATGAAAATAAGCGGGAGGTCAGAATCTATGACTACATCGACATCCATGTTCCTATGTTGGATAAGATGTATCACAAGCGGCTGACTGGATACGCCGCGATAGGATACAAGGCAAGAGCGGAAAGCGTTCCCGATGAATCCACAGACATCATCTTTGACAACACAACCTTTCTGCCAGTATACAAAAATGACCTACTGAACGCGGAGCGGGAGATCATGATCGTCAGTCCGTTCGTTACTAGAAGGCGTGTGATGCAGATGTTGCCCTTTCTGGATGCTGCCCGGGGCAGGAAAGTTAAGGCCATTGTCGTCACAAGACCGGCCGCCGACTTCAAAGAGAAAGACCGCCAGAGCCTTGAGGAGACCTTGGCATTGCTGACTGCCGCAGGTGTCCGTGTGATATTCAAATCTAATATTCACCAAAAATTTGCGATCTGCGATCAGAGAATTATCTGGTATGGAAGCATCAATCTGTTGAGCTTCGGCCGCGCTGAAGAGAGTATCATGCGGCTTGAAAACCCAAACATTGCCGACGAATTGCTCGGAAGTATCGAGAAATAAACCATCCGATTCCAGAAAGGCATTCGTGCAATGGCTTCGGCTAATCCGGGGAAAAGATTCCGCCAAGTAAAACCTAATAAAATCAAGTAAAAATGGCGGAAGTGCATGGGAATCGAACCCACCTGGGAGGTTACTAGCCCCCCACACCGGATTTGAAGACGAAAATTTAAAATAGGCGATTCCTCATCATAAATTAATCGCTTATGTATCAAGTAGTTAGAAAGAGCCTTTTGGATCAGGTTAGGTTTTCTGGGAAAATTTTCGGTTAGGACGGTTACAGTTTAGTTACATCGTCCAGCCGACGAATCATCCCGTTTCTAAGACAGATTCTGCACAAAAACTCGTCCCGGTTCTTGAAAACCTCCCAGGTGGCCAATCCGACCTTCCCCCGACAAAAATCACGGAGATTTTTTCAAGATGTAGGTTTTTTTCGGATCTTTCCGGCTGGTCCCGACTTCGGCCAGAATCCCTTTATCAACGAGGCTGCGCAACCTTGTCCGTGCCGTTCTGTCGGACATTTCCCATAATTTCGCCGCATCTTTTGTCGTGATTTCACCACATCCGGAAAAGTGTTCCATCAACGGATCGAGCCAATCCGGCGCCGTCCGTTCGGAGACCGCCCCGGAAAACAGGGTCACCCGAAAGCTGGCTCCGATTTCTTCGAAGCGGGGCGGTTGGATTCCTTGAGCCTTGCAGGCGGCGATGATTCGCCCGATCCCCGATCCCCATTGCTCGATCAGCTTCAGCTCCCGAAATACCCGGCCGATGATCCGGTTGCGAAGTCGGGATACGCCCGACAAGGCGGCTTCGAGAGTCAGCCCGAAGGGGAGAAAACCGGGATTGGTTATCTCCAGTCGGTCGTCGAAGATCGCTATCTTGATGTCCATTCCCCCGAGGGCGTAGTCGGCATGAACCACCGCATTGATGATGGCTTCGCGTACAGCCTGAATGGGATATTCGGGTAAATCCGTCCGCCGTATCCGGCCGATTTCGGAGGACTGCCGGGTATGGCGCTCGATAAAGGAGATCGCGGCATCGATCGCCCGGGGAAGATATTCATCGATTTCCGTTTGATCCAGGAACCGCTCGGTTCCGGTCCCTTGAAAACGGGCGCAGCGAATGACCGCGTCGGGGAATAGCGCTCGCCGATCCTTCCCGAAAAGAAGGATGGCCCCGCGGGTGGGGATCTTCTTGCCTCCGCGGTTCACCACCAAGCCGAGGGTCAGCATTCTGGCTTCATTTAACGGCCGCGACACCTCGGAAAAGAACTCGGAAGCGGCTCGGAAGTCTAGTGCTTCCGAGTTGACTTCCGGGCAGGGTTGTTCATCGAAAAAAGTATTTCTGGAAAGCCTCCGGATTTCTTCGATGATCTCTGAACCGGCGCGCCGGTTCGTGGACCCCAGCCGGATATAGGCCCCTTTTTCGAGCCCTTCCGCTTTCACATAGTAAGGTCCCGGGGCATGGGGGACCGAAATGATGATCAATTCCCGGTCGCGCCAGGCGCTGATCTGGATTTCCGGAATGAGCAGCGGCTGGATGCTGTCGGCAAAGGCATTGGCCAACCTTTCTTCATCGGCGAGCGGATCGGTGAGCCCAACGACCTCCTTTGTCCGATCCCTGATGCCGATGACGAGAACGCCCCCGGCGGTGTTCGCAAAGGCTACGACGGACTGAACGATCTTAGACAGGGAACGGCAATTTTCCTTGAATTCAAGGGTCTTTCCCTCTTCTTTTGCTAAAATATGTTCGATGCCATTCCAATCGGCCATATTATAATCCTGCGTTATCTTTTTTGGCTGTCGGCTACATAGGGTGCCTGCTCTCTTCCAAGAACCGTTTCCTTCCCCACGCACCGAACATCTCAATGAAACATTTTGATTTCACGCTCAGCGTAGATGAGATCGGCGCATCTGTCAATTGAAACTCATCTGCAAATCAACGCCTTCCGGATGACCTTCCGATGCCGCGCGACGGTGCGGATGATAAATATTGTCTGTCTATATTGTCTATAGCGTCTATAGACGACCCTGTTCTTAGACTTTTTCTTTTCCATGCTTTTACCATGCCTTCAAAAAGGAGGCGCATATGGAAAAGACAGGGGAAGACAGGAGCGGCAGGGCAGACCATAGAGTCACCACCCAGGCCAAATGGACCTTCCTGGTCTACATGGCCGGGGACAACAACCTCGACGGCGCGGCCCTCCGGGACATCGCCGAGATGGCCCAGGCGGGCTCGACCAATGACGTCCACATCCTGGTCCAGCTCGACCGTCTCGAGGACCAAAAGACGCGGCGCTTCCGGATCACCGAGGGTGGCGGGTTCAAAACAGACTGCATCGAAAGCTTCGGCGACACCAACACCGGCGATCCTCAGATTCTCTATGATTTCGTCAAATGGGCGGTGGACAACTACCCCGCCGACCGCTACGCCCTGATCCTCTGGAACCACGGCAGCGGCTGGTGGGAGGATGCCAAGAGCCGGGCCGCCGGTCCCGCCGGCAGGAGGCCGCACCAGACTCTCTTCCGTCACGCCTTTCCCCAAGCCCACCGCAGCATCTGCTACGACAACACGTCCGGCGGCGACGCCCTGGACAACCGTGAACTGCGGGTCGTCCTGGCCGGGATCTGCGCGCTCTTGGGCCGGAAGATCGATCTCCTCGGCATGGACGCCTGCCTGATGAACATGGTCGAGGTGGCCTACCAACTCCGGGAGTCGGTACAGGTGATCGTGGGCTCCGAGATCGAGGAGCCCTTCGACGGCTGGCCCTATGCCGAGATCCTGGCCCGCCTGGCCAGCCGCCCTCGTCAGGATGCCGCCACCCTGGCCCGGTGGATCGTGAAGAGCTACCTTGCCTCTTACAAGGGGAAGGGCGAGACGGTCACCCAGTCCGCCCTGGATGCTGGCCAGGTCAGCGACGTGGTGACGAAGATCGGCGCCCTGTCCAGAACACTCATTGCCGCCCTCGATACCGACGTGAAGCTCGTTATGAACGCCTGGCGCCGGAGCCCCCGCTTCTACGACGATAACTACATTGATCTCCTCTGCTTCGCCAGACAACTCCGCACAAAGGCCAGCCCTGATCTCCTGTCCACAGCGTATGCCCTGATCGCCGCCCTCAAGCCCGGCAAGGGCCGTGCGATCCTCAGTCAAGGCAAGATCGGCAGTGAGGTCCGGGGCACCGGCGGCCTGTCGATCTACTTCCCCGGCGACCGTATCAACCCCGCCTACCGGGCCCTTGATTTCTGTACCGATTGCCGGTGGCCCGCCTTTCTGGAGGGGTATCTGAAATGATCGACAGCCCCAACAACGGCAACGACCGGTACAATCGGCTTCTCCTGGAGAGCATCGGGAAGCTCTCCTCCCAGACCGAGGAGCTCAACCACCGCTACGCCGCCCTGGACAAGACGATCTGCCTGCTCAAGCAAGCCTATGAGGCCAGCCTCCAGGCCGATCACCAGGTCATGGCCGATCTCCTGGCCCAGGTCCGTCGGATCACGACCATCGTCGAGGATCTCTCCTGCCAGGAGCATGCCCGTCGCCTCCACGATTTCCAGCACCGGATCGTCGCCCTCGAGGCTTACGTCACCCCGTCGAAGTGGGCTACCCGGTTCATCGCCGCTTTCTTCCAGAAGACCGGTTGGATTTTCGGCGCCCTGATCATCGGCTCGATCGGCTACGCGGTCTACCAAGTCGCTATTGCTCTTCTCAGGAGGTCCTGAGGTCAGTTTTTGTAAGGTGGCGTCAGGCCACCCGACCCGGCTCGATCCATAGAACGGCCGGTTATTTCAAAAAGGAGGAACCAAACCATGGCAAAAGCAAGCAGAGTCGGAAGGAATGACCTGGTCGGCACCGTGGCAGGGACCACGGAACTGACCAAGGAGAACGCGAAAAAGGTCATCAGCGCCGTCCTGGAGGGGATTCTGGCCCTCCTCGAACAGTCGGGGAAACTCAGCCTGGCCAACTTCGGCACCTTCAACCTCAAGCAGACGAAGGAGCGACAGGGGATCAACCCCAAGACGCAGGCGCCGATCACCATCCCTGCCGGCTACCGGCTGGGCTTCAAGGTCTCCAAGACCTGGAAGGAAGGGCTGGTGGCGCGCAAGCTGGAGCAGCTCAAGGACAAGGTCAAGGTCCACCTGCCCAAGCCGGTCCCGAAGGCCAAACCCGCTGCCAAGGTGGCGACCACGGCCAAGGGAAAGAAGAAGTAAACCCCAGGGGCGTGTCGGGCCACCTCCCCGAGCTTTCTTCCACGGTCCGGCACGCCGCCTCTCACTCTGCCACATCGCATTCCGGGTGTGGCGGGTGCCCCCGGCTCCGGGGGCGGATTTGGGGGGTAGGGGGGCCCAAACCCAAAAAGTGCCACCGAGACCAAGTCCTTTATTCAGGAGGGTGGTCTAGGAAAGGGGAATTAGGCATGGCTAGTAGCGCAGGGATAGGGGTGAATGCAGTTTCAAGGGCTGCGGGAACAAGGGTCATCTTCTCGCCCAAGGGCGGGACATCGAAGGAACTGGCCAGGCTGATCAAGGCAGCGAAGAAAGAGATCGTCGTGGCCGTTTATGCCTTCTCCACGAAATATCTTGGCCAGGCCCTTTCCGGTGCCCTCAAGCGAGGGGCCAAGATCCGGATCATCCTGGACGGTGACAACGCCAGGAAGGCCTACTCCATCGACGAGTGGCTCGCCGGTGAGGGGATCGAGGTCCGTTACATCACGATCAAAGGCGGCAACATGCACCACAAGTTCATGCTCATCGATGCCAAGATCATCATCACCGGCAGCTACAACTTTACGAACGAATCGGAGTTCCGGAACAGCGAAGCCGCGATCTTTACGAACCACAGGGGGCTGATCCAGTCCTTCACTACCGAATTCGAACGTCTCTGGAGTCAGTGCGCACCCGCCGAATCCGCGGTTACTCCAGCCATCGATACCGGAACTGGCGGCCCCTCGTAAGGTACTCATCCTGTCAGTTCCGCTCTTATCTTGTCATTCCCGCGAAAGCGGGAATCCAGGGGGCAGAGGGGGACGCAAACAAAAACCGGAAGCCGCTGGATGGGGCTTCATCAGGAGGGCAACATGGTGCATCCAATCCCATGCAGTGGCATTGCTCAGACGTACATGATCACCGATGAAAAAGACGATCTGATGGTTGTCGATTGCGGCAGCATCGGAGCCGCTCAGGCCGTTGAAGATTTCTGCACCCACACCCTGAAGCGATCGCTCATGGCGATCCGGATCATTGCTGCCACCCACTTTCACATCGATCATATCGGCGGGATCGCCGCGCTGATCGCGAAGTGCTCTCCCAAGACGGTGGTCCTGTTCCATCCTTTGGTGAAGGCCTGCCTGAAAGCGCGCCGGCCGCTCTCTCCGATGCGGCACTGGGTCACCGGGCTGCTTCCCACACTAATCGCCGGGGGCTTCTTCGGTGTCCGGAAATGGTCCGATCTGGCTTTCGACGGGCCGGTCGGTGTGCCACTGCCTTTATTCCGGGATCTTCAAAGCGTGTCCTATGCAGACCGAATCCAGTATCTCGAAGGGAATCGCCTGCCCCGATCCCGGATCGGCTTCGGCGTTTGGGAGGTTATCGCAGCACCGGGCCATACGGAGGAGTCGGTGGTTTACTACAACGAGGCCTCCGGGGATCTCATTGCCGGCGACCTGATCCTGGGCCGGAAGGATGGCCGGGGATACCTGAATCGGTTTTGCTGGGATGAGGGGCAAACCAAGAGAAGCTTTGCAGCGCTGGCGGGGTCGATCCGTGTCCGGGTCATCTATCCAGGGCATGGGTCGGTGATCTGGTCTGCTGAGAATGCCTTCCGGAAGGTGGATGGCTTCAGTGAGGCACTCGCGCAGGATGGCTCTCATAAAAGCAGTACCGGTGAGTCTCGAGATGTGCAGCGTGATGGCAGGTCCGGGAGATGTCACCGGAGGAAATGGAGGAGGTGAAAGATGGAAGCTCTTCCCAAGCTTGAACGACTACGGCACTTGACCATGACCCCCGGCATGAAGCTTGTCGTCATGTCCGACATGCACAGGGGAGATGGCTCCGGGGCTGACGACTTTGCCAAGAATTCCCTGATCTACCGTTGTGCCCTGGAGCACTACCTCGAAGAAGGTTTCACCTATATCGAACTGGGTGATGCCGAGGAGCTTTGGGAGAACGACAATTTCGACCAGATCTACATCACTCACACAATGGTCTATGAGCTGTTGGCGAAATTCCATGATCCTGATCCGGCGAAGACCTGTTATCTGAAGGTGTGGGGGAATCATGACCTCTACTGGAAGGACAACGAGGCGGTCTACCGGACACTCTTCCCCGGCATCGAGATCCATGAGGGTATTGTCCTGGAACCCGGACCCCAGGCGGGTAGCGCTATCCTCCTCATCCACGGTCACCAGGCCGATCCGAAGTGCAGCGGCGAGGCAGCGGCCGTCAGCAAGTTCTTCGTTCATCATTTCTGGCCGGATCTTCAGCGATGCGGTGTCAAGGACCCGACCCGGGCTGCCCTCAATCCCGGTCTCTGCAACGAAGTGGATAGGCGCCTCCACGAGTGGTCCAGCTACAACGATCAAGGCATTTCCACGATCGTTGCGGGCCACACCCATCGGGCGGTGTTCGAGAATCTGTCGCTGACGGAGCGCCGCTACCTGGAATCCAAGATCAAGACCGACGGCGTCAAGATCAAGCATCAACCCGACGGGAGCTACTACAACACCGGCTCCTGCGTCCATCCGCTCAGCATCACCGGGATCGAGATCACCTTCGACGGCGGCCCGCACCTTCGGCTGGTGGACTGGGGGCAGGCCACGGAAGGCCATGCACTAACTGTTGAGTGCCACGACATCGTTAACAGGTTTTCGTGCCAGGACATCGTG
>Ga0172373_10007552_pt1 | contig 14072 bp, 12 predicted proteins | sample Lak10m_2_FD_114546 | JGI IMG/M metagenome (GOLD analysis project Ga0172373, IMG submission 114546) | Freshwater microbial communities from Kabuno Bay, South-Kivu, Congo - kab_092012_10m | ecosystem: Environmental > Aquatic > Freshwater > Lake | place: Democratic Republic of the Congo... | reverse complement strand
TCGCGTCTCCCTCGCCCGGCCATCGCGTCTCACTCGCCCGGCCATCGCGTCTCACTCGCCCGGCCATCGCGTCTCACTCGCCCGGCCATCGCGTCTCACTCGCCCCCAAACAACACAGCCTCCGTTATCTGACAAATAATATGCCCGACGAGTATATGCGACTCCTGAATACGGGGCGTATCTGAGCTCGGCACATTGAGCAGAATATCACATTCATCGCGCATCTTTCCGCCCTGTTCTCCGGTCATACCGATAACAGTCATACTGCTCTTGCGAGCCTGTTCAATCGCATGCAGGATATTGGGCGAATTACCAGATGTACTGATGGCCACCAGCACATCGCCCGGCCTGCCAGCGGCCTCAATCATACGCGCGTACACGACATCAAATCCGTAATCATTGCCCACCGCGGTCAGGTATGAACCGTTCACGTGCAGCGCCTCGGCAAACAAGGGCGGACGATTGAGATAGAAACGGCCCGAAAGTTCCGCGGCGAGGTGCTGGGCATCGGCTGAACTGCCTCCGTTGCCGCAAAAAAGCACTTTGCCCCCCGCGCGAAAAGTGGCAATAAAGGCAGCCGCAGCCGCTTCAATCGCCTGCAGCAGAGGTTCGCTGGCCAGAAGCCGCTCCTTTACTCCGATAGAGGCCGATATGGAATTGGTGATAATATGACGCATAACAGGGGCAAAGTTCAGGTTTTCTTTCGTCATTTGCGGGTATTATGATTCAGACACCCCGCCTCCTGCTTGTACCCGCCAATTTACCGCTGCTTGAAGCCGCGTCCGATGGAAATCTGCCCGAATTGTCGGCACTACTTGGCGGAGTGCAAATTGAGCCCGACTGGACCAGCTTCCCCGACGCCATCGTGTGGATGAGGGATTTCATGCGCGAATTTGCGGCAGATATCAACTGGTGGAATTACATGACTATCCACCGCGCCGATAAAAAACTGATTGGCGCCTGCGGATTCAAGGGCGAGCCCGACCCGGAAGGTATGGTGGAACTGGGATATGAAATTGCGTCGGCCTACAGAGGCCGCGGACTGGCCACCGAGGCAGCGCTGGGACTGCTGAACTACGCTTTCAGCTTTAACAGCGTGGAAAAAGTAACCGCCACCACACTGGCAGAGGAAAATGCCTCCACCCGGTTGCTCAGACGCCTCCATTTTACCTTCACAGGTGAGGAAACAGACCTCGAAAACGGAAAAATATGGACCTGGTGCAAAAACCGGGCGGAGGATGTATCCCGATCAGGCAGTTACGACTGAGTTGTAGGTGCCAAACGGAGTAGGCTTGTAACTCTCGGCGTTCCAGGCATTCTCCCACTTCTCTCCGTTGATAAGGAAGCGGTACTCGTAAGAACGACCCTTCTCCAGTTCAAGCGTAGCCTTGAAGGAGCCGTCTTTCTGCTTTTTCAACAGTGCTCCCTCTTCCCAGTTATTGAAGTCGCCCAGAACAGCAACCGTCTCGGCGTTCTGAACAGCCTCTACCGGCAGTTCAAATGTGACCTTCACTTTGGAAACAGCCTTAACCGCTGCTTTTTCAACAGCAGGTGCAGCCTTGGCCTTCTTTGTCGTTTTCGGAGTAACAACTGTCTCAACAGCCTCCAGCGTGGCTTTGGTTTCTGCAGCAGCAGTTTTGGCGCTCACTTTTTTAGTTGCCATAGGTTTTGTTTGCAAATTTAAATTGTGACTGTTAGCGCTTGTTCAGGAATCTCTCGACGAGTCAAAACAGTTCATTTTTCGCCATTTTTCAGTTACATAGTATTGGCTATGCGCCTTCAAAAACGCAAAAACTGACAAAAAATCAGCCTGTTTTTGCCACCGGAAGAGAATCCTGAACAAGTTCCTGGCGGTTTTCCGACTGCAAAATTAAAGCCTTTTACCCGACTTTTCCAAATATTTTAAATTTTTATTTTGAAAATAGCTTTAAATTTTATTAAAATTGGAATAAAATTCTGATTTATACTCAGATGCGACTTTCTGAAATTAAAATAATCGGGATTTATTCCCGGTTGTCGCCAAACAAGATTTTTCATTGATATTTTTTCACAGTATCCGCTTTTAAGTTACATTTTTGCCTTTGAAATGAAAGTTTTATCAAAAAAACGGATGCTGCAACTGCTTGTTGCAGCTGCTGTAGCCGCCTCAATACCCTTCTGGCGTATTGAGCGGGTGGACTTCAATACCCAGATCCGGCCGATTCTGAACAAAAACTGTCTGCCCTGCCACGGCGGTGTCAAACAACAGGCTAATTTGAGTTTTATCAGCCGGGAGGAGGCCATGCGTCCGGCGAAATCGGGAAGGCGCGCAATCGTTCCCGGCAATCCGGAGGCAAGCGAGCTGGTCAGGCGCATAGAACACCACGATCCGGAACTGAGAATGCCTTACCAGAAGGAAGCGCTGTCAGCTGCGGAAACTGCCCTGCTCCGCCGCTGGATCCGCGAGGGCGCACACTGGGATCTGCACTGGGCATTCAAACCGGTAGAAGCTCCTGCTATCCCGAAAACGGAGGCCGCGTGGTACGAATTCTGGCGCAAAACTCCCGATGAAGACTGGCCCCGGCGCGATCTGGACCGGTTCGTACTTCACCGCCTGCAGGGAGAAAATCTGTCGCCCGCGCCGGAAGCTGACAAGCGCACACTTGGCCAGCGCGCCAGTATGGATCTCACCGGGCTGCCACTCTCCCCCGGGCTGGAAACAGTTTATCTGAATGATACCACTGCCGGCGCTTATGAAAGACTGGTTGACACCCTGCTCGCCGCTCCGCAATACGGCGAACGCTGGGCAGCTCCCTGGCTGGATCTGGCCAGATACGCCGATACCAAAGGTTATGAACGGGATGCCCGCCGGCAAGTGTGGCGCTACCGCGATCAGGTAATCAGGGCGCTTAACCAGGACATGCCCTACGATCAGTTTCTGATAGAACAACTGGCCGGCGACCTTTTACCCGAACCAAATGACAATCAATATATTGCATCGGCATTTCACCGGAACACCATGACCAACGACGAGGGCGGTACCAACAACGAAGAGTTCAGGATTGCAGCCGTGATTGACCGGGTTAACACCACCTGGACAGCCCTGATGGGGACTACTTTCGGGTGCGCACAATGCCACGGCCATCCGTATGATCCGTTTTACATGACGGATTATTACCGGTTTATGGCGTTTTTCAACAACTCCCGCGATGAAGATACCTGGGAGGACTACCCGGCGCTACGGCACCTCTCCCCCGCCGACAGCCTGGGTCTGCTGCGTTTCTCCGGACAACTGGCAGACAAAATGCCGCCTGAAAAGACAGCCGCCATCAGACAGTTTCTGAAAACCTGGCAGCCCGCTTATTACTCCATCGCCACCGACTCTTTCCTGAACTGCGAACTGTACGACACCAAATGGCTCACCATGAGAAATCACGCACGCGCGCGCCTGCGCAACGTGATGCTCGATGGAAAATCACGACTGATCTGGAGATATGCTGCCAACACCGAAACAGGCCAACTGACGGTCAGAACCGACCGACCCGACGGACCACTGCTGTTTGAAACCAGCGTAAAAAAAACAGCCGGAAGAGAGATTCATTATATTGATTTTCAAGCAGTAACCGGCGTACATGACCTCTGGTTCGCCTATGAAAACCCGACGCTGAAAACAGTATCCGAGTCGGATCTTATGTTCGACTGGCTGCATTTCGGGGCGCCGCTGCCGGGCGAAAGCGGGGCGGAAGGCATGGCACTCCGCGATACCTTTTTCCGGCTGCTCAGGGCCCCGTCAGATTTCACCCCTGTAATGGTGGAGTCATCTCCGGAGATGGCGCGTCCGACCCGGATTTTCCAGCGGGGCAGCTGGTTATCGCCGGGCGATACCGTTTTACCCGGCCTGCCGGCTTTTATGCACCCGATGGCGTCGGGCGAGCCTGCCAATCGCCTCGGACTGGCCCGCTGGATTACCGACAAGCGCAATCCGCTCACAGCCCGGACGCTGGTGAACCGCGTCTGGGAACAACTTTTCGGACTCGGACTGGTTGAAACGCTCGAAGATCTGGGCTCTCAGGGTGCCCAACCCTCCCACCGCGAACTGCTCGATCATCTCTCCTGGAAACTGATGCATGAATACAACTGGAGTGTAAAGAAGTTGCTTCGGGAAATTGTCACCTCTGCCACTTACCGGCAGGACTCAAAAATAACGCCGGATCTGCAGGAACGCGACCCGCGCAACGAACTTCTCGCGCGCGGCCCGCGCGTGCGGCTGTCGGCCGAGCAGATTCGCGACAAGGCGCTCTCCGTGGCGGGTATCCTGAGCAGCAAAATGTACGGTCCGGGCGTCATGCCCTTCCAGCCGGATGGCATCTGGAGTTCGCCCTGGAGCGGCGATTACTGGCAAAAAAGTACCGGGGAGGACCAGTACCGCCGTGCAGTTTACACGTTTGTCAAAAGAACCAGTCCGTACCCCGACTTTGTTTCCTTCGATCTGGCTCCCCGCGAAGTGTGTTCTGCCCGCCGTATCCGGACAAATACGCCCCTTCAGGCGCTTGTTACACTCAACAATCCCGTCTTTCTGGAGGCCGCTGCTGCCATCGCCGCTACTGCGGAGAAACAATGGCCGGGTTCGCCTGAACAGCAGATTGCCTCCCTGTACGAACGAGCTATTGGCAAGCCCGTATCGCCCGCAATCAGTGCCGTCATGATGAAACTGTACCGGAAAGCCGAAGGCTCCCCGGGTACCCGCCCCCAGTTAGTGGTAGTGGCCAATGCCGTGATGAATCTCGACGAATTTCTGGTGAAGGGGTGACCAGGGTATTACAGAAACTCATATGAAAACGAAGAGCCTCATCACCTCTACGAGATTATTGATCGCGGTAAAGACAATGATGTTTTCAAGTATGGAATTTGTTGCAAACCAATTGATAGCGACGGCACCTCAAGCCGTATGCGAGAGCAGGTGAACGGATTAACCGTAAAATGATCAATCTGCTGCAGCTCTCCCTCTACTGCCCCGGCACAAAATTGCGCTCATATGTCTCCCACGGTACCCGCTTGTGACTGTCTGAACCGAAGTAATTAATGATGGCCTCCATCTTCGCAGCATCCTGATAACCGGGAACAGGCTGTATCAGGTTCTGGTATTCATCGATGAACACTACGGTGGGGTAAGAAAGTTTGTTATTCAGCCAGAATGCAGCCAGTTCATGGTGCCCTCGGCTGCCATTGCTCCTGAACTTGTAGGTCTTGTCCTTGAAGTAAACATCCCCTGTTTGTTCCGCATTGAACTTGACAGGGTAGTATTTCTCGTTGAGGTAGCGCGCCACCGAAGAAGAAACAAACGTCGTGCTGTCCATGTGACGACACCAACCACACCAGTCAGTATAAACATCCACAAATATCTTCCGGCGCTCTGTCTTGCAACGCTCCAGTGCCTGCTCTATGGTCATCCACTTTACGTAACCTTTGGTAACCTGTGCCTGCTTTTGCTGAGGCGCAGGACGAGTGCCCGATCCAGCTGTGACTGGTTGATTCGCAGGACGGGTGGTGCGCAGATTGGTCTCCGAAGGTGTAAGACGGGCTCCGTTTTCAGATCCCCCTCTCGACCGTTCCTGAGCCTGCTGCGTTACCGGACGGGCAGGAGCAAGGCTGGCCGGCTGGCTTACCGGCGTACCCAAAACAGGGCGCTGCTGGGCTCTGACCGACCATGCAGTCAGTATCAGCATACCGGGCAATACAAAAAATCGAACGACCAAATTCATTGGAGTGTGGTTTCAGTGGACAAATGTAGTAAATGTAAAACTGCATTTCACACGAATGTCCCCACAGACAAGGACATTTTAAAAGAACTTTAACCCCTCAAACGATTCCCGGGCTTGCTCAATGCCATTTTTCAATGGCGCGATGCTCATACCGCTCCATTTTTTCCAGCAGTTGCGGAATCGTCGGAGCATCAATACACAGCATCCTGTTCTGCTCTTTCAGGAACGCATTCTCTACCATCACATCGAGCATCTGAAGCAACGGGTTGTAGTAACCATGCAGATTCAGCAACCCGATCGGACATTTGTACTGATGCAACTGCGCCAGCGTGAGCGCCTCAAAATGCTCATCCATAGAGCCATAGCCACCCGGAAGGGTAATAATCCCGTCTGTTCCCTCAATGAGGAGTTTCCTGCGCTCCGACATGCTCTCCACCACTATCATGTCCTTAACACCCGCATGCGCGAGCTCCAGTCCGTACAACTGGTGTGTAATGATGCCGGTGATCTCGCCGCCTGCAGCCAGCACGGCATCGGCCAGTACGCCCATCAGTCCGACGCTTCCACCGCCGAATACGACTTTGGTTCCGCGCTGTGCCAGAACGGTGCCCAACTCGGTCGCTGCCGCCTCAAACCAGGGCTGATTGCCCTTGTTGGCACCGCAAAATACTGCTATTGATTTCATAAAATGTGTTTGCTCGTTGAAATGTGAAGGCGAATATCCGCCATTTTACCCGATAATGGTTGTTCAAAACTGGAAATAGATGAATGGCTGTACCTCCGCAGATTTCACCTGCATCACCAGCGCTGCAATCAGGGTAATCAGGGCTGCCTGAAAAAGGACTGGCATTCCAGTAACCATCTCTTCCGTACGATGCTCAATATACGCAGGCATCAGGTGCAATCCATATCCAAGCAACATCCAGAATACCACCGGCGTGTATCCCCGCAGAAAATCGCCGAGATAATGTGGCTCGAAATGGTACCATATCTGGCTCAGCATGGAATACACATTGTCAAGTCCCTGGGCACGGAAAAATATCCAGCAGAAACAGACGAAATGAAAGGTGAAAATACCTCCCAGCACGCCCCGGAATAATCCCGGTGATGAAGATATATTGCGCTTGAAGAAACGCTCCACCGCAAGCATGAGTCCGTGCAGCCCTCCCCAGATGATGTAACGAAGGGCCGCACCGTGCCACAATCCGCCAAGCAGCATGGTAATCATCAGGTTGATATACGTACGAAAACCACCCTTTCTGTTGCCTCCCAGTGGTATATACAGGTAGTCGCGAAGCCAGGTGGACAGTGAAATATGCCACCGCCGCCAGAACTCGGTCAGGCTTCTCGACTGGTAAGGTGAATCAAAGTTGGCCGGAAATTTGAAGCCGATGAGCAGGGCTATCCCAATGGCCATGTCAGAATACCCGCTGAAATCGCAGTAGATCTGCAGGGCGTACCCGTAAACGGCAAACAGATTCTCCAATCCGGTATATTGCAGCGGCGAATCGAATACTCTGTCAACAAAATTGGCGCTGATATAATCGGAAATGACGGCTTTCTTGAATAATCCCGTGCAGATCAGGAATACTCCGCGGCCAAATTCCTCCCGCGTAACAACTGGTGTTTTATTGATCTGTGGCAGGAAGTCAGCAGCTCTGACAATCGGACCTGCCACCATCTGTGGAAAAAACGTTACAAAAAAGGCGTAATCAAGCATATTGTTGAGCGCCTTCAACTCGCCTCTGTACACATCTATGGTGTAACTCAGCGACTGAAAGGTGAAAAACGATATGCCTACCGGAAGAAATACTTTCGACGGATCAAACGGAGCGCCGGTCAGTTCGCTCCACAATTCGGAATATACGTTGTACTTGAAGTAAACGAGCATTCCCAGATTGACGACCAGACTGACGACCAGCAACCCGACTTTCTTCGAACGCGTCGGGGCAGCCTCCATCCACCGCGCCAGATTGTAGTCCACCACCACAATCACCACGTGGAGCAGCCAGTAAATTCCGGCACATTTATAGTAAAAATACAGGGAAAACAGCGTGACCCAAAGGATACGTATGCGCTGATGAGGCAGCAGCATCCGGTAAACGAACAGGAACCCGAGGAACAAAAAGATGAAAAAGCCGCTGTTGAACAGCAGCTTGGCATCGGGGTCGTAAATAAACTGACCGAGTATTTTGTCTGGATCCAATTCCATCACGGCGGCGCAAATGTACGTTGCGATTGTCTATTATCATAAGGACACCCATACCAGCACCAGCATACCGGATGCCCGAAAAAAGAAAATAATGTCATTTGGACGAAATATCCGATTTTAGCGGCGGCTGCCGTTGTGCGCCTTACTCTGCATGAAAAGTCCATCGCTTGTTGCCCTCTGGCTTTCTTTCGCCATCATTGCCGCCTCTTCACTGCTGTATTTCCCCAAATGGAAAATGCAGGGCACGGAAGCCACCATCAGCTGGGACGTGTCGGGGTACTATATGTATCTGCCCTCTGCCGTTATTTATCACGACATGAAGGAGCTGGCCTGGTGGGACGGTATCGCTGCAAAGTACAACCCCGGTCCGGGTATGGGACAGGCGTTCAAACACCCGTCGGGCAATTATGTGATGAAGTATCCCATGGGACAGGCCCTGCAGTTTCTGCCCTGGTTTCTGACTGCCCATGTTCTGGCCGAGCCCCTCGGGTATCCGGCCGATGGCTTCTCGCGCCCCTATCAGGTAGCCATCAGCTGGGGAAGTCTGCTGGTAGCACTCATCGGACTCATCTTTCTCCGAAAAATACTGTTCCGGTTTTTCAGCGAAAAAACAGCTGCGCTGGTGATACTGTCTGTCGGAATAGGCAGTAATTACATGGAGTACGCCGGTATCACAGGGGCCATGACGCACAACTGGCTGTTCACGCTGAACTGCCTGCTGATATGGAACACCATCCGTTTTTATGACCGACCATCCCGGGCTACAGCAGTCATGATCGGTCTGCTCACGGGCTGGGCCGTCATCACCCGTCCCACTGAAATAGTAGCTGCTGTCATACCGCTGTTGTGGGGCGTACACTCGCTCGCAACCCTGCGCTCCCGGGCGCAGCTCCTGCGCACACACGCAGACAAGGTACTACTCGCCGCAGCCTGCGCCGGACTCATGATTTTCCTTCAAATGGCCTACTGGAAGTTCGCGGCCGGCGAATGGATTGTTTACAGCTATGAAGATCAGGGCTTTACGTGGTTTCCGCCACACATTGAAAGTGTACTCTGGAGTGCGAAGGCCGGCTGGCTGGTATATTCGCCCATGATGATCTTTGCCGTTTTCGGACTGTTCATGCTGTTCCGGAAGCTGCCGGAAACAGCTCCGGCAATCGTATTATATTGTCTGACAGCTCTTTATATCACCTCTGCGTGGGATATATGGTGGTACGGAGGCAGTCTCGGACAGCGCGCCATGGTACAGGCCTATCCAATGTGGGCATTTGCGCTGGGAGCGTTCTGGTCGTGGGCGGCACGTCCGGGCTGGCGCACATGGCTGTTTACGCTGACTACGGCCGCTTTCATCTATCTGAATATGTGGTGGAGCCATCAGGCACACCGCGGCGGACATTTTTTTCCCGAACAGATGACCCGGCAGTATGTCTGGAAGGTCATGGGCCGTACACATATTGAACGCGACTGGCTGAAGCTGCTCGACAATCGCGATGAATTCAGGGGAACAGATCGCCCCCTGCTCAAAAGCGTGCTCAGCGAGGATTTTGAACAGGATACCACGGCAGCCGTGACCAGCGAGAAACCGGTTTCGGGCAGCAAGTCACTGATTATCAACGGAGAAAAACAGTTTTCGCCTTCCTTCAGGCTGCCGCCGCCCGGAGCGGAGTATCACTGGGTCAGGGCAGGCGTCACTTTCCGGTGCGATCCGAAGGAGTGGGACTGGTGGGCGATGACGCAGTTCGTCATCCGTTTCAGGGAGGGCGACAAGGTAGTAAAAGAGCGGATGATACGCCTGCAGCGACATGTTGACGGCAGTGAAGAGAAACAGATATGGCTCGATGCAGCCGTTCCCGACAAACCGTATTCAGACATTGAAATATTCTTCTGGAATGCCGGAAGCAACAAGGTTGTCAGGCTCGACGACCTGTATGCAGAAATCTTTTAATTCAGAACTATGTACCTCTTTATCAGCACGTTGCTATTCCAGAACCGGTTTGTCAGTTACGGGAACGAACACCTCTCCTGGCTGTTGTACGGCGCCCTGAGTACCGTATTCTGGATCTGGTACGGCCGCCGCCAGCCCGATGATCCGGGGAAACAGCGGGTTGGACTCATCATGAGTCTTTTCCCCGCCACCCTGTGGGCTTGTATTTCCGTTTACCTGATTGCTTACACCGATCCGGTGGAACTGAATCTGGTGCTACCCTTCCATGTATGTTACTTCATCAACCTGATGATGCCGGTGCTGATGTGGAGGCGCTCCTATTTTCTGTTCGAGATTTTCTATTTCGTGGTGATGGCCGGGTGCATACAGGCCCTGCTGACCCCCGATGTGAGCACCGTTTTCCCGGATCATATCCATATCAGATATTTTGTTGTACACATTTCGCTGGTACAGAGCGTTTTATATGCCATATTCGTGTTCAGGTTCCGTCCAACCTGGAAGGGACTGGGGAAAACACTGGTCTGGATGAATGTTTACTTTGTATTTGTACTGATGATCAATCTGCTGCTGGACACCAACTTCATGTTCCTGCGCAGGAAGCCTGGCTCCGCTTCTTTACTCGACCACCTGGGCGAATGGCCCTGGTACATACTGGTTTCCGAATTTGTGGCTGTGATACTTTTTACAGTGGTGATGCTGCCCTTTGCATTCGGGGGGAAGGGTAACAGCCGTGCAAATCTGGATGAAGACAAGGAGAAAGAACGGAAGCAAAGAGAATCTCTGCTCATTGAAATGATGAGAGCAGACGAAGAGTCCGGGATCTATGAAAAATAAGAGCTTGTTCAGGATTCTCTGCCGGTGGCAAAAACAGGCTGATTTTTTGTCAGTTTTTGCGTTTTTGAAGGCACATAGCTGGTGCTACGTAACTGAAAAAAGGTGAAAAATGGCGAAAAATGAGCCGTTTTTGACTCGGTGAGAGAATCCTGAACAAGCTCTAAATGGACTGACAGATACTGCCAATTATCTGCACAGTTTATTGTAACCCCCACCGCAAAAAATCCGGCATGGCCATCCCCCAGGTGTGGGGCTCGTGGCGGCCGCCGGGTATTTCGAGATAGCGGATGGCGCGCTCGTGTACGCCACAGGCCCGAAGCGCACTGATGATATCCTGCGTGTCATCAATAGAGTCAATGATGCCGTTTGCGTTCCGGTCGTCGGTTTCATCGAGGGTGCCGCACTGAAACCAGTAACGGGCGTCGGGAGCCTGCTGTGTCTGGTAAATGATATCATGCATGATGCGGTCGGCATCGGGATATTCGGAGCGCACCTCCGACCAGCGCCACCAGAATGACCCGGAAAATACGCCACAGACTCCAAAAACGTCCGGATTGGCCCACGCAATGTCGAAGGCCGACAGTCCTCCCAGCGAGAAGCCCGCGATGGCCTGCTGTTCGGGTGTGCCCGCAAGTCGGTAGTGCCTCGACAGGTAGGGCATCAGCTCATCCACCACAAAACGGGCATAGGCAGCGGCCAGATCGCCACGGCCCTTGTAGTCTGGCTGACGGGCTGTTCCGTACTCCCGCAGGCGTTCGCGACCTGCGTGAATACCCACAGTAATCAGCGAAGGCAGTGCTTTCTCCGTGTACAGCTCTTCCAGCATCGGGATAAAATTCATCCGCGGCAAATCCTGGCCGTCGTTGAAAAGCACCAACGGATACTCCCGGTTCCTGTTTCTTTCGTAGTCAGGAGGCGTGCAGATATCCAGCCTGACGTCTCGGTTCAGTGCGGTTGAAAACAGCTCAATGCTCGTCCGGGCAGGTGTGCTGCCATACTGAAATACGTTGCGAATGGCCTGTGCCGGTTTCTGCCAGAATTTCATGCTTCACTGACTTCAGCGATCCTCCCGCGAGCGAGCCCGAGTGCGCGCACGTGCTGTTCTTCCTCCGAGAGCAGGGTATTGTCAATGACCACCGCATCGTCGGCCTTTTTCAGCGGACTGTCCTCGCGGGTGGAGTCAATATGATCGCGTTCTTCAAGGTTGCGGAGGATATCATCCCAGGAAGCATCAATTCCCTTGGCGGCAAGTTCGAGGTGACGGCGACTGGCGCGCACATCGGAATCTGCGGTGAGAAATATTTTCAACTCGGCATCGGGAAATACAACGGTGCCGATATCGCGGCCATCAGCCACAATACCGCGGCGCTTGCCCATGGCCTGCTGCTGCTTTACCATGGCCCGGCGTACAGCCGAGATGGCAGCTACCGGACTCACATGTTCGCTCACCCGCATCTCGCGTATATCACGCTCCACATCCACATCATTCAGGAAAGTGTGGTTCTGGCCGTCTATCCGCTCAAAGTGGATGCTGATATGCCGGAGTGCCTCTTCCACCTGCTCACGGTCGTGGTAGTCGGCGCCGGTGTTCAGGAAATAAAGCGTAACTGCCCGGTACATGGCACCGGAATCCAGATAGGCGTAATGCAGCGTTTTAGCCAGTGCTTTTGCCAGCGTACTTTTGCCACAGGAGGAATGGCCGTCTATTGCAATGATGATCTTTTTCATAAGGAATACGCAAAGGTGGCAAATCAGGTTACTTTTACCACCTGAATGGACCACCTTTTTTCAGAAAATATATCAGCGCATCTGTTGTTATGGGTGGCTGTGCCTGCAGCAGTCATACAGATAGCCTTCCTGGTATGGGTATCCGTCGCTTTCCGGCGACCATCGGGCGGAGCACCTCTCGTTACGGAGCTGCCTGCCATTTCGGTGATTGTATGCGCCAGAAACGAGGAATTTAACCTGAAAAAGCACCTGCCGGCGTGGTTGAAACAGGGATATGAGGGGAAATGGGAGTTGATCGTTGTCAATGATGACTCCACGGATGGTACAGCAGCGGTAGTGGAAGCGTTTCAGCAGGAATATACGAACCTGCATCTGGTCAGCATAAGGGACAAGGTGCATGCCGGAAAAAAACAGGCACTGGCAACGGGTATCCGTTCTGCCACCTTCGACTGGCTGCTGTTCACCGACGCAGATTGCCGTCCTGCGGGAACAGGCTGGATCCGGGGAATGGCTGCGCACATGACCACCACACCACAAACACGCATTGTTACCGGGTACGGTCCGCTGGAAACACCCCCGGGATTCTTTCGCGAATGGCCCCGCTGGGAGACCGTGCATACAGCCATCCTGTATATATCGTTCGCACGCGCGGGCGCACCGTATATGGGCGTGGGAAGAAACATGGCTGTACACCGGTCGGTATATGATGCGGTGGGCGGCTTCCGTTCGCATGAACATATTGCATCCGGCGATGATGATTTACTGGTCAATGCGGCGGCTGACAGCAGCAACACGACCGTCTGTCTGGATCCTGAAACATTTATGTATTCGGCGGGGAAAACCACCTTCCAAGACTGGTACCGGCAGAAAAAAAGGCATCTGAGTGCCGGAGTTCACTACCGACGGACGCACCAGGTATTGCTGGCCCTGCTGGCAGGCACACATGTGACGCATTATCTTGCCGTCATTCTGCTGCTGTTTGTTGCGCCCGTCGCAGCGTCAGTCTTGTGGGTCGTACGCGCAGGAGCGTGTGTAATTTTTCTGCGCCGCGCACTGCGGGTACTGAAAGCCGGCGACCTCTATCCGCGCCTGCTGCTGTATGACGCACTTACTGCCGTGTACTACGGTGTTTTTGCAGCGTGGGAAGTTGGCCGGGTATGGTGGAGAAGGGAAGAGCAAACACACGGCTGGTGAAATTGGCGATATGCCCCCGTACATACGCGATTTATCGCGTATCCGCCAGGCCCCCGTACATGCGCGATCCCCCCGGTAGATACGCGATTTATCGCGTATCCGCCAAGCCACGCGATATCCCCGTACATACGCGATTTATCGCGTATCAGCCAAGCCACGCGATATCCCCGTACATACGCGATTTATCGCTTATCCGCCAGGCCACGCGATATCCCCGTACATACGCGATTCATCGCGTATCAGCCAGGCCACGCGATATCCCCGTACATACGCGATTTATCGCGTATCGGCCAGGCCCCCGTACATGCGCGATCCCCCCGGTAGATACGCGATTCATCGCGTATCAGCCAAGCCCCCGTACATACGCGATTCATCGCGTATCAGCCAAGCCACGCGATATCCCCGTACATACGCGATT